>ERZ773228.1092-NODE-1092-length-29513-cov-5.395580_pt1 | contig 29513 bp, 29 predicted proteins | sample MGYA00580524_ERZ773228 | MGnify/ENA primary metagenome ERZ773228 (study PRJEB29015, sample SAMEA2737768) | human gut metagenome | biome: human gut; feature: human-associated habitat; material: faeces | place: China | collected 2012 ... | reverse complement strand
CGAAGACAGCGACAGCTATTGCAGAATATTTCAGGGATCAGGGAAAAGATGTTCTTCTTATGATGGATTCATTGACACGTTTCTCTATGGCACAAAGAGAGATTGGACTTGCATCTGGTGAACCACCTGTTACAAGAGGTTATCCACCGAGTGTATATAGTGAGATGCCTAAGCTGCTTGAGAGAGCAGGTATGTCAGATAAAGGCTCAATTACAGGTCTGTATACAGTTCTTGTTGATGGTGATGATTTTAATGAACCTATTACAGATACGGCAAGAAGTATCCTTGATGGTCATATAATGCTTTCAAGAAAGTTAGGACATAAGAATCATTATCCTGCTATTGATGTGCTTCAAAGTATATCAAGATGTATGAGCCAGATAGTATCCAAGGAACATAAGAAAGCAGCAGGCAGGTTAAAGACAGTGCTTGCTACATATAATGAAGCGGAAGACCTTATTAATATTGGGGCTTATAAGAGCGGCTCGAACAGGAATATTGATTATGCGATATCCAAGATAGATGCTGTTAACAGATTTCTTATGCAGCAGACAGATGAGAAGTTTTCACTGGATGAAGAATTGAATGCTTTATATGATTTGTTCAGTGATTATGAGGATTTTGAGAATGGAAGCCTGAAGCTTGGCGAACAGCCAAAAGCACCACAGAGAGCACAGGCAAGACGATAAATGTTGAAATCTTAATATATCTAATGTAAATATATACCAATTATCGATAAGTTGTGATAAAATATAACAGGTATGAGGGCTGATATAATATGGCAAAATTCATATATAGTATGCAGAATGTACTTAACATAAAAGAAAGAATGGAGACACAGGCTAAGACAGAATATGCCCAGATGCTTGGAGCACTTCATGATGAGGAAGTGAAGATGCACAATATTATGTCAACACTTAATTCGTATAAGGTACAGGCTTCGCAGCTATCTATAGGAAAGCTTGATATAGCTAAGATCAGAAGATGTAATGAAGCTATTAAGATTACAGAAGATATGGCAAAGAACCAGGCTGTAATGGTTAAGCTGGCGGAAAGAAATGTTGAGGCTTCAATGAAGCGTCTTGCAGATGCAGTTAAGGAAAGAAAGGTTCAGGAAAAGCTGAAAGAAAAGGCTTTTGAGCAGTTCCTACAGGAGCTTAATGCACAGGAGATGAAAGAGATTGATGAAGTTGTAAGCTTTAATTATAATGATAGAGAAGAAGACGAATAAACGGAGAGCAGATTACTATGGCAAAGAAGAAATCCAAGGAAGAATTAGATATTGATGACAGCTTAGATCTGAATGATGAAGAAGAAAGTTCAGGCGGCAATAAGCTTCTTAACGCATTTATTGTAGTGGTTGTAATTGCTATATGGCTTGTCATATTTGGCTTGTTGATAAAGATGAATGTCGGTGGAATAGGAAGTATGCTAAGACCATTCCTTAAGAATGTTCCAGTTATCAACAGAATTCTTCCAGAGGCAACAGATGAAGAGATAGCTGAAGAGACAGGAAGCAAGTATAAGAATCTTGCTGAGGCAATAGACAGAATTAATGAACTCGAAGCAGAACTTGCACAGTATAAGGATGCAGGAACAGCTGATTCATCAACAATTGCTGATTTACAGGCAGAGATTGCCAGATTAAAAGTATTTGAAGATAACGCACAGTATTATCAGGATTTAAAGGATAAGTTCGACAGGGAAGTTGTCTATACAGATAATGCACCAGATATATCCAATTACAAATCGTGGTATGAGTCTATAGATGCAGATAATGCGGCAGAATTATATAAGCAGGTTATAAAAGATCTTGAGTATTCTCAGAAGATTAAGGACTGGGCAGAGGCATATGCTAAGATGGATGCAGCCAGTGCCGCTGCAATTCTTGAAGAGATGACAGGTGATACGAACCTTGTATCACAGATATTACAGTGTATGACATCTAAGCAGAGAGCAGCTGTACTTGCAGAGATGGATCCGGTATATGCAGCTAAGATTACAAAGATTACTCATCCATAATATTTTGGTAATCAGACATAATGTCTTATTACATATAATCATTACAAGAAAGGAGGAATACATATGGTTAGTCCAGCAGTAGTTGGAACAGGCAGCACCAATAAGGTGTCTGGAACTGCACAGACTAAGGCATCAGCTAAGAAATCGGGCGATTTCAAGTCAGTGATGGCAGATTCTCTTGCAAATGGGGCAACTAATGGTAATATTGGCAAGACTAATATCAAAGATAACCTTATTAATGTTCAGAATACTAACACTAATAAGATATCTGCAAAGAATAATACATCAGAAGATAAGAGCAGTGTTACAGGTACAGCTAAGAATGCTGATACATCTAATATATCAGATGTTAATTCCAAGGCAGATAATAAAGATGTCACAGATACAGTAAAAGAAGTGTGCGAAGATATTAAAGATGCAATTAAAGAAGAATTCAATGTATCAGATGAAGATATCAAAGTGGCTATGGAGTTACTTGGGCTTACAGCACTGGATCTGCTTTCAACTGCCAAAGTAGCAGAGCTTATTGAACAGCTTACAGGAACAGATGCACTTACACTAATAACTAATGAGGATATGATGCAGAGCTTTAATAACATTATCAATGTTGTGGATGAAGCTAATGCTGATATAGCAGGTATGCTTGGAGTTAAGACAGAAGAAGTTGGAATTGTTCTTGGACAGAACGATATAGCACCTGTAGTTAATTCAGAAGATACAGCTAAGCAGGATAATGTTAAAGAAGCAGATGCTAAGAATGCAGATGATAATATTAACCAGACAGTAGATAATCAGGAAAGCTTAAGTGAAGTTCTTGCTAAGAAGATTACAACAGAAAGCGATGGCAAGGCAAAGAATAATATGTCGGAGTCTAACGAAGCCAACAACAAAGTTACATATGCTGATGTTGCGGATAATATGATATCTAATATTACAGATACATTTGCTGACATTATAACAGAAGATATTTCAACGGTTAAAGAAGCCGACATCGTCAATCAGGTTATAGACAGTGTAAAGCTTATGGCATCAAGAGAACTTACAAGTATGGAAGTTATGCTTAATCCAGAACATCTTGGAAGCGTGCACATTACAGTTACAGCCCGCAACGGAATTGTCTCTGCACAGATTGCAGCTCAGAATGAGCAGGTAAAGACAGCACTTGAGAACCAGATGGTTACATTAAGGGAGCAGTTTGAAAGTCAGGGACTTAAAGTTGATGCTGTGGAGATTACAGTTATGGCACATAGCTTTGAAGCAGGCCAGAATTTCGGACAGAGTGAATCTGAAAGAAAGCAGGGCGAAAGCAAGGTGCATAGAAAGCTTGATCTTTCTTCATTTGATGATGAATTAGAAGAAGATTTAGAGAGTACAGCTCCAGCACCTAAGGCAGAGGGAAGCAGTGTTGAATATCTTGCATAGAACAAAGACATGTATTAAATTACTATTTTAATTGAATAAAGAAAGGAGAACACATATGGCAGTAGATTCATCTAATGCAGTATCGCAAAGCCAGATTATCAGTTCTACATCTAAGACAACGAATACTAAGAAGTCTAACACACTTAATATGGAGAACTTCTTGAGCCTTTTAGTAGCAGAAATGCAGAATCAGGATCCGCTTGAACCAACAAGTAATTCAGATTATATGGCTCAGATGGCAACATTCTCACAGGTAGAAGCTACAACAGAGATGAATGAAAAAGTGCTTAGCCAGACAGCATCTAATCTTATTGGTAAAGCTGTTATTGTAAAGACAGATATGAATACATCTGGCTATGCTGGTGGTGTGGTTAATGGCTGGCAGGAGATTGATGGTATAATATATCTTGGTATTAACGGCGGTCTTTATGATATTAATGATGTTGATCAGGTGATTGACAAAGATTACTATGAAAAATGGAATGCATCTAATGGTTCTAATAGTTCATCTGGAAGTACAGACAGCACAACAGGCAGTACTGATTCAACAGATGATAAAAAGGACAGCACAGATTCTACTGATAAGTCAGAAGCAGCTGGGTCAGAAGAATAGAATTCGTACAGGAAAGGGATTGAATGTACATAATGCTTTAATTTAATTGATGTAAGATGGGAGATGTCTATGAATAATATACTCAATGGCAGCGTTACTTCAATTGAAAGAATGGCAGAGGTTATCAGTAAGAGAAAGAAACAGGATGTTAATGCCACATATGATGGCCCTTCATTTACTGAAATATTAAGTCGTCAGCAGTCAATTGATGAGCTTGTCGCAGACAGAACTTCAGGTGTAGCATATGGGCTTAAATTCACTAAACATGCAGATGCAAGACTTGAACAGAGAGATATAAGACTAACTGACGAACAGATGATAAGGCTTGAAGAGGGAACGAAGAAGGCATATAGCAAAGGAATCAAAGAGTCTTTGGTTCTTGTTGATAATCTTGCGTTCATAGTCAATACTGATAAGAAGACAGTAATAACAGCTATTGACCAGAATTCAAGTGATGACAACATTTATACCAATATTGATGGCGCAGTAGTTATGTAACAGGACCGGTAAGGATGTTATTCATCTCTGACTGACAGATGAGATGATACGCCTCAATGTTTAATAAGAATATTAAATAACGCGGTTACGCAGTATGGAGGAATAATATTATGATGAGAGCATTGTTCTCTGGTGTGTCAGGCTTAAAATCACATCAGACAAGAATGGATGTTATAGGTAATAACATTGCAAATGTTAATACAGTAGCTTACAAATCACAGTCGATGACATTTAGTGAAGTGTTTTACCAGACAACACAGACAGCTACAGGACCTAATGCCGATACAGGTAAAGGTGGTACTAATGCTATGCAGATTGGTCTTGGCTCTTCAGTGGGTTCTATATCAACAGCAATGACAACAGAAGGTGCAACAGAGAGAACAGATAATGCAACTGATCTCGCTATTACAGGCTGTAACGCATTCTTTATTGTAAGCAGCGGTGGTAATACATATTTTACAAGAGCTGGTAACTTTACAAAGGATGAGTCAGGTGCATTGGTTACACAGTCTGGTGCAAGCGTACTTGGATGGCAGGTTGACAGCGAGACTGGTGAGATATTAAAGGATAAGGTATCACCTCTTTATCTTGAAAGTGATGCTGTTAAATATACATTACCAGAAAGAACAACAGGACTTACACTTGCTGGTAATATTAATTCAACAGAGTCTGATGATGTAACAACAACGCTTAACTTCTATGACAGCCTTGGTAGTTTATATCAGGCAACAGTAGTTCTTCATAAGGAAGGACAGACAGGTAATGATGTTACATACTCAATAACAGCATCTTCAATAACAAAGGATGGCGAAAAGACAGACCTTACACTTACAACAAGTAACACACTTGTGTTTAATTCAGTTACAGGTCTTTCTAATGAAGCTAATGCTAATATTGAATTTACAGTTGAGAGTCCAACAGCTAATGATCCACAGCTTGATAATATTGGTGCTGAAGGAACTCATATATTAACTGTTGATATGTCAGGAATTAAGATGATAGCAGATAAGTCATCAATCAAACAGACATATGGTATCAAGGATGCAACAACTGGCAATTATATTGGTGGTGGTAAGGCTGTTGGTACAATGACATCTTACGGTATTGATACAATGGGTAGAATTAATGCAAGCTATAGCAATGGTGATGTTAAGACTATTGGACAGATAGCTGTAACAGAATTCAATAACCCTGGTGGTCTTGAGAAGGTTGGAGAGAACTTATACGCTGCAACACTTAACTCAGGTGAGTTCGATGGAATAGGAAAAGATATATCAGCTACAAAGGGTAAGATCCAGTCGGGAGTATTAGAGATGTCTAATGTGGATCTTGCACAGGAATTCACTACAATGATAACAACTCAGAGAGGCTATCAGGCTAACTCAAGGATTATTACAGTATCAGATACTTTGCTTGAGGAGCTTATTAATCTTAAGAGATAATTAAGGTTATCATAACAAAGCGATTCATATTTATGGAACGCTACAGAAGAGTATTCTGCCGCGTTCCATTATTTTATTGAAAGGATAGAATGTTTCAGAATTTTATTCTATAAGTTATGCAGACAAAAGATATAAAGAAATATTTCGTTATTATTTGTCAGATTAATTAAGAAAATATGTAGAAAAATGTCAGTATTATATTGCAATAATTTGTCATTGGTGTTTTAATATATATAGTTTAATTATGGGGGTGTTGTATATATATAATATAAGTGTGCCCCAATATGAAAGAATGGATGGTGTCTTTGATGGATTTAGCTTCAATTATAGGTATTGTCTTAGGTGCGGTAATGGTTGTATTCGGTATTCTGTGGGGCAATGGTGTATCAGCTTTGCAGAATTTCGTCGATGTTCCTTCAATTATTATTACACTTGGAGGTTCTTTAGCAGGTCTTATTGCGTCGAATACTCTTAAAGATTTCCTTAATAATTTTAAAGGTGTGGGTCTTGCGTTTAAAGATCCGAAGTATGACAATGGTTCAACAATAGCCAAGATTATAGAATTGTCAAATGTAGCAAGAAAGGAAGGTCTTCTTGCACTTGAAGAGGTGGCACAGAATCTTGATGATGAATTTATGAAGAAAGGTATTCTGCTTATTGTTGATGGTACAGAACCAGAGCTTGTAAGAGGAATACTTGAAACAGAACTTATGAATATGGATGAACGACACAGAAGTGTGGCTGGGTTCTTTGAGACATGGGCAGCACTTGGTCCTGCCTGGGGTATGATTGGTACTCTTATAGGTCTTGTTAATATGTTAAAGGATTTGCAGGATTCATCAGCAATTGGACCATCGATGGCAACAGCCCTTCTTACAACACTTTATGGTTCGTTGATAGCTAACTGGTTCTGTACACCAATTGCTAATAAATTAAAAGAGCAGAATTCTATAGAATATCAGCTCAAAGAAATAGTTATTGAGGGTCTGCTTTCTATTCAGGCAGGTGAGAACCCACGAGTAATTGAAGAAAAGCTTAAGTCATTCCTTGCACCAGCATCAAGAAATGCATTGTCTACCGAAGAAGGAGGAGGTGAAGCTTAATGGCTAAGAGGAAACCTCAGGACCAGCCAGCCGGATCTCCAGCGTGGATGTCGACTTTCAGTGATTTGATGAATTTGTTATTATGTTTCTTCGTTTTACTGTTTTCGATGTCATCAGTAGATGCAGAAAAGTTTGAAAAGGTTGCGGCTTCCCTGTCAGCGAGCTTTAGTATATTTCCATCAGGAGGTTCAGCATTATCTGATGAGGGTATTCTTGTGGGAAGTGGAGCAACACAGCTTAATGATCTTAGTTCATATTATAATAATATGGGTCTTAATACAGACGGTGAATTTACCGAAGAGGTAAAGACAGCTAAGGAACAGATGGATAAAGAAGGACTTAAAGAGTCTGAAAGTATGGCAGATGAAATAGAATCGGCTCTTAAAGCTGCTAATGTTGATAATCAGGTTGAGATAACAGCTACTAATAAATATGTAATGCTTAATATGAATGGTGGTATATTGTTTAATTCAGGTGAAGCTGATCTGACACCTGAAGCGGTGAGTCTGTTAGATTCAGTGGCTGGAGCAATATACCAGTATAATGACAATTATATAACAATAGAGGGACATACAGATAGTAATCCGATTAATACTGCCAAGTTCCCAGATAATATGATGCTTTCTGTGCATAGAGCACATAGCGTATATAATTATCTTGTTAATAATAAAGGCTTTGATGCCAAGACTATGACATCTTCAGGTCGTGGAGAGAATGTTCCGATAGCTGATAATACAACGGCAGAGGGACGTGCCCAGAACCGTAGGGTTGAGATAAAGATATATAATAATCTTAACAGTGATATACAGTAGATTTTCATTAAAGTATTTTGCTATAGACATAATCAGCATATATTAGATACATATCAGGAGGAAAGTTTATGAAGAAAAGTATGTTAAATGTTATAACACTTGCACTAGTTCTTGTGAATCTTGTGCTTACTGTTATACTTACATTTTCACTTGTATCAACTAACAACAAGACTAATAAGCTTGTGACTAAGGTTTCGGAGATTATTGACCTGGATGTTGCAGGTGTTGATAACAGCAGTAAGTCAACATCAGCTGGCACAAGCATAGAAGATGTAGCTTATGTAGATGTAAGCAATAATGGTTCTAATGATATTATGATATCTTACACAGATGGTGGTAAGACACATTATGCAATTGTTAATGTAACTCTTGGACTTAACACTAAGGCTAAGGATTATGCATCTAAGAGCACAACTATTAACAATGGTATGAAAGTAATTGTAAACGCAGTCCAGACAGAGGCTATGAAGTATACATATAGTACAATAGCAGCAAGCAAGACAACAGTGGAATCTAATCTTTTAGCAACACTTCAAGATACATTCCAGACTGAGTGTATAACATCTGTTATTGTATCAGTAGTAGTCCAGTAATATAGGGGAATGTGTTTAATGTTAAAGATTAATTATGAATACAAGGAGGTGAGGAAGACATGGGAGAGGTCTTATCGCAAAGCGAGATAGATGATCTTCTAAAGGCGTTAAGCAGTGGTGAACTTGATGTTGATGAGATGAAGAATGGCGAAGAGAAACAGGTAAAGAACTATGACTTTGCAAGACCATCTAAGTTCTCAAAGGAACATTTAAGAACATTGGAGATTATATTCGAGCATTTTGGAAGACTTCTGGCAACCAATCTTCCAGCCTATTTAAGAAAAGCAGTCAGTGTTGACGTAGTCAATTCGGAAGTAGTAATCTATTCAGAATTCTCAAATGCCTTGTCAAATCCAGTTCTGCTTGGAGTAGTAAGTATGGCTCCGTTATCAGGTAATATGGTTATGGAGATTGCTTCTAATCTGGGATTTGCATTTGTAGACAGATTGTTAGGTGGAGCAGGAGCAGCTCTTGATAAAGAAAGAGAATTCTCTGAGATTGAGCTTTCGATAATAGAAAGAATATTCTCAATATGTGTTAATCTTTTAAGAGAGCCTTGGGAAAATGTTATTAAAGTAACTCCGCGATTGGAAAGAATAGAGACAAATTCTCAGTTTGCACAGATAATATCACCAACTGAAACAATAGCAATTATAACTATTAATCTCAAGATAGGTGATGTTGAAGGTCTTGTTAATGTATGTCTTCCATTTACATTATTAGAGCCAGTTATGGACAAGCTTAATACGAAGTTCTGGTTTGCTAATATGCAGGAAAAAGATCCTAAGCTTTATGGAGATGTTATTGAATCGACAATCAGCAGGACTAAAGTACCTGTTAAGACATTGCTTGGTGAATCCAAGATTAATGTATCTGATTTCATTAACCTTCAGGTGGGTGACATTATTAAAATTGATAAAAAAGTTGATCAGGAACTCGATGTTTATGTTGGCAACATCAAGAAGTTTAAAGCATTACCTGGTTACTTTGAAGATAAATACGCAGTTAGAATAACGGACGTAATTAGAGAGGAGAGTGAGTAAAAGATGGATGGTATGTTATCACAGGATGAAATCAATGCATTATTGAATGGAATGTCTGCTGATGATAGTGCTGACAATGAAACATCGGAGACACCACAGGAAAGTAATGAGTCTGCAAGTGATAATACTCCGAACACCGATAAACCAGAGGCCCTTTCTGATACTGAGAAAGATGCAGTTGGCGAGATATCTAATATAAGTATGGGTACAGCAGCGACAACACTTAGTTCACTGCTTAACCAGAAGGTTAATATAACGACTCCTAGGGTTGAGGTAGCAGATTGGGATAAGCTTTCTAGAAAGTATGACAGACCTTGTGTAATGCTTCAGATTAGATATAAGGAAGGTATAGATGGCAATAATGTACTTATTCTTAAGGAGAGAGATGTTAAGATAATTACTGACCTTATGATGGGAGGCACAGGAAATGTAGATGATGGAGAAGAACTTACAGATCTGCATCTTAGTGCAATAGGTGAGGCTATGAACCAGATGATGGGTTCAGCAGCTACCTCTCTTTCATCAATGTTTAACAGGAAGATAGATATAAGTCCTCCAATTGCTAATATTGTTGAAACATATAATGAGATGGATGAAACACTTCCACAGTTTTTAAATGACAATTTTGTAATTGTTGCATTTAAGATGCAGATAGGGGATTTAATTGATAGTGAGATTATGCAGTTATATCCTATTGATTTTGCTAAGGAACTTTTAACAATGTTCTCAATTGATCAGGAAGCACAGTCAGATAACAGTTCAGCAAGCACAGAACCAACACCAGCTGAACAGACGGCAGCACCGCAGCCACAGGCAGCACCGCAGCCACAGGCAGCTACAGCACCACAGGCAGCTACAGCACCACAGCAGCCAATGCCAGATATGTCACAGCAGGGTATGATGCAGCAGGGAATGCCAATGCAGGGTATGCCTTACGGATATGGAATGCCAATGCAAGGTATGCCTTATGGATACGGAATGCCAATGCAGCAGGCACCTGTGAAGGATGTTAATGTTTCACCGGCATCATTTCAGCCATTTCAGGCTGATGTTAATCCACTTGTTCAGCAGGAGAACATCGATTTGATTATGGATGTGCCTCTTGAAGTAACAGTTGAACTTGGAAGAGTATCAAAGTCAATTAAAGACATTCTTGATTTCGCACCGGGAACAATCGTTGAACTTAACAAGATTGCAGGAGAAGCAGTTGATGTATTAGTTAATGGCAAATATGTTGCCAAAGGTGAAGTTGTTGTAATCGAAGAGAACTTCGGTGTAAGAATTACAGAAATTATCAAGTAATAATTTATTGTTTTTTAATAAAAAGATATATCAAAATTGGACTTGATGATGTATAATACTTACGGATTTTTATTTAGTGAATAATTTATATTTTAGTTAAGATAGGAGATTCATATGGCTAAGAATATTTTAATTTGTGATGATGCAGCATTTATGAGAATGATGATTAAGGATATACTCACAAAGAATGGTTACAATATCGCAGGAGAGGCTGAGAATGGTGCTAAGGCTGTTGAGAAATATGCAGAATTAAAGCCAGACCTCGTACTTATGGATATTACAATGCCTGAGATGGACGGAATTGAAGCACTTAAGAAGATTAAAGAAACAGATCCTAACGCAGCTGTAATTATGTGTTCAGCTATGGGTCAGCAGGCAATGGTAATTGAATCAATTCAGTCAGGAGCTAAGGATTTTATCGTAAAGCCATTCCAGGCAGATAGAGTATTAGAGGCTGTTCAGAAAGTTGTTGGATAATGACAGTTGCACTTATGAGCAGCAGGCTTGAAGCATTTGCACAGCTTTTTACTCTTCTTATTGTATTTATATTTGTATTGGCAGCTACATATTTTGCAACCCGTTTTGTTGGTAATTACCAGAAGAATAAGCTTTCCGGAAGTAATATACAGATATTAGAGACTATGCGTATATCTAATACAAAGTATATTCAGGTTATTAAGGTTGGCGGGAAGTGTTTTGCAATAGCTGTTACTAAAGATAATGTGAGTTTTCTTTGTGAATTGAATGAAGATGAGCTTATATATAATTCTTCTAGTGATACAGGTACAATTAATAAGGAGAGTTTTAAGGCTGTTTTGGAGAAATTTAAAAAGGACAAGCCAGAAGGTTAGGCGGGTTTATTGTATGTTACATTGGTTGAGAAAGCATAAAAAGTCATGCATAAGAGGATTTGCAGCAGTCAGTGCAGTATTTGGTGTGATGTGTGGCGTTACAGCTAAGGTTCTTGCTGCGGAAGGTGATGACAATCTTATAAGCATAGGCATATCGGCAGGTGATGGCAGTGATATGGCAAGCGTTTTACAGATGTTGATTGTATTGACAGTAATATCGTTAGCACCATCAATACTTATTATGCTTACTTCGTTTACCAGAATTGTTATAGTGTTGCATTTTACAAGAGCAGCTATAGGTACACAGACTGTTCCACCTAATCAGATAATTATAGGATTATCATTGTTTTTGACGGTGTTTGTTATGGCACCAACATTTACAGAGATATATGATAATGCCATAACGCCGCTATCTAATAATGAGATGACGGCAGAGGAGGCATTTGATGAAGGTATTAAGCCGCTAAGAACATTTATGTTAAAGCAGACTTCTACCAAGGATCTGGATACATTCCTTAAAATTGCAGGATATGAAGAAGGTTCAGTTAAATCAGAAGATGATATAACATTAAGGGTTTTAATTCCATCATTTATAATAAGTGAATTGAGAATTGCATTTATTATTGGTTTCCTTATATATCTTCCATTTATTGTTATTGATATGGTAGTATCTTCAACGCTTATGTCAATGGGTATGATGATGCTCCCACCAACAACAATATCTACACCGTTTAAGATACTTCTGTTTGTTATGGCAGATGGATGGAACTTGATTATTGGTAATTTAATGATGACATTCAAATAATAAAGGTGGGACTGATATATGGATACTGGTACAGTTATTAATATATCAGTCCCACCTTTATTATTTGAATGTCATCATTAAAATAATAAAGGTGGATTATAGTAAAAACAGCTGTTCCTGTACTTCTTGTTTCAATGATTGTTGGTTTGGTTATAAGTCTTTTTCAGACACTTACATCTATTCAGGAGCAGACTTTGACATTTGTGCCGAAGCTTATTGCAATTCTTTTAACATTAATGCTTTTGGGGGCATGGATGTTAAATCAGATTACAGGATTTATGGGGAATTTGTGGAATTTCTCACAGTATATTTAATTAAAGGATTAAGATATAATGATTAATTATGAGGTTGCGCTTGGACAATTTGAGCTATTTGTTTTAATATTAATTCGATTAGCTTCATTTGTTTATGCCGCACCTTTTTTTAATACTGCCAATGTTCCACGAAAGTTTAAAGTTGGTTTTGCAATTGCACTTAGTGTGATTGTTTATGCTATTCATCCAGATATGTCGGTAGAATATAATAATATGATTGATTATTGTATAATTGCACTGCAAGAAGTAATAGTAGGAGTAATACTTGGTGCGGCGAGTTTTTTTTGTGTTCAGATTATACAGTTCTCAGGTAAGATAATTGATATGGATATAGGTATATCTATGGCACAGTTATATGACCCTACAACAAGAATGCAGGTGGGTATTATGGGCAACTTCTATTACTATATGTTAATGCTTTTGCTTATAATATCAGGTATGCACAGATTTCTTATAGAAGCTATCGTTGAGACATATAATGTTATACCTATAGGTGGAGTCAAATTCAGCGGTGCGATATATTCGACTGTTATACAGTTTATGACAGATTATTTTGTTATAGGTTTCAGAATAGCACTGCCGGTGTTTGCCACAACACTTCTTCTTAACTGTATTCTTGCTATACTTGCAAGGATAGCACCACAGATGAATATGTTCGTTGTTGGTATGCAGCTTAAGATATTTGTTGGAATATTTGTAATTCTTTTTACAATAGGTATGCTTCCAGCTGTTTCTAATTTCATACTGGAAGAAATTCAAAGCATATTTACAGCATTGGTAAGGGGTATGAGCTGATATGGAGAATGAACTTATATTAAGGCTGAACCTTCAGTTTTTTGCTAAAGATGGTCCCGGAGGGGAAAAGACAGAGCCGGCTACAAGTAAGAAGCTTAATGATGTAAGAAAAGAAGGACAGGTAGCTAAAAGTAAAGAGATAATAACAGCCATTTCTTTGATGTCATTGTTTATTATCCTAAAGATTTATGTTGGAAGACTTGGCACTGGATTTATAGATGTATTTAAGAATATATATGGGGCAATTGTAGTAATAGGCAATGACAGCGGTGATGGCTTATCCACCGGCTGGGCAGTAGCAACATTAAGACAGCTTGCAACAGAGGTTATTACGCTTGCAATTCCAATACTTCTTGTAGCTGTGATAATAGCGATACTTGGTAATGTGTTACAGCAGAAGTGGATGATAACAGCAAAGCCTATGCAGCCCAAATTAAGCAAGATTAGTCCGTTGAGTGGCTTTAAGAGAATGTTCTCTGTAAGACAGTTATTAGAGCTGCTAAAATCAATAGTGATGATTACAATTATAATTGCTGTTGTATATTCAACGATAAAAGATAAAATGAATGTTCTTCTTACATTCTATGATATTAGTCTTAATACAGCACTTTCAACAGTAGGAGATATAATTATAGGTCTTGGCATTAAGATAAGTGCGATATTTCTGATAGTCGGATTTGCTGACCTTGTGTATCAGAGACACAAGTTTAAGAATGATAATATGATGACTAAGCAGGAAGTTAAAGATGAATATAAGAATTCCGAGGGTGATCCTCAGGTTAAGGGACAGATCAGAAAGCGTATGCAGGAAGTATCAAGAAGAAGAATGATGCAGCAGCTTCCAGAGGCGGATGTAGTTATTACTAACCCAACACATTTTGCAGTCGCCCTTAAATACGAACCTAATGAGGGCAGGGCACCAGTAGTAATTGCCAAGGGTGCTGATTATCTTGCATTTCAGATAAAGGATAAAGCTAAGGAATATAATATTGCTATTGTGGAGAATAAACCACTAGCGAGAATTCTATATCATAATATAGATGTTGGTATGGAGATACCACCAGAATTATATCAGGCAGTTGCAGAAATTCTTGCCGCAGTTATGAAAACAAATAATAGATTATAATATAAATATGTGTTATTATTAATATTACAATATTGTGATATTAAGATATGAAAAGATATGGGAAGGAGAAATAAAGTGAAGCTAAAGAGAAATGACTTATTCATTGGAATATATATTCTTTCAGCAGTATTATTCTTTATTATTTCAATTCCTTCATGGTTACTTGATATTTTGCTTGCATTTAATATAATGGTGGCTTTAGTTATATTATTTAACTCATTGTTTGCTAAAGAAGTATTGGATATGGCATCATTCCCAACAATGCTCTTATTTACAACAATTTTTAGAATTTCTCTTAACGTATCATCAACTAAGATGATATTAAGAGATGGTTATGCAGGTCACGTGGTTTCTGTGTTTGGACAATTCGTAGGTGGTGGTAATCTTGTAATTGGTACCATCATATTCATAGTATTGATTATTGTACAGTTTATAGTTATCAATAAAGGTTCTGAGAGAGTATCAGAAGTAACAGCAAGATTTACTCTTGATGCTATGGCTGGTAAGCAGATGGCTATCGATTCAGATCTTAATACAGGTGCTATTACTGATAAGGAAGCAGCAGAAAGAAGAAAGAAGTTACAGCAGGAGAACAGCTTCTTTGGTTCTATGGATGGTGCTACCAAGTACGTTAAGGGAGATGCAACAGCAGGTCTTATTATCACAGCAATCAACCTTGTTGGTGGTATTGCAATGGGGATGCTCTATAATGGAATGTCCATTAATGATGCACTTTCTACATATTCAATCCTTACAATTGGTGATGGTCTTTGTTCACAGATACCTTCACTTCTTATATCTTTGTCAACAGGTATATTAGTTACTAAGGCATCAAGCGAGGGTGAACTTGGCGACGAGATGGTTGGACAGTTGTTCTCAATGGACAGGGTCCTTATTATGGTAGGTGCAGCACTTATATTATTAGGTGTAGGAACACCACTTCCATTTTACATATTCGTGCCACTTGGTGTAGCTCTTATTATCTATGGAAGAAAGTTAAAGGATAAGACAGGCGAGGCAACTATCGAGGAGATGGCAGAGGCAGAAGAAAATGAGGCTCAGGAAATCAGAAAGCCGGAAAATGTTGTTTCTTTGCTTAATGTAGACCCAATCGAATTAGAGTTTGGTTATGGTATTATACCTTTAGCCGATGTTAATCAGGGGGGCGATCTTCTTGACCGAGTTGTAATGATCAGACGACAGATAGCGCTTGAACTTGGTGCGGTAGTACCAATTATCAGATTAAGAGATAATATACAGCTTAATCCTAACCAGTATGTAATTAAGATTAAAGGCATACAGGTAAGTGAGGGCGAGATACTTTTTGACCATTATATGGCGATGAACCCGGGTTATGTAGAAGAAGAGATAACAGGTATTCCAACATTTGAACCATCTTTCCATCTTCCAGCTATATGGATTACTGAAAGCCAGAGAGAAAGAGCAGAATCTATGGGATATACTGTTGTTGACCCACCATCAATAATGGCTACACATCTTACTGAAGTAATAAGACAACATATTGCAGAACTTCTTACAAGACAGGATGTTCAGAATCTTATTAACAATATTAAAGATAATAACCAGGCACTTATTGATGAGCTTGTACCTAAGCTTATCGGTATTGGTGAGATACAGAAAGTGTTACAGAACCTTTTATCAGAAGGCATATCAATCAGGGATCTTGTAACTATATTTGAAACACTTGCTGATCATGCGGCAGTCACAAGAGATACAGATATATTAACTGAATATGTAAGACAGAGCCTTAAGCGTGCTATTTCTGGCAAGTATTTTCCACCTAACGAGGTTACTAATGTTATTACTCTTGACCCTAAGGTTGAACAGGAGATTATGGCGGCTGTTAAGAATACAGAACAGGGAGCTTATCTGTCACTTGACCCTGCCCGTACTAAAGCTATTATGGATTCTTTAGGTGAAGAATTAAAGAAGCTTGAAGATATGGGAAAGAATCCGATTGTTATAACTTCGCCTATAGTCAGATTGTATTTTAAGAAGTTAGCATCTGATTACTATAAAGATATAATTGTGATTTCATATAATGAAGTGGAATCAAATGTTGAATTACAGTCAGTTGGGATGGTGACAGCATAATGATAGTTAAGAAATTTCAAGCGCCTACAGAAAGAGAGGCAATAATAAAAGCTCAGGAAGAATTAGGAAGCACAGCAGTTGTGCTTAATGTTAAGACAATTAAGCAGAGAGGCTTTGCAAAGCTTTTTAAGAAAGATGCTGTAGAAGTTACGGCAGCTCTTGAGGAAAAAGATTTTGTTGATGGAATTAACAAGTCAAGACCATCATTTGATAATACAATGAATAAAGAACAGATGATTAACAGAAGTATGGTTTCAACAGGAAGCCTTCCATCGATTAATCTTGTGGCTGATGATTCAGTTAATCTGTCGTCATCTTCGACGGCTTCTGCGATAGAGCAGAAGCTTGACTCGCTGCATGATCTTTTACAGAACCAGAGTTTTAATAAGCCGGCTGATGTGCAGGGAACAGTGTCTAATCCTTATTCAGGGGTGGCAGGCAGCGTAAGAAGCCTGTATAATGATGATACAGATATTAAGCCTGCATCATCTGATAATACTGAAAGACAGCAGGTTAAGCAGAGAGAAAATGCTAACTACAAATCATTACAGTTAATCTATAAGAAACTTATTGATAATGAAGTTGACAGCAGATATGCAGATGAAATTATTGGTGAGATTGAGAACTCATTAAAGAAAGAGTCTAACATAGACAGTATTCTTTCTGCTGTATACCAGAAGATTATATTAAAGCTTGGAAAGCCTAGGGCTATTACATTATCAGATAAGGCGAAGGTCGTATTCTTCATAGGGCCTACAGGAGTAGGAAAGACTACTACAATTGCCAAGATAGCTTCAAGCTTTAAGTTAGAGCATGAGGCAAAAGTTGCATTTATTACAGCAGATACATATAGAATAGCGGCTGTAGAGCAGCTTAATACATATGCTTCTATTATAGATTGTCCTGTAAGTGTTGTGTATTCTGTTGAGGATATGGATAAGAGCCTTACAGATTATAAGGATTATGACTTAATACTTATTGATACAGCAGGACGTTCGCATAAAGCAGACGACCAGATGGATGAATTAAAGTCATTTATAGAGCAGGTTGTCCAAAGAAAAGATGAGTTTGATTTTGAAAGCTATCTTACATTAAGTGTAACAACTAAATATAAAGATCTTAAGAGTATAGCGGACAAATATGATGATGTAGACTGGTCAATTATTTTTACTAAATTAGATGAAACTTGTTCACTTGGCAACATCCTTAATCTGAGAATGTTGACAGACAGACCACTTGCTTATACGACATCAGGACAGAATGTTCCTAATGACATTGAAGTAATCAATGAGCAGTGGATTGCCAAACAGCTTTTAGGAGGCGGCGAATGATGATGGATCAGGCAGAAAATCTGCGTAATATAATTAGACAACAAAATCAGAACAGCATTACCAATGCCAGAGTTATCGCTGTAACAAGCGGAAAGGGAGGTGTTGGCAAGTCTAATCTTTCGGTCAATCTTGCACTTGAATTTACAAGAATGGGCAAGAAAGTAATAATACTTGATGCAGATTTTGGTCTGGCTAATGTTGAAGTTATGTTCGGTGTTATACCAGAATATAACTTAAGCGACCTTATGTTTAAGGGCAAGGAGATTAAAGATATTATAACAGAAGGACCAGAGGGAGTTGGATTTATTTCTGGAGGTTCTGGGATAGCTAATCTTGTTAATCTTGACCAGGAACAGATTAAAAGACTGGTTAATAAGCTGTCAGACCTTGAGGCACTGGCAGATATAATAATAATAGATACAGGAGCTGGAATATCACCTAGTGTTATGGAATTCCTGTTATCAAGTCCTGAGACAATCATAGTTACTACACCTGAACCGACATCTGTAACCGATTCATATGCACTTCTTAAAGCACTCAGTATGAATGAGAATTACAAGAGCGAAGAGTGTACAATAAGAATGGTAGCTAACAGAGTTGATTCAGAGAGTGAAGGAAAGAATCTTTATGACAAGCTTAATGCAGTTGTAACACAGTTCCTAGGGATTAATATGGAATATCTTGGAAGTGTTCCGCAGGATTCAACTGTAAGGAAGGCAGTTATGAAGCAGAAGCCTGTTACAATAGTATACCCTAATTCTTTTGCAGCCAGGCATTTTAGGTATATAGCTGAGGAATTGTTAGGAAATGAAGGGGATGCTCCAATGCATAAAAAGGGAATTAGAAGTTATTTTAAAAATGTATTTTCACGCAAGATGTAATTACCTTGTAAAGTGATAATCTATGTGTATGGAGGTGTCAGTAATGTTCAAACCACTTGTAATAGGAAGCAGAATGGAATTAGTGTCAAAGAAGTCACTAAGAAATAACGAAGAAAGAATAGTATATGCAAGCCAGATATTAGATTTTAATGATGACAGCATTGTGTGTGCTATGCCAATATATGAAGGACGTATTGTGCCACTTGAGGCAGGGAAAAGATTTGATGCATATTTCTATGTAGGAACTAAGATATTCAGAGCTGACTGCACTGCAATTGACAGAGGCAGGGATAACAATATCCATACAGTTACGATACAGCTAGATTCAGAACTTCTTAAGTTCCAGAGAAGAGAATATTTCAGACTCAGTTGTGTTCTTCCGGTGAGTGTGAAAAAGGTTATAACGCTCAATGTAAAAGCAGATGAAGAAGCTGTCACAAATACAAAGTCAGAAGAAAAGACTGCATGCAAAGAACAGGAAGATATAGATAACTGCAAGATTGTTGATATAAGCGGTGGTGGAATAAGACTTCAGTCAAAGAAGAAATATCAGAAGGATGATTATATGATGTTAGATTTTGACTTAGATATTGATGGTTCAATATCACATAAAAGCATTATTGGCAAGGTTGTAGAATCAAGAGCTAATGATAATGATGGAACATTATTTGCTAATAGACTTCAATTTGTCGATATTGACAGACTCGACAGAGAGGAGATTATTAAATATATATTTGGACAGCAAAGAAATATCTTAAAAAAGGAGTTGAGTAGTAATGGCTAAAAAAATATTGGTTATAGATGACTCTGCACTTATGAGAAGGGTAATATCTGATATAATCAACGAAAGCAATGAATACGAAGTTGCGGCTATTGCCAAGGATGGACTTGAGGGATTAGATATGATTGTTTCTAATCCTTACGAATACAGTGCAGTCATTCTTGATATCAATATGCCAAAGCTAAATGGATTGGAACTCCTGCAAAGATTACAGAAGGATCATATTGAACAGACTGTAATTGTAGTAAGTACTGTTGCCAGGGAAGGTGCTAAAGAGACTATTCAGGCTCTTGAATATGGAGCATTTGATTTTGTCACTAAGCCTGAGAATTATCTTGAAACTAAGAGCGTTGAATTCAAGAATAGAATATTCGAGATGCTCAATGTTGCAACTAATTCCAAGGCATCTATAAGACGTACATCAATGTCAAAGACAATAGCTCCGGTAAAGAAAGACTTAAAGAGCGGCAGAACTTTAACATCGGTCATAGCCCGTACAGAAAGAACAAGAAGTACAGGTATTACTCCAGCACCAGTAAGAACAGTTGTACATACACCAGCCAAGAAGGTTGATGGAAGTATGTTTACAAGTGTTAAGACTGGAAAGAAGAAGATTGTCGCACTTGCTTGTTCAACAGGAGGCCCTAAATCATTGCAGCAGGTTATACCTATGCTTCCGGCAAAGCTTGATGCAGGGGTAGTTCTTGTTCAGCATATGCCGGCAGGTTTTACAGCGTCACTTGCAGCAAGACTTAACGAGATGAGTGATATTAATGTTAAGGAAGCCGCAGATGGTGATGTAATAAAGAAAGGCTGGGTATATATAGCACCAGGTGGTAAGCACATACGAATTGAGAAGAAAGGAACTGACTCAGTTATAAAGTTAAGCACAGAACCACCAATAGAAGGCTTAAGACCGTGTGCTAATGTGATGTATGAATCACTTACATCAAGTAATTATGATGAGATTACATGTGTAGTCCTTACGGGTATGGGAGCAGATGGTACCAATGGTATTAAGGCTCTTAACAAGAATCATAAGAACATATATGTTATAGCTCAGGATGAAGAGACCAGTGTAGTATATGGAATGCCAAAGGCAATAGCTGGCACGGGACTGGTCAATGAAGTAGTTCCATTAAACCGTGTAGCTGAAGCAATTACAAAAAACGTGGGGGTGTCTTAAAATGGATGTTAGCCAGTATTTAGAGATTTTTATTGATGAATCAAATGAACATTTACAGTCTCTTAGTGATCAGTTATTAATTCTTGAGAAAGAACCAGAGAATAGTGATACTATTAATGAAATATTCAGAGCAGCACATTCTTTAAAGGGTATGGCTGGTACTATGGGATATAAGAGAATGCAGAATCTTACACACGATATGGAAAATGTATTCTCAGAAGTACGTAATGGTAATATTAAAGTTACATCAGATATGTGTGATGTATTGTTCAAGTGCCTTGATGCACTTGAGAGTTATGTTTCCAATATCCAGAATACACAGGATGAAGGAACCGATGATAATGAACCTATAATAAAAGCACTTAATTCATTCATTGGCGGTAATGAAGTAGAGGAGAAGAAAGAAGCTTCAGCCAGCCAGCCAGCAGAAGAAGCAGCACAGGGAACAACATCTGAGCTTGTTTTTGCAGACTTTGAGATGAATGCAGTTAATGAAGCATTAAAGAAGGGTCTTGGAGTATATGAGATAGTAGTAACAGTTGATGAGAATTGTATACTTAAGGCAGCAAGGGCATTTCTTGTATTTAAGAATCTTGAAGGACATTGCGATGTTATCAAATCAGAGCCATCAACACAGGATATAGAAGATGAGAAGTTTGAGAAAGATTTCACAATAGTTGTTGTATCTCACGAAAGCCTTGATGAAGTAATATCTATTATTAAGAGTGTATCAGAGATTAAGACAGCAGAAGGAAAGGCAATAACAGTTCCATTTCAAGAAGTTAATGATGCACCAGCAGAAGAAGAGAAGAAGGAAGAAGTTAAGAAACAGCCAGCTGTTACAGAGCCAGCCAAGAAGGAAGAAGCTAAGAAGACAGCGGCTGCATCGCCAGCTAAGAAGGCGGCAACAGCTAATAACAAGGCTGTAAGTCATACAGTACGAGTTGATATAGATAAGCTTGATGTCCTTATGAACCTTGTCAGCGAGCTTATTATTGCTAAGAATGGTCTTGTATCAGCAAGTATTTCTTCAGACGAAGCAGCAACAACTAATAATCAGAAGTTTACAGAACAGATTGAATACCTTGAAAGAGTAACAACTAACCTTCACGAATCAGTTATGAAGGTACGAATGATGCCTATTGAAGGTGTAATCAGTAAGTTCCCTCGTATGATCAGAGATCTTAATAAGAAGCTCAATAAGAAAATGGAGCTTTATATCACTGGTGAAGAGACAGAGCTTGATAGAACTGTCCTTGATGAAATTGGTGATCCTATTATGCACCTTTTAAGAAATTCTGCTGACCATGGACTTGAAAGTGCTGAGGTAAGAGCAGAAAGAGGTAAGCCGGAAGTTGGTTCTATTTACCTTAATGCATTCCAGGAAGGTAATAATGTTGTTATCGAAGTATCTGATGATGGTAATGGTATAGATATAGAGAGAGTTAAGGCAAAGGCTGTCGAGAAGGGTACAGTTACTCAGGAACAGGCTGATACTATGACAGAGAAAGAAGCAATTGACCTCTTATTCAGACCAAGCTTTTCAACATCAGAGAAGATTACAGATGTATCAGGTCGAGGTGTTGGTCTTGATGTTGTTAAGTCTAAGATTGAAGCACTTGGTGGAGATGTAGAAGTTAAGACAAAGTATGGCGAAGGAAGTACATTCAGTATCAGACTTCCACTTACACTTGCTATTATTCAAGCTCTTATGGTTAAGCTTGGAGATGAGAAATATGCTATATCACTTGGTGCTATTGAAACAATTGAAGATGTTCCAGTAACTGATATCAAGTATATACATGCTAAAGAGGTAATCAACTTAAGAGGAAGCGTAATACCTCTTATAAGATTAAGAGATATTCTTGATGTTCCGGGTGAACAGGAAGAGTCAGATACAATTACAGTTGTAATTGTAAGAAAGGGTGACAAGCTCGCAGGTCTTGTTGTTGATAGTCTTATTGGTCAGATGGAAATCGTAATTAAGTCACTTGGCAAGTATATTAATATTAATAGAATGATAAGTGGAGCAACTATTCTTGGTGATGGTTCAGTAGCTTTAATTATCGATGCGAACACATTAGTATAGGAGGTGGCATTAGTTATGGAGAATGTTAATGCAATAGAAGAAAAGAAAGAAGAAGTTTCAACAACTGTACAGTATATAGTAGTTAAGATTGGTAATGAGCAGTATGGTATCAATATCAAATATATTGATAACATTGTAAGAAAGCAGGATATTACAAGAGTACCTAAGACTCAGCATTATTATAAGGGAGTAATCAATTTAAGAGGTGAGATTATCCCGGTAATGAGTGTAAGATTAAAGCTTGGCTTAGAAGATGATGTATACACAGATAAGACAAGATATATAATTGTCAAGGTTGAAGGTGCTACAATTGGTATTATTGTTGACGAGGTTAGAGAAGTTGTTACACTTAATAGTGATGACACAGAAAGTGTTAACCGTTCAGCAGGTGATGAAGTTACTAATAATTATATAAGTGCAATCGGAAAGCATGGCGGAGAGCTTATTTCATTGTTAGACATAGTCAGCCTTATTGTAGAGAATAAATAAAATATAAATGTTAGGAATTGAGGTTTAATATGTCAGACGTAGATTTAGAACAGCTCAATGATATGCAGTTAGATGTATTAAAGGAAATCGGTAACATAGGTGCAGGCAATGCTACAACAGCATTGTCTACAATGCTTAACGTAAAGATGGATATGTCTGTACCTAATGTTGCTTTAATACAGTTCAAGGATATATCAACAATTATAGGAAGTGAAGATCAGACTGTTGTTGGAATTCTTTTGGGATTAGAGGGCGATATCGATGGTATGATGTTATTCATATTTGATACTAAGTCGGCACATCACCTTGTTAACAGCCTTATGTTACAGAATGATGATGTTGTTGATGAGAGTGCAGATTTTACTGATATGGAAATGTCGGCATTGAATGAAATTGGTAATATAGCATCAGGTTCATATCTTACTGCTATATCATCACTTACAAAGCTTAATATTATAGCGACTGTTCCGCAGATGACTATAGATATGATTGGAGCACTTTTAAGTGTTCCGGCATCAGAATTTGGTAAGTATGGTGATAAGTTATTATTAATTCAGACACAGTTTGGCGAATTAGATTTTGTTAAAGGATATTTTCTTCTTATTCCAGAACTTGAATCATACGATAAGATTCTTCGTTCATTAGGAGTTATTAGCTGATAATATTCTTGGGATGAGAGTAACATTATGAATTTAGATGAGATGATAAAAGTGGGTATGGCAGATTTAAAAGTAGGTAAGTCACCAGATGTTTTAACAACTCTGGGACTTGGCTCTTGTGTAGGAGTTGCTATATATGATCCAGTTACTAAGATTAGTGGACTTCTGCACTGTATGCTGCCAGACAGTACACAGTTTAGAAATAATTCTAATAAAGCAAAATATGCAGACAGTGGAATAGATGAGCTTGTAGCCCAGATGCTAAAGTTAGGAGCAAGCAAAGTAAGGCTTGTTGCCAAGATAGCTGGAGGTGCTCAGATGTTTGCGATGAATACTAACAACGACACATTAAGAGTGGGTGAACGTAATGTGGCGGCTGTTAAGATGAAGTTATCTGAATTAAATATACGTTTATTATCAGAAGATTGCGGATTGAATTATGGACGTACAGTTGAATTTTATTCAGAGACGGGAGAATATGTAATAAAATCAGTTGGTAAGCCAAGAAAGGTTATATAAGCTTATGAAAAGATTTAGAAATGTTTCTGCTATAGTAACATTGCTTGCTGGATTTATTACTGCTGTTGTTATGATAATCAACAGGTATAGTCTTGTTTCATTCCTGTGGATTCTTATAGGGGTAATGGTGTGTTTTTATGCTGTGAGCAGAATTATATGTTTTATAGTAGACAGAAAGATTACCAAAGCAGAAGAACAGGAAGAAGCTGAAAGACTAGAGAAGGAAAAAGAGAGGCTTGAGGCCGAAGAAAAAGAGACCACGGAAGGCAAAAATGATGAATCTGACGCTATGAATGGTAATCAGAGAGCTAACAGATAATATACATTATTATTAAGTACGGGGGCATTCTTTGTATGGATGAAGCAGGAAGAAACAGGCTATGGGAAAAGTATATTGCAAGTCACGACAGCGAAATCCGTGAACAGCTCATAGTTGAATATGCACAGCTGGTTAAGCTTGTTGCAGGAAGAATGAATATGTATCTTGGCTATAATGTTGAATATGACGACCTTGTAGGATATGGTGTATTTGGTCTGATTGATGCAATAGACAAGTTCGATAGCGGTAAGAATGTCAAGTTTGAGACATATGCCAGTTTAAGGATAAGAGGTGCGATTCTTGACCAGATTCGTAAAATGGATTGGATTCCAAGGTCCTTAAGGCAGAAACAGAAGAAAATAGATGCTGCTATGGCTAAGATTGAGGCAGATAGCGGCAAAGTAGCAACAGATGATGAACTTGCGTTGGAATTAGGGATTTCAATGGATGAATTAAGCGATTGGCAAGGTCAGATGAAGTCTTCTAATCTTATATCATTGGATGAATATACAGAAGCTGGAAGTGAAGTCAAGATGGAGAGCGTGGGTAACTCACATTTTGAAGAACCAGAAGATGTAGTGGAGAAAGAAGAACTTAAGAAGAAGCTTGTACAGGCAATAGACATTCTTACAGAGAAGGAGAGAAGTGTTATTGTGTTATACTATTATGAGGATATGACTCTTAAAGAGATAAGTATGACGCTTGATGTTTCTGAATCAAGGGTATCGCAGCTTCATACCAAGGCTCTCAGTAAAATGAAGAAAATAATGGGTGATTATATGTTTCCAGCGTAGACAAAAGCTGTAGTGCAGAAATATAGTGGCAAAAAGCAGAAAGTGAGTCATATATGATTAAAGAATGTATGTCAGGGTATTTTCAATTTTCATCAAAGGAAGATGGATTATATATTACAGTATATCCACCTAAGTCTGGTTATGGAGCAGCCAGCATTGATGATGTAATGTTTTATGTTGATAATAAGAATATAAGCTGTGATAGTGTAAAGCTTATGGAAGCTGTTAAGGCAGGTTCGGAGGCAGAGACAACTGTTAAGGTGTCAGAAGAAAGTCAGCTGGAATGTAGTGAATTTGCTGATTACAGAATAAGCAGTGATTGTATGAGGGTGGAAGCTTGTTTCTATCCTCCTTTTGAGAATGGTGGAATGTTAGATAAAGATGAGATTATAAGGGATTTACAGCATATCGGTGTTACTTATGGTGTGGATGAAGAAGTTATAGACTCGTTTTTAAAAGACAGGCATTACGGCAAAGCCTATACAGTGGCTAAAGGAACTGAGCCGGTAAGCGGCAGGGAAGGTTATGTTGAATATAAGTTCAATACAGAATTAAAGCCAAGACCAAAGATGAACGAGGATGGCACAGTAGATTTCCATACATTAGAGAATGTTAATCATGTAACCAAGGGAGATACAGTTGCAGTTCTTCATCCAGAGTATGTTGGTGAAGCTGGAACAGATGTACTTAACAGAAGTGTTAATCCAGATAAGGTAAAGCACGTTGTGTTCAGATTTGGGCGTAATCTTGTAATATCGGAAGATGGCAAAGAATTAATTACACTGGTAAGCGGACATGTAGTACTTGAGTCTGATAAAGTGTTTGTATCTAATGTGCTTGAGCTTGTTGATGTAGATAACTCAACTGGTGATATAGATTACAATGGTGATGTCAATATTAAAGGAAATGTACTTGCAGGCTTTACTGTTAAGGCATCGGGCAATGTAGTAGTTACAGGTGTGGTTGAAGGTGCAACAGTAATAGCTGGTGGAGATATCACTTTAAACAGAGGAGTTCAGGGAATGAACAAGGCTGTTATAAAGGCAGGCGGTAAAATTGTATCTAAGTTCATAGAAAGCGTACAGCTTGTTGAGGCAGGCGGTAATATTGAAGCAGACTCTATTCTTCATAGCAAGGTAGTAGCTAAAGGTGTTATCAATGCCAATGGAAAGAATGGTCTTATAATAGGTGGCGATGTTAAATCAACAGTTATGATACAGGCAAAGACCATAGGTAATGAAATGGGTACAGCTACAGTTGTAGGAGTTGGTGTTGACCCTACAATGAAGAAGCGGATGGATGAGCTTAAGAAGGGCCTGAGTAAGATGGGGGATGAGAAAATCCAGCTTTCACAGCTTATGACAGCACTTAGAAAGAAACAGGATGCAGAAGGAACACTTAGTCCTGAGAAGCAGGAGATGCTCTCAAAGACTATGCGTAACCTTTTGGTTATGGATCAGCAGCTGGCTAAAGAAAAGAAAGAATACGAAGACATAAGATCCTGCATAGGTGAAGAAAAGAATGCTTGTATAAAGGTAAGCAACAGGGCTTATGTTGGTACTAAGCTTATGTTTGGTGATATATGTATGTTCCTGAAAGAAAAATATGATTATTGCCAGTTCAGAAAAGAAGGAGCTGAAATAAAGAGTCTGCCACTTTAATTATTAAGTGGTTAATTGTGATAAAGAGGTGTTGATATGATAGTAAGACCGATGGAATTTGGTATGATTCAACAGCAGAATACGGTATCACAAGTCAGACATAATGAAGATGTCAGACCTATGGTAGAACAGCAGACGACGGCGGTTCAGTTACAGAAAGATATCCACACAAGAGCTGAACAGGTGAATCATAAAGAAGACCCTAATAACAGACAGAAAAAGTTTGATGCTAAGGATAAAAGTGATAACGAGTATCAGTCTGGACATAAAGAAAGGAAAAATAAGACATCAGAAGACGGTAAAGTGTTTATTAAAGACTTGGAAGATATAGACTTTGACGTCAAAGTATGATTAATGGAGAGATAATGGGAACTGTAGCGATAGTTTTAATAGTTATAGGTATAATATGCGTTATAATAAGCATTATACTTGGAATAACTGATAATAAAGAACAGGCTGATACTGCTTCATATGTATCAGATTATGATTCGGCAAAGCAAGTGTCACAGGTATCAAAGGCTATAGATGACATAATTGAGAAGAAAATGCAGGATATAGAAGAAAAGACTGAGGCAAGTCTTGATAAAATATCCAATACTAAGATTCTTGAAATGAATGAGTATGCAGACAATGTTCTAAAAGAAATCAATCGTAATCATAATGAAGTAATGTTTATGTATGATATGCTTAACGAGAAGGATAAAGAGATTAAGACTACAGTTAAGAGTGTCAATGCAACTAACACACAGGCAAGAGGAATGGGAACAGTAAGGGAAAGACTTATAAAGCTTGATGAAACACAGAAAGCACCACAGAGAATAAGTGTTGATGAATTTCCACTTGATGATAAGTTAGATAAGAATCAGAAGATTATGACCTTATATAATAATGGCTATAACGATATTGATATAGCTAAACGTTTAAAGTTTGGAGTTGGAGAGGTTCGTCTTGTTATCAAGTTATATGTTAATGCAGCAGGCGAATAAAAGTAATTACTGGTTAATGAGGTTAGTGTATAAAGTGATTAATACTGATTGTTATCAGGTGAAATTATGTTAGAATTAAGGAACAGGTGCATTATACAATGAAGTTAAGATATTATTTAAGCGGTCTTGGAAGCGGAATTATTATCGCAGTTCTTATTATGCTTATTGCTGACAAAGTTACAGCGGTTAATAATAATGTTAATGGTTCAAATGTCCCACAGGAGACGACTGGTTCTGTTATAGCCTATACAACACAATCGGATAAAGATAATGAAACAATACAGGCTGAAAGCACAGAACATTCAGAGAATAAGGGTAACGAAGATACAACATCAGCTGACACAGCAAAGAATTCGGTAGTAAAAGCGACGGATAGTTCTACTACAGCTACAACAAGGTATGTATCGGAGGAAGATAAGGTTATAGTTAATATCAATCCTAAGAATATAAAGGTTGCGGCTGATATATCAAAGATACTTAAGAATAAGGGTGTTATAGAAGATGCAGATGCTTTTACACAGTATATGGCAACTTATGGATATTCAAGAATAGTCCAGCAGGGCAACTTTGAATTGATTAAGGGTGATTCATATGAGAATATCGCAAGAATAATAACAAGAAGCGATGTAGATAATAATACTAACACACAGGCTGACTAAGATTATTTGGTCAGCCTGTATTTATCTTTGCTGTTTGTTTTTGTATAAAAAATGCTTGCAATTATTTAATGGTATTGATATAATACATTTCGTGTGAAAAAGCATGCAGGTGGATGGCATAGCGGGTGCCGTTGTACGCAGACGGTGGCTATACGGGATGTGTTGCATAATCCAGGAAGCCTGCAAAAGATAATTTAACCAATGGAGGTATTAAAATGAGCGTAATTTCAATGAAGCAGTTACTTGAAGCAGGTGTTCATTTCGGACATCAGACAAGAAGATGGAATCCTAAGATGGCTGAGT
>ERZ773228.1057-NODE-1057-length-30335-cov-3.722754_pt1 | contig 30335 bp, 16 predicted proteins | sample MGYA00580524_ERZ773228 | MGnify/ENA primary metagenome ERZ773228 (study PRJEB29015, sample SAMEA2737768) | human gut metagenome | biome: human gut; feature: human-associated habitat; material: faeces | place: China | collected 2012 ... | reverse complement strand
CCTGTTCCGCAACGAGGAAAGCGCAAACTTCCTGTTTGAGCTTTATAAGAGAGCGAGAAAATGGGGCGGTATTCCTACGGGCATTACGCAGAATGTTGAGGACTTATTAAAATCCGATACAGCTCGTTCTATGCTCTCCAACTCGGAATTTATCCTTATGCTTAATCAAGCCGCAAGCGACCGTGACAAGCTGGCTCATCTGCTTAAAATTCCCGAAAATATGATGAATTTCGTAACGGGAGCGCCCGCAGGTTCGGGCTTGATTTATTGCGGTCTGAATGGCTCTCTGCCCTTTAAGGACGATTTTCCTACGGATACAAAGCTGTATAAGCTGATGACAACAAAATTCGGGGAGTAATGCTCCCGAATAAAGAAGGGAGTGATACGAATTGAAAGTAATCAACAGTAAAGGCGGTGTTAAGGCTCGCTCTGTAAACGATAGGGCTATTGAACATAGCATTTCGCAGAAAACGGAATTATCGAAGAAGAACGAGCGAGAGCTTACGGGAAAAGCCGAAAGAGCCGTTCATCAGGCTGACAGGAACGCACAGAAAGCGGAAACAAGGAACGGCGCAGTTCCAAACAGACCTATTCCTGCACAGCAGAAAAAGAACGGTGTTGCTTTTGAAAAACCGCAGCACGGAGAAACTTCTTCAACGGCTGACAGCAATTCGGTATTTGAACAGCGGCATATAGGGGCGCAGCGTGAGAACGGACAGCCGAGTGGCAGTAAAACTGCTGCAACAGCAGACGGGAAAACGCTTTCTCCGAAAACTCCTAGCGCAGAGGTTGGCAAGAAAATACAGAACAAGTCGCAGACAGGAATTAAAACTGCTGAAACGGCCGCCGAGAAAACTACTCCAACTCAATTCAGACCGCCGAAGCAATTTAATCTCTCTCCGAGCCAACCGAAAAACAAAGGCTACAAGGTGCTGAAAAACGGTACTGTGGATAACGGCGGTATTACGAAGAAAAAGGAGCGTGTCATTTACAGCCGGCAGCAGACGCAGCAGTTGCAAAACGCAAAGCCGAAGAAAATCGACAAGCCTGTTAATTCTCCTGCCGAACGGCTGAGTTCCACTACGCCGACGCCGAAAGCAAACCGCAAAACTCACTTTATCAATCAGATAAAGCGGAAAAAGTTCAGACTGAAAAAGGTCAAAAAGCTGCGTTTCCGTTTGAGCAGACAGCAAAGCGCTTCTATCCGAAATATGCTTGCGAGCAAGAAAACATTGGTGGGTGCGGCAAAGGTCGTTGATTTGGCAAATAAGCCTATGGAAAAGGTCAAAGGCGCAGTTCTTTCACAGCGCCCGAACACCGACAAGACCGAGGATAGCGGAACGGAAGCCGTAAAGCTGGGCGCACAAAGTGCAGATTATCTTGAACGTGGCTTAAAGACCGCAAAGAACGTCGGAACAAAAACCGCCGAGAAAAGCACAAAGCTGGCAAAACGGGTTTATCGCAAATTCCATAAACCTACCCGTGCGGAAATAAAAAGGCATTTACGCAAACAGGTTGACCGACAATTCAGCGGACAGCTGCGACACCTCACCAAACGAGCCGTAAACAAGGGAGCAAAAGCCGCCGCAAAGACAACTGCGAAAGCGGCGAAAACCGCTGCCAAAACAGCAAAGCAAGCCGCACAAGCTGCACAAAAGGCGATACAGGTTACGGCAAGAGCTGTTGCAAGTGCTGTTGCAAAAATTGGCTCTTTTATCGCTTCAACAATGCCGTACAGCTTAATAATTATCGGTGCAATCCTGCTTATCGTTATCCTCTGCCTTTGTATGACGGAGATTATCGGTGGTGCGGGCGGCTCGGTTGCGGGCGGTGGTGCGTGGCTTGTTGATGATAGCAGTAATCAGACCCCCGAAGAAATCTATGAGGGCTATAAGAAATTCATAGAGCAGGCAAAGGACGTTATGGAAACACAGGCAAAAGACGCTTTGCAAAATGAGGTTACGTCTTTCTGTTCGGGCGATACGTCAGACCCACGGAAAATCATACAGTACATCGACAAAAACTATAACAGCACATTCTTTCCTGCAAATGGTGCTGACAGCACAATTAACGCTTGGATAGATGAGTTCGGAACTGACGATTATGCCGATTATATGTCCTTGCTCTTTGTGCTTATGACGAGGGAGAAACAGCAGGCTGACGGTGTTTCAGACGGTGAGATTTACGATTTCGACTTTAAGAAAGAAGATTTCGAGGAATTTATGAAAACCGTCAATGAAAACTCCTGTCGCTGGGGAAATACCTTTGTTATAAAAACAGCGGTCGAAACCTCACCCGAATACTGCCCCGGTCAGAGTTGCAAGACCAAAACAACACCGGGCTGTCATTGCCGTTCATATACCGATGATGAGGGCAAAGTTCACGAATACTGTGGAGGACACCCATATTGCCCGAAAAACCACACAAAGCTCACGGTGAATTTATTTACCGTAAAGGACTATTACGGCAAAGAATATCCCGAAATTTATAATTTCACGGACAACGAGAAAGCACGGTATGAGGCTTCAAAAGCAATTATACAAGGAATGATTGATTATTGGGAAGGCGGTGGTGGCAATTAAAAGGCTGTATAAAGCCTTTATGAGCAAGAGCGTAAAACAGCGTATTATTATCTGCATTGTGATAACTGCGCTGCTAACGCTTTTGTTCTTTATAATAAAGGCGAATTTCTTTGATATTCCGCTTGAAACAGCGGAAGAAAACGGGCAGGCAGAACGCCCACAATTCCATATAAGTCTGATTGACGTTGGCTTACTCCTTGCTGCTATTGCGGCATTTTCAATCCATAAAATCCGTGAGAAACACAAACAGAGGAGGTTATAGCGTGACTATTGACGAGAAAATAGCGTCCTATTCCGAAAAGGTTGAAAGCAAAAAGCAGAAACTTGCAGCGGTAACGGCGGTTATTGAAAAGAAAAAAGCCGTGGCAAAGTCGCTATCCAACGAGATTGAAAGCCTTACAAAAAGCATTTTCGATATGGAGGCACAGCGGCTTTTCGGTATGCTCAAAGATAAGGGTATCGGTATAGGAACGGTAATTGAAGCCGTCACAACAGGCGTTTTTGACAAGGAAGAATGTGCTACAAATAGCACAAATGAAAACGGTGCTGACAATAGCGCCGAAGAAATCAAGCAGGAGGAAATAACAGATGAAATTAGTGGTAGCGGAAAAGCCCTCGGTGATGCGTGATATAGCTGCCGTTCTCGGCGCTAATCAGACAAACGCTGACGGGGCGCTTTGCGGAAACGGGTATATGGTCGCAGCGGCAAGAGGACACCTTTTAAGAAACAAAACCCCCGACGAGTATGAGGAATACAAGAAATGGGATTTGTCGGTGCTGCCGATTATCCCCGACTTTGAGTTTGTTCCTATCGAAAAGAACATTGATGTTCTTCATACCCTCGCAAAGCTAATGAACAGCCGTGAAATTGACGAGATAATCGAAGCAACGGACGCAGGACGTGAGGGCGAATGTATTTTCAGATACATATATAACTATGTAGGGTGCAAAAAGCCCGTTTCCCGTCTTTGGATTTCTTCAATGACTGAAGCAAGCATAAGAGCTGGCTTTGACAATCTTAAACCCGCAAGCGAATATGACAACCTCTATTCGGCTGGATATACCCGAAGTCAGATTGATTGGCTCTGGGGAATGAATTTGTCACGGCTTTATACTCACTATTTCGGCGGTAAATGCTCTATCGGACGTGTGAGAACGGCGGTGCTTAATATGCTCGTTCAGCGTGAGAGAGAAATAACAGGCTTTGTAAAGCACCCGTATTATAAGCTGAAACTTGATAACGGTGCGGAATGGATTAATGAGGACGAGGACAGTCTGCCCGACAGACAATCGGCTGAAATGCTGCTTGAAAAGTGCAGAAATCAGCCTTGCAAGGTAGTGTTCTTAAAGTCGCAGACAAAAAAGGAAAACCGTCCTTTGCTGTTTTCGCTTACCTCTTTGCAGATTGCGGCTAATGAGGAATTGGGCTACACGGCTGCTCAAACTCTTAATACAATGCAGTCGCTTTACGAAAAAAAGCTGCTTACTTATCCGAGAACGGACAGCAACTACCTTACCGACGATATGGCAGCTATCCTACCGGAGCGTGTTCGTATGCTCCGCTGCTTTGATGATATGTCTGCGGCGGTTGATTGGCTGCTTGCCGATGGGCTGAATATCGACAGCAGAATAATAAATAATGCAAAGGTATCAGACCACCACGCAATTATCCCTACCGAAAATATCGGAAATGCCGCAAATGCAGAGCTTTCCGATGACGAAAAGGCTATCCTTGACCTTGTAATAAACCGTTTCCTTGTGGCTCTCTCCCCGCAGCACGAATATATTGAAACTGAATACATTTTTGATGTTGCAGGCGAAAGTTTCAAGTGCAAAACGAAAACCACCAAAGAAATGGGTTGGCGAAGATTTGTAAAGCCCGACAAAAACGAAGCAAACCGTATGCTTTCATATTCAGAGGGCGAAATCATCACCGTCGGCAATATCTCAATCGTAGAGGGCGAAACAAAGCCGCCAAAACGGTACACAGAAAGCTCACTATTAAAGGCTATGGAGAATATCGACAGGCGTATCGTGGACAAGGAGCTTTCCGAGTATGTTTCCGAACGTGGCTTGGGTACTCCTGCAACAAGAGCTGCTATTATCGAGAAGATTATAAGCGACAATTACGCCGAACGAAAAGAGAAAAATCTCGTTGTTACGGATATTGGTATGAAGATGATTGATTTTGTCCCCGATGAGGTCAAGTCCATTGAAATGACAGCAACAATGGAATTACAGCTTTCGGCTATTCAGAACGGCACAGTATCGGCAGATGATGTCATAAAGAGCATTACAAACAGAATTGTGACTATTATCGAAGCCGAAAAGAAGAAACCGCATACTCCTGTTATAAAGCCAAAGTATGAGCCCAAAGCTCCTATCGGCAAATGCCCGAAATGCGGCGGTAACGTGTATAAGTTCGTGCGTGATAACAAGGCGGTTTACTATTGTGAAAACTCTCCTAAATCCTGCTTTTTTCGTGTTTACGAAGATGATTTCTTCTTCTCCGCCAAAGGAAAAACGCTCACGGAGGCGATGATGAAAACTATGCTTACAAAAGGCGAAGTTAAGGTGTGCGGTCTTATAAGTAAGGATAAGACAAAAACCTATGACGCATTTATCTTTGTATCGGACAAGAGCAGAACAGACAAGAACGGCAGCACAAAGGTCTGCTTTGATATGCGGTTTCCTGACAAGTCAAAGAAAGGCGGTAAATAATGTTTTTCTTTAAGGTAGAAATGTCGAGCTTTGACGATGAAGCAAAGACAGTATTTATTATCCCCGAACAGAACGCTGACGAGAACGGTGTTCCCTTTGAGGAAAAACTTGTAACACAGACAGCGGAATACAAGGCGTTCATAAAGGACACCAAAACCGCTTTGGTGGATTGCAAGTACACACAGTATAAAACGGACGTTCCCATTTCAGAGGGGCTGAACGCAGAACAGTTTGAGCAGCTCAAAGCTGAAAATAAGCTGACCGAAATGGATAGTAATACCTACTCAATTACTACGGGCAAGACCTCAAAGAAATCGGGAAAGAACAATCTCACAACTTATCTCATAATCGGCGGCGTTGCTCTGGTGGCTGTAATCCTTATTGCGGTATCGGCAATAACAGGTGCAAACAAAACTGCTGATACAGCGGAAACCTCGGAAACTACTGTTACAACAGAAACAGCAGAAACTCAAGCGTCCGCAGAGGAAACTACTCCTACGGAAACAGAAAGCACGGAGGAAACTACTCCCGATACAACCGAACAGGGTGAAGCGGACGAGCCTGTTTCCGAAACTACTGATACGACGCAACCGCCTGAAGAAACTGCTGACAGCGGATATTCGGACAGCGGTTACAGCTCATCGGCAACAAGCGGAACAAGCGGCGTATATACAATTACTTTCTATACCAACGGCGGCGAGGGTGCGCTTGAAAGCATTTCCGCAGAAGCAGGACAGTATGTTGTACTCCCCTCTGCCGAAACTGCCGCAAAGTCAATTTCAAAGAAAGGATATAAGCTCATAGGCTTTTCCGATAACACGGAAATTCCGTATCCTCTCTATGACTACAAAATGCCCTATGAGAATGTAAAGATGTTTGCGGTGTGGGAGCCTGATACCTTTATTGTCACATACAATTCCAACGGCGGCACAGGACAGCTTTCACGGGCAGAGGTTAAATACGGTGATAGCGTTCCGCTGCCGAAAGATGTTTCAATTTATCGTGACGGGCTGTTCCTTTCGGGTTGGGCGCAGACGAACAATGCAAAATCCGCATTGAAAAGCCTGTCAATGCCCGCCGAAAATCTCTCGTTGTATGCGGTGTGGAGCAAAACGCCGCCGACAGCAAAGATTACTCTGCATTATGATGATAAGGTGCAGATTGTTGAGGCTGAAATCGGCACAAAGCTGGATATGCTTGACGATTTCGGAGTGACAAAAGACGGCGAGATAGTTTCGGGCTGGTACTTTGAAAACTCTCCTGTGCGGATAGAAAACCTTGATGTTACCGAGGATTGCGATGTTTACGCAAAATGGAAAAGTGCTACATATATCACAATTACCGTTGACCGCAGTTATCTCAATAAAGAGCCTTTGGTCTATAAGTCGGCTTTGGATATGACGGGAAATGCCAAACTCACTTTGCCCGTGGTTGACGATAAGGACGATATTTACAATAGCGTTTTTGGCTGCACCTATGGCTACTCCACCAAAAATCAGGAGGGCGAGTTCGGAACTATTGAGTATTTCGGCGGTGTTGAAAGCAAATTCCGTAAGGACACAACGCTTTATCGTGTCCTGAACGAGTACGGCGGCGGTAAAGGAACAGCCGAAAACCCGTATATTATCAGCTATTACGACCAACTGCTGCGGCTGTCCGAACAGAAAGCAAAGGGGTATTTCATTCAGACAGCGGATATTGCTTTTCCGAGAAATACGGAGAGAACGTCCATAAACACAAAGAAAATCTCCCGTGGATTTGAGAATAAAGCGTATGACTACTTTGTTTATGACGGACAGGGCTACTCCATAAAGAATATGTCAAGCAACGGCGGTCTGTTCGGCAGCATAACCGCAAGCACGATAAAGAACGTTGTTATTGACGGTGCAAATATCAAAGCAGGAAATAACAAGAATGTAGGCATAATCTGTAACGAGGTTATCTCCTACGCTTATCCCGCAAACGAGGGTGACGAGTTTTTTTCAACGGGCAATTCCCGTTTCGTCGGTTGTAAAGTTCTTAACTGTAAAATTACTGCTGACGGCGCTGATAATGTGGGCGGCATTTGTGGCTTTGGCGGCGCTGTTAGTGATTGTATGGCAAGCGGTATAACCTTCAGCGGCGGCGATAATATCGGCGGCATTGTGGGTAATGCCTGCTCGGTAACGGGCTGTTTAGCAAACAATATTACCGCAAACGGATATGTAAAGTCCGCAGGCGGTATTGCGGGAACGGCATACGGCGTTAAGCTGTATAACGACGGCGAAAAGGCTCGGTATTCGGGCGGCAATATCATCGGCTGCGGTGTTCGCACATTTACCTCAACTGCCGATAACAGCGGCGGTATAGTCGGAACAGCGACAGCGGATAATTCATCTGCATATATAAAGAGCTGCTATGTAGCTAATATCTATCTGAACGGCAAGAACAACGGCGGTATTGCAGGCGCAGACGGTAACAAGAAAGGTCACAAAATCACCTATTGCTTGGTGGATAACTCCAACAAGGACCCCGTAATCGGCGGCAGTAAGATACGTTCAACCGCAAAGGTAATGATACTCTCCGTTCCTGCCGATACGGGACTGACTGTTGAGGGTGTTTTGTCCGTTCTTAATGCAAATGCAAGCGGATACAGCTATTGGGAACGCTCCGACAGCATAAACGGCGGTTATCCATATCCGAAAAAGATTGATTTTGAGAGCTTAACCGCAGAAAGGAAATAAACTATGGCAGAAGAAAACAAACAGGATTGGCGGGTATATGTTATTCCCGATTTGCGAACGTGGTCTTTTCCTAAAGAGGGCGTACCGCAATCGAAAATCGAATATTACAACTCTTTTGAGGAAGCCAAAAAGCGTTTTGATGAACTCCGAAAGGCTCCCTATAATTCGGAAAAAGCTCTCGGAAATGACGGTCAGCCCTCCGCACGGCTTACATTGGGCGTTGAACGTGGAAACGCTGCTTTTGATATTCTTCACGTCCGTGGCGGCGAAAATGTGCTTGTTGATGACTTTACACGGCATAGTGAATTATCCAAAGACAGCGGTTTATTATCCATTATTCGCAAAACTGCCGATACAATCGGCTTTGACAAGGTAAACAGCTATCCTCTTTTGGAAAACGGGAGATATGGCGAACCCTCTTTTGTCCCGTTCGATAAATGGGCGGCTGAAAATAAACAATTCAATTTAACAGGAGGAAGAAAAATGGAACACAACACAACTTTCGAGGTATCGTCTATCTCAAAAATCGACAATGGCGGCGGTGTCAAGGCTCTTGCCAACGTTGTAATTAACGGCGAGCTTGCTGTTCGTGGCGTAAAGGTTATGGAGGGCGAAAAGGGAGCGTTTGTCGCTATGCCGAGTAAGAAGATGGGCACAGATTACGCAGATGTAGCCTTTCCCATTACCAAAGAAGCGAGAGAAGCCCTTAATAATGCCGTAATGAAAAGCTATGAGCAGCTCAAGGCTTCGCCTGAAAAGACAATCAAGAATGATGTTCCTACCGCAGACCACGCTACTTCATCGGTAAGTGTTTCGCTAAAAGCGGTAGATAAGAACAACCTTAAAGCCGCAGGACAGATAACCCTTGACGGCTGCTTTGTGGTAAGGGACGTTAAGGTGCTGACAGGCAGCGAGAACAAGCCCTTTGTATCAATGCCGTCCTATCAGACGCAGACGGGAGATTACGCACAGTACGCTCTCCCCATTACAAAGGAATTTCACGAAAAACTTGAAAAAGCCGTTATCGGCAATTATCACTCCCTCGGCAAGACAGAATACAAAGGCGTAAAGTATGCGGAACTTGGCGACAAGAACGATATTGCTCACCTGCCGAAGCAGAACAACAAGTTTGCGGAGCAGCTTATGGCGGCGCTTGACAAGGCTGGTATCAAGTATCAGGCGAGGGTTGAGGATATGACCTCTATTTCCGTACACAAGTCTGATATGCCGAGAGTTACGGATATTAAGAACGAGCTTGTAAAGACGCTCAACCCCGAAAAGCAGACCAACTCTGCTCCGAAGCATAAGAGATAATTATATCACGGTCGGACGCATTTTGCATTGACGGCAAATTGAGAGAAAATTGACGGTTTTCCCTCAAAAATGCGTCCGACTATTTTTATGTTGAAATTTTGGTTTGCTTGTGATATAATGAATAATACGGGTGATAATCTGCCCGACAAATCGGAATTGAAAAGGGTGATTTCTATAACTGCCAAAGACGCTTTTAATTCAGCCTGTGAACTCCTTAATGCAAAATATAAAAAGTATGGTTTTAAGTACATAAAGAGCAAAAAGCAAATCAGGGGAAATATTAACGGTGCTGTAATATATATTGATATCAATACAAGTCGGGATAACAGTTCAGATTATTTTGTTGCATTTAACCCAAGAGGTCGCATCGAAAAAAATGGTGAGTTAATATGCTTTTTATTAGCACCTGAAAGAAATGATGAACAGCTTTTTGGAGAAAACCTAATAATAGATGTATCTAAAAATAATAAGGATATGCCGGAAGAATACCGAAAAATGATACCGGATTCAATAGTAACAAGAATGTGGACAGGTCCTTATTTTCACTGTTGGAATGTGGCTTATCCCGAACAGCAGAAGAAAGCCGTCGAAGAAGCGGCATTGTGGTTTGATGAGAAACTATTTTCCAACGAGCAAGTAATCAATGCAATCGGTATCAAAATCAAAAGTGAATAATGATATCTGAGAAATCGGAGTTAAATTTGTTGCTCCCTGACGCTCCATTTCGGTACGCACCGGTGTCAAATTTACTGAAATAAAACGCTGCAATGTGAGTATTTACATATTCACGAATGGAGGGATTTGATTGATGTTTTAGAGCAACTTAGTTAAAGTCCGCCAAATTCCCATTTATCGAGCAGATAAAATATGCAATTGAATAAGAAAATACAAGCAGTCGAGAAGTCGGCTGCTTTTTTTATATACAAAAATACTTGGAAGGTGGTGATAGAATGGGAATATCCTTTTTCAAGGAAGAATACAACCCCGATGTGTATTGCGGAGTGGACAGCACGGATATAAAGGTAATTCATCTGGCGATACAGAACGGAAACAAGCTGAAAATTGACAGTAACGGGCGTGTTTTTGATGAAAGCGGTCGTTGGATTGCTGACGGAATGAAGCGTGAAATAGCAAAAAAGGCTCTCAAAGGCGCAAGAACTTGAAAAAAGCACTTGACTTTTACGCTTTAATGTGATAAACTGTATTTAAGGAGGAAACTATGGCACGAATAGATGAAGTTCGTGAGAGGTATGAAAGCATTACCGAACAGCTCTACAAGAACAAGGAAACTTTTGCGGAGTATCTGAAATTTGCCGGTAAGTTCTACAAAATGCCTACGGCGCAGACTATGACAATGTTCGCAACCAACCCGAAAGCTACTATGGTAGCGGACTATGATACTTGGAAGAAATTTGGTCATTATGTCAAGCGTGGTGCAAACAGCATAGCAGTTCTTTGCGGAAACGGATTAAAGCACTATTTCGATATTTCGCAGACAAACGGCGATAGAGTACCCTATCAGTGGACGCTGGATAAGCAGACAGCACAGGAGTTTATCGCTGCCTTTTCCAAAGCCGAGGGCAGAGAGTTCAAGTCAATGTCAAGCTGCGTAAACGCTATCGGCAGAGCCGCCGCAGCCGAAACCATTGAAAATGCGGTAAAGGCTCTGAATATTTCCGAAGCCGATAGAGCTGCCTTTGAAAAGTCTTTCATATCCATAACGCAGTATTTCATAGCGGCTCGGTGTGAGCTTGGCGGCAAGTTTGATTACAAAAACGCTCCTATGGACTTAACCGCATTTGAACTTGTTCACAGTAAAGCTGAAGCCGAAAAGCTGACGGAGTACGTTCAGATTACTGCAAGACCCGCTTTGTTATCAATGGAGAAATCCATAAATTCTATTATTGCTGAAAGGAGTATGAACTATGGAAGAAATCAGACAGATATGGTGCGAGGAGGACAAGATGTTCTATCCCGAAATCAAGGAGGAGAACGGCAGGACGTACAAGCTCGACCCGACAACGTTCGTGTATCTGGAGCAGGTGGGGCTGGGTCTGACGGACGAGGAACAGAAGCTGATAAGCGAGCCGATAGACCGCTGGGGCAAGGCGTGGCAGAAGTTTATGACGGAGAATTATCCCGAAGAAATTCCGTCGCTGGAGGGGCGGCTGAAATGGGAGCTGATACCCCGACAGATAGACAAGGAGGCGTGGGCAATGTGGGAACTCCTGCGGAAGCAGTACGCCGAGAAGAACCCTCGCCCGAAAACCTCGTTCGTAGAAATCGAGAAATGGGAGAAAACACGGAGCTTTATAGTGGAACACGAGGTAATGGAGCAGATAGTTCTTCAGCACAGAGGATAAACAGCACGGCAGCGGAGGATAATTCCCCCGCTGTTTCTGTTTCCGATTTTATCAGCCTTGCTGCCCGTTCTCTGTATGAAGATACGACTATCAGAAATGCACACGCAAATTCAGATAAGGAAAGTTTTGCATTAGAGGTAGAAGCTGTCGCAAGCAGCTACTATACAAGGCTCATTACCGAACGGGAAAGCTCGGAATACTCCGTTGAACAGCTTGCTCCGCTTTACAACAGGTTTCAGCAGGATAAAGCTTTCAAGGCAGAGGTCATTTCATCACTTACCGAACAGCTTGACGAAACTCTCACAAGTCTTGAGGTTACAAGAAGCAAGGCTGCGGAGCTGGGTATTCCTTTTTCAGACCGTCCCTATAATTCAGAGGAAGAAAATAACCCCTATGCCTATGACGGCAGTATGAGCATTGAGGACAGCCGAAAAGTTGCTGACGCAAATAATCTGCGTGACTTTATGCTCGATTATTCCGACGAACTTGAATTAGCGGCAGTTTCGTACAACTCTGACGAGTTCCGAAAATACTTTGCTGACCGTTCCGCCGAAGCTCTCCGCAGCTCTCACGAACAGCGTTGGAATGAAATGAAAGGCAATTCCGAATACCTCAAATCGGTTTGCGATTTGGTTTCTGCAAGCCTGTACAACGATATTCTTTCGGAAATTCAGCAGAGAAACATTAAGTACCCCGTTGTGTATGTTAATGGCAGCCACAACAGAAATTTCTCGCCGGAAGAAGTAGGCTTTAAGCCGAATTATCCCTACTCGGTTGAGGAATTCAACGCTGCGCTGAAAGAAGCAAACGAGCGTTGGAACAACGACGATAAGTATGAGGACAAGCTGCATAGCGTATCGGTTTCCGTGCATGCAAGCAGAACGGAGTCATCAACCTACAATGTCGAACTGTACGCTTCATACCATAGCATTGGCGAAATCATAGATATTAAACAGTCGATTGCGTCCGCAAATATCCTCGGCAAATTAAAGGCGGCAATATCCGAAATCGAGAATAAAACGCAGGACGAAATACCCGCCGACCTTGACAAATTCTATGTAAATCCCGAAATGGAAAATGTCACTTGGATTTATTACAATCCCGACAGCTCCGCAGGCGGTCAATTCGTTTACACCTATATGTCCTTTGACGATATTTTCAACGCTATGACAAAGGACGACCCCCTTGAATACTTAACAGAAACCTGTGAGCAGTATTTATTGGACAGAGGTGCGGACGGTTTTGACGGCGTTGTCGAGGAATTTTTGACCGACAGCGAGGATATTTCAAGCCGTGACGAGGATTACCTTGATAAGCTCTTTGCTCTTACCGAGCCGAGATTTGCTATATATCAGCTAAAAGGCGGCGAGAATTTGCGTGACTACCGCTTTGAGCCTGCTGACAGATTGAAGAAGAACGGTCTTTATGTTGACCGTGAAAACTACAACCGAGTATATCGTGGCAGATTGAAAGAGGGCGAAACCCTTGAAGATATATACGAACGCTTTAATCTTAATCACCCGCAGGACTTTCAAGGTCATTCGCTCTCCGTTAGTGATATAGTTGCAGTAAAGAGCAACGGCACAATCGCCGCTTACTACGTTGACAGAGTGGGCTTTACAAGAGTACCCGATTTTACCCTGTCCCGTGAGGAACGCAAGGCAAGGCGCACCCTGACCGATAATCTTACTCTTATAGCGGACAATCAGCTTGCAAGCGACGAAATGGATGATTTGGGTGATAAGCTGTTCGATTACGATAATGCGCCGAAATATGACGGTAGGGCTTCGTGGACGATTGGCGCAGGACTTCACGCCGACGATTTTGAGAACCTTGCTACCCGTTATAACAACGGAGAGGATATTCGTGCGGAGCTTGCGCAGAAAATCTACGGCAATATGACGCATATCGAGTTTTACGAGTTTCCCCCTGCCGATGGTATCGGTTATATTGATATATCAACCGAAAAGACCGACAGCGGAATGACTTTCCGCACAAAGGGCGGCTTTGAGATAACGCATAGTTGGGAAACGCTCGGCGAGGCTCTGATTACCGCCGCACGGCAGGAATTTGACAGGCACGAACAGCTTGACAGAGAATATTTCCTGACCGAAGCCAAAAAGCGGATAAACAAGTATTCGCAAAGAGAATTTGGCGAGGAAGCCGATTTCTCCGACCTGTCGCACGTCCCGCTTGCCTACACGACACACGAAGATACCGAGGTCGGAATAAGCGTATATGCAAATCTTGTGGATAACAAGATAGTGACAATGTACGGCGATGATATTGCCGAAGAACAGCAATTCAGATTTACGGACGATATGCTTACCGAACTCGGCAACCTTGAATTCAGCGACCTTGTTGTACTAGCAGATGAAACCGTGCAGAAGCTCACGCCAAAGGAAGATGTGGAGCTGTCCGGCAGAATTGAAAAGTACGGTCTTGACATTGACTTTACAAAGCTCGACTATATCGAAATTGAGGTTCACTCCTATGAGTATATCGGCGGCATTGATGAGAACGGTCACGAACGCAAGGACAACTTCAACGAGATTGTCAACGGCATAACTTTCTACGCCTCGGACGATAACAGCACCCTTTTGATATATGATGAAGCGCAGAATAAGTATGATGACCCTATTGAGCTTTCCGACGCATTGGAGCGTATTTCGGAATATCTTGATTTATCAAGAAACAGCGCAGATATTTCCGTATTTATCAAGCCGAAAGACGGAGAACGGCAGTATATCAACCCGTTATCCAACGACAAACAGCCTGACCAACAGCCTACAATAGAAGAAACAAAGCCGCAGGAAGAAGTCGTTCCCGATAATCATTCCGGCGGCTCTCCTTTTAATGTGGATATGGAAAATAACACCGAAGCCGTTCAGCTTAATCTTTTCGGCGACACGATGTCGCAAGGTGTTCGCCCAAAGCGCGGCACGGACGCCGCGCATCAAAGGCGAACACACAGTGAGCCTATGGAGGAATACGGAACTGCGCCGCAAAGCACCCCCTTTACAAGCTCAAATTCTTCTTTCGTTTCGCAGGATATGATAGACTGTGTTCTCCGCTGCGGGTCAAGCGAGCCGCACAGCCTTGAAAGGATAATATCGCAGTATCAGAAGAACAAAGGTATTGACAGCAATGCGGATTTTCTGCGTAAAGAGTTTGGCACGAACGCAAGAGGAATAGATTTCGGGCAGACAACAGGCTCACCCTACAACAGAATAACCGCTTGGTATGATGAAAATGGAATTACTATCGGCTTGGGCAGCAAAGTACAGAACAACTATGCGAAAGCCTCTGTTACTTGGGAACAGGCGGCAGAGCGTATCGAGCAGCTGCTCGTTGAGGGTAAGTATGCGGAGCAGGTCGTAATTGATGACGCTGAAAGCTATACCCGAAAGGCTATCGCAGATAATCTGTGGTATCTTCATCAAGACATTGGTGAGGGAGTGGAGTATTTTATACCCGACTATTTCTTTAAGGGCGGTTTTCCCGAAAGTACCGAGAAGATTTCCGAAGCTCTAAAGGGAGAAAAGCCTGTTTCCGAGTTTATCGATGGCTTGACCGACCTTATGAAGCGTTATGAAGCAGACAGAAGCGTAATGCGTTTCAATTTTCATAAAATGCCCGAAATTCTGGAGAGCCTGAAAGATTTACAGCTTGAACGGCGTGAGTTCAGAGCAGAAAAGGACTTTGAGTTTGCGCCCGTCTTTTTCATTTCGGAAGAAGAAAAAGACCTGCTGCTTTTAGAGGGCAGCGGTGTGCAGGGCGGCAAGTTCCGTATTGAGGAGTATTTCAGCAAGCCCCATTCCGCAAAGGAAAAGGCTGATTTTCTGAAAGACGAGTACGGTATCGGCGGCTCCGGTAGAAGCGGTTATGATACTTGGCACGACGCAAAGGGGCTTGTTCTGAGGAAAGGCGGCTTTGGCGGCTCTGAAGCCGTCGTTTCTATGAAATGGAGCGAGGTCGCAGACCGTATCACAAGGCTTGTGGCGCAAAAGAAATATATTACCGACAAGGATATTGAAAGCCGTATCCGTGGCGCAAGGTGGTATATTAAGAACAGCGATAACGAACAGCAGATAGAGCAGGCAAAACAAGTCCTCTCAAAATACGGTGCGGATATTGAAGAACGCACCGAGCCGAAAGCTGAAGAAGTTGCCCCCGAAACTCACGAAAATGGTAAGGAAGCCGAAAAACGCTCTCTTTCAGTAGGTGATGTTATTGAGCTTGATGACGGCAAGTTTACCGTTACGAAAATAACTGACGGAGATAACGGCAAGCAATTTGAGTTGCAGGATATGCAGCTCACAGGCTGGTTTCCTATTTTCCGCAAGCTGTCCGAAGATGAGCTGTACGCACACGGTTTTTCCCTTGAAAGCTCGGTAAAGGAAACAAGAGAACAGACTGCTCCCGAAAAAGCCGACGAGCCGAAGCCGTCTGTTACGAAGCACGATTTCACCATTACCGATGAGCATTTGGGCGAGGGTGGTCAAAAGGCAAAATTCGCTGCTAATATGGCGGCTATAAAGCTGCTGAAAACCCTTGAAGCGGAGGACAGGCTTGCAACTCCCGAAGAACAGGAAACGCTCTCCTGTTATGTGGGCTGGGGCGGTCTTTCACAGGCGTTTGACGAGAACAACAGCTCTTGGGCTGCTGAACACAAGGAGCTTGTGGAAACACTGACGGAGGACGAATACACCGCCGCCAAAGGTACGGTGCTTAACGCACATTATACCTCTCCAACGGTTATAAATGCGATATACAAAGGTCTTGAAACTCTCGGCTTCAGCGGCGGCAATATCCTTGAGCCTGCTATGGGCGTCGGTAACTTTTTCGGCGTTATGCCCGAAGAAATGCGTAAGGAAAGCCGCCTGCACGGTGTTGAGATAGATAGCATAACAGGACGTATCGCAAAGCAATTATATCAGACAGCGGATATTCAGATTAAGGGCTATGAGGAAACTACTTTCTCCGACAACTACTTTGACGCAGCTATCGGCAACGTTCCGTTTGGCAGTTACAGCGTATTTGACAAGCGTTACAACAAGGAGAATTTCTACATTCACGACTATTTCTTTGCAAAAACGCTGGACAAGGTAGCTCCGAACGGCATTGTAGCTTTCGTCACAACAAAGGGAACGCTCGACAAGCAAAACCCAAAGGTGCGTGAGTACCTAGCGAAACGAGCTGACCTTATCGGCGCTATCCGTCTGCCAAACAACGCTTTTAAGGCAAACGCAGGCACAGAGGTCACTACCGATATAATTTTCCTGCAAAAGCGTGAGAAAATGGCTGTGGAAATGCCCGATTGGTGCTATGTAGGCAAGAACAATGAGGGCGTACCCGTAAACAGCTATTTCCTTGACCACCCCGAAATGATACTCGGCATTATGAAACAGGGCGTTGAGTTTTCTCTTTACGGAAACGCAACGGAAACCGCTTGTGTTCCTATTGAGGGCGCTGTCCTTTCCGAACAGCTTGAAAGGGCTGTCGGAACTCTGAAGCTTACTAATGCTATACAGAAAAGGACGCAGGAGGCAGAAAAGAAAGCCGGTATTATCCCCGCTGTGGAAGATGTCCGCAACTTTACCTTTGCCGAAGTTGACGGAAAGATGTATTTCCGTGAAAACAATATTATGACGGAGGTTACGGAAACAGGCAAGAAAGCGGAGCGTATAAAAGCTCTGAACGAGCTGCATAATACATTCCGTGAAATGCTTGCCGCACAAGGAAATAACTGTTCCGACGAGGAGCTGAAAGTATTGCAGGACAGATTGAACGCACAGTATGACAGCTTTGTAAAGAAGAACGGCTATATAAACGACAGCAGTAATGCACAGGTTTTCAGCCGTGATGATGATTACAACTCCCTTTGTGCATTAGAGGTTATCGACGAGGAAAACAAGACCGTTGAAAAGTCCGATTTCTTCACGAAGCGAACTGTAAAGTTCACTGCCGAGATAACCCACGTTGATACTCCGCAGGAGGCTATGCAGGTTTCTATTGATACTATGGGTAAAATGGATATTCCGTATATGGCGAAGCTCTGCGGACAGGAGCCGCAAGCGGTTATTGATGTCCTGAAAGCGGACAATCTGATATACCTCAATCCGCTGAAAGCCGATGACAGCAATCCCCTTGAGGGCTGGGAGGAAACTTCCGAATACCTTTCGGGTAATGTCCGTGAAAAGCTGCGTGTAGCGGAACTCTATGCAAAGGACAATCCCATTTTTCAGCGCAACGTGGCGGCTATTACAAGCGTATTGCCGCCGAAGTTGGAAGCTGGAGATATATCTGCCCGTATCGGTGTGTCTTGGGTAGATGTTGAGGATTATCAGAAATTCCTTGAAGAATACGCAAAATCAAGGTTTGGTGAGCCGCTGCGCCGTACTATAACAGGCGAATACAAAATCGAAGGTAAAACGTGGGACACAAGCGCTGCCGCAACACAAATCTACGGCACAACCCGTTTGAGCGCAAAGGCTATCTTTGAAAATCTGCTGAACAACCGTGATATTGTTGTTAAAGACAAGATTACGGACGCTGACGGCAAGGAGCATTATGAAATCAACAAAAAGGAAACAGACTTAGCGCAGGATAAGGCTCTCAAAATGAAAGAAGCCTTTAAGCGCTGGCTGTGGGACGACCCTGCAAGGCGTGAAAAGTACGTTGAGCGGTATAACAACCTGTTTAACTGTATTGTCGGCAGAAAATTTGACGGCTCGCACCAAACTTTCCCCGGAATGTCCACGTCCATTCAGCTTAAACCTCATCAACTCGACGCAGTAATGAGAGCTAAATTCGGCGGCAATACGCTGTTGGCTCACTGCGTGGGAGCCGGCAAGTCCTTTGAAATGGTGGCGGCAACAATGGAAAAGAAGCGGCTCGGACTTATAAATAAAGCCTGCGTTGTCGTTCCGAAGCACCTTGTCGGGCAAATGGCAAACGAGTGGCTGCGCCTTTATCCGCAGGCAAAGATACTCACCGCAACCGAAAAGGATTTTGATAAAGACCATAGGCAGAAATTCATCGGACGCTGCTGTACGGGCGATTATGACGCAGTAATTATGTCATACGAACAGTTTGAGAAAATCCCTATGTCTATGGAGTACCGCAAGAACTTTATTCAGCGTGAAATAGACGCTATGCAAAGCGGTATTGACGAATTAAGCGGCGATTACCGTTCAAGGACGAATAACCGCAGCTCCATAAAAGACCTAGAGCGTGAGAAAAAGCGCCTTGAAACACGCTTGCAGAAGCTCCTTGACGGCGGCAAGACAAAGGACACCTCTCTGACCTTTGAGCAGCTCGGCTTTGATAGCTTGGTGGTCGATGAAGCCCATAACTACAAAAACGGCTTAGTCGTTTCCAAAATGAACAGAGTATCGGGTGTTCAGACACGCCCTGCACAAAAGAGCGAGGATATTCTTATGAAAACGCAGTATCTCAACGAGAACTACGGCGAGAAGAATATCATTTTTGCTACGGGTACTCCCGTATCGAACTCTATGACGGAGCTTTACATTATGCAGCGTTATCTCCGTCCCTCTCTGCTCCAAAACGCAGGCTTGCAGACCTTTGATGATTGGGCGAGCAATTTCGGAGAGGTTGTTTCAAAGGCAGAGCTGAAGCCTGCGGGCAACGGCTACCGCACGAAAAAGCGTTTTGCTAAATTCAACAACGTTCCCGAACTAATGCAGATGTTCAAAGAGTTTGCGGATATACGAACGCCTGATATGCTTAACTTGCCTGTTCCGCAGCTTGAGAGCGGCAAGCCGCAGACCATTGTAGCAAAGCCGAACGATGAACAGCAGGCGTATATGCAGGTGCTTGCGGAGCGTTCCGAAGCTATCCACAGCGGAGCTGTGGATCCGAGCGTTGACAATATGCTGAAAATCACGGGAGAAGCCCGTCTGCTCGGCTTGGACGCACGGTGCGTAATACCGAACGCTGAAAACAATCCCGACAGCAAGGTAAACCTCTGTATCGACAAGATTATGGAGATATATGAACGTACTGCCGAAGAAAAAGGCGTACAGGCTATCTTCTGCGATATTGCCGTAAACTCGGACGATGGACGGTTTTCTGTCTATGACTATATCAAGGAAGAACTTGCCCGTCGTGGTATTCCCGAAAGCGAAATCTGTACCGCAGGCGACGCAGAAACGCAGAAACAGCGTAACGAAATGTATGCACAGTTGCGGTCGGGCACAAAACGTATCGTTCTTGCAAGTACAAGCAAAATGGGAACGGGCGCAAATATTCAGACAAAGCTGGCGGCTTTGCACAATCTGGATATACCCTGGAAGCCCTCTGACATAGAGCAGCGCAACGGTAGAATTATCCGACAGGGGAACAGTTTCAAGGAGGTCGGCGTTTATAACTACGTTACGGAGAATACATTCGACGCATACCTTATGAACATAATCGTCACAAAACAGCGCTTTATCTCACAGCTTATGAGTGGCAACGCAACCGCAAGAAGCTGTGAGGACGTGGACGAGGCAGTGCTTAACTACTCCGAAATGCAGGCTCTCGCTACGGGTGACGAGCGTATTAAGGAGAAAATCGAGCTTGACGGCGATGTGGCTCGTCTGCGGCTGCTTGAAAGCGAACACCTTAATTCACAGTACCGTCTAGACGATACAATCGCTAACTGCCGAAAGTGGATACACAACTATACCGTAAGCATTGACGCCGCCAAAAGAGATATAGAATTTGCGGCGGCTCACAAGCTCGGCGAAGATGATTTCCGAATTGAGATAGGCGGCAAGGTCTATACGGAACGCAAGCCTGCGGGCGAAGCGTTACAGAAAGCTGCTATCAAGTTTATGGCAGAAGCAAGCCCAACCTCACGCAAACCTATCGGCTCATTCTGCGGCTTTGAGATTGCGATAGAAAAACAGAACAACGGTTTTATCGTAAGTACAGCAATTTCTCTCCACAAGGAGCTGACCTATTCGACAGAAATGGATATTTCGGGCGATATAGGCAACGTTACTCGCCTAGAAAACCTGTTCAGTAAGGGTCTTGAGAGAAAGCTGGCGGATATGACCGACAAGCTCACCCGTATGCAGACAGACCTTAACGAAGCCCTCGCCGCAAAGGGCAAGCCTTTTGAACACGCCGAGGAGCTTGCCGCAAAGTCCGCAAGGCTTGAACAGCTCAACCTAGAGCTGGAGGTCGGCAAGGCAGAGGAAGTCATTATGAACGATGACGAGGAACAGGAGCAGGACGGAAGCCGTCTGCAGGACGCTCCCACGAAAACCGAGGAAATCGGGAAATCTGCTCCAAAGCCGAAACGGTGATACTCACCACAAACATACTATTGCAAAGCCGCCCCTATTGAATTCAATGCGGCGGCTTTGTTATATTAAAAGTTCTTGTGTGATTGTTAAAAAATAATCTCATCAACAAATCATTAATTTATTGAGCTGATAACCACCATGAATAGTACATTATTCGAATATGATATTGTCATTCTAATTCGGCATAAAACTCTCTTCGCATGATTACTGTACAGAACATATTGTTATCTTTTACACCATATATAAAATCTTTTCCTGTTGCATTCTGGTTTATGCCTTTTGAAGAATCAAGAGATGTAAGATTCGACAGTCTGATTATTTTGTGCTGATTAATATGTCTAAACAACTCACTTGGAATAATGCACCGAAGTTCACATTGATGAGCATATTTTTTCTTGTCTTTAAAGAATAGCTCAATTCTTTTTTCGATAGCTTCTGATAGACTTAAGTTTCCATAGAAAGGTTTATATATCTCATCTCTAAAAATATCATACTCACAACTGGTGTCTATATATGTTATTTTTCTGTATTGTACTTTTTTTCGAGATAGACCTATCAAAAATAACCTTGGCTGAATAACCATTGCATCAATACTGTCATCATTTACGGCAAACTCGTCCAAATAAATTTGTGGTATAGTTAAAGGAAATCTATCAACTTTTATTTCGTCTTTGTCTTGGTTTTCTAACGTTATTCTCTCAATACGCTTCCTATCATCTCCTTGTAAATTAGTAACTGCCGTTTCGTTGTCGATACTATAAAAACACGCAGTAGGTATAAGTAATGAGGATTTTCTGCGAAACAGTACATAATTTCCCTCTTTTTCAATCAATAAATCTCTGCCAAAAAGCTTTTTATATCTCCTGATTGGTTCTTCGCTGTTTTCATGAAGATATTTTGCAAAAACGCATTCGTATTTATCACCTTGTCCCTTATCACAACCAACTTTTGCAATATCTACATATTTCCCACAACAGGAGAAAAACACTTTACCTTCAGCAAGAGATTTAAGGTGTTCCTTTTTCGATATTTTATATAATAAGAAAATGTTTGTTGTCTTTCCCATGTTCAATCACTCCATTAGTTTTATCACAATTTTTAAAACCGCATATTTCTTTGTATGTCAAATGACCTAATACGGGTAATTCAGATTTTTCAAATGAATATTGCCCATTTACATTATACATCTTTATTATAAATAAATCAAGCCGTTAAACGCAAATGTAAATCCAATTAATTCACCGAAAAAAATAATTATATCTATCGGACATACTGCGGCAAAGGAGGAGGCAATGTCATACCCACAAACAACAACCGAACAGGTTGAGAAAGTAAGGCAAGCGAGCCTTGCTGTTTTTTATAAAGGACTTCAAGCCGAACTTAAGAGGGACGATACTCCACATTAAAAGCTACGGTGTCTAATACATTAACTCCGTAGCCAATGAGTGTTAAAGGTTTTGACAAGCTGAGAAACCCGGGTTCAGGAATGCGATTATCAGTCTGACCGGAAAATGCTTTTTCTCTTTCCCTTATTTTGTATAGTCAAAACCTTTTTTCCATTTCAAGAAGCCTAATATATTTCACCTCTTTGTAAAGAGAGGAGGAGTTTATCTCTGTGGAGCAATCTTTTCTTCTAAATTTTCATAATTATATCATGAAACAAAAATGGAAACTCATTTTTGATGATTTGGGCAAAAAAACAGCTTTTCTTTTCAATAATCATTGACATATCATAACAAATGTTATATAATTATACTGGGGTGGTGGAATTGTGTTTTCAAATCAAGTAAAGCAAGTACGTGTTCTTTTGAATGTGAGTCAAGATAAATTAGCTAAAATGTTAGGGGTTAGTTATGCAACAATTAACAGGTGGGAAAACTCCAAAAATGCACCAAGTAAATTAGCACAAAAAACCTTTTATGATTTTTGTGAGTGTAATTTTATTGATGTGGAAAAGCTAAAAATGCTCTGACATTTTTAATCTAAAAAAATAATTAGGAGGTATTTATATATTATGGCCAGGGCAGATTTATTATGCGAACTGATTAAATCAGGACTAATCAAAGACGATGTGTCATTTAGAAAAGCGGCAGAAGCAATTTGTGCAGAAGAACGTTCAAAGCAGCATGAGATATTAGCTAATAAAATTAGCGAGATTCTAAACTCTAATCATGGACAGAATATTGATAACTTAAGAAACACGCCTCAAATTATTAGCTCAAATATAGTCTCTAATCAGCTTTATAGTGAAAAAGTACCAACAAAACGATTAGATCAGCTTATATTGCCTGAAAGTGTTATTACTTCTTGCAGGGATCTAATTGAAGAACAAATACGAACCGATTTACTGCGTTCTTATGGTCTTGAACCAAGAAATAAAGTATTATTAATGGGTCCTCCTGGAAATGGCAAAACATCTGTTGCAGAAAGTATAGCTGAAGCATTGATGCTTCCTTTGCTAACCGTTAGATATGAAAGTATAATAGGTGCCTATTTAGGTGAAACTGCAACTAGACTTTCAAAGTTATTTGAATATGTCAAAACGCGACAGTGCGTGCTGTTTTTTGATGAATTTGACACTATTGGAAAAGAACGTGGTGACCAACAAGAAACTGGAGAAATTAAGAGAGTGGTAAGCTCTCTGCTTTTACAAATTGATGCATTACCAAGTTATGTTGTAACAGTCGCTGCTACCAACCACCAAGGGTTGCTTGACAAAGCAGTATGGCGTAGATTTCAATTGCAACTTGAGCTCCCTAATCCAACACGTAGTAATTTGGAACACTGGTTTGCTTCATTTGAAAAGAAAATGAACTTTTCTTTCGGTTTAGAGCCAAGTACTCTTGCAAAAAAGCTTTATGGCAAAAGTTATGCTGAAGCTGAAGAGTTTGCATTATCTGTTTATCGAAAGTATGTTTTAAGAACTCCTTCTGCAAAAGCAAAAACAATAACAAATGAGCAGTTAAAACTATTCGGATATCAATCCGAGAATAATTAAGGAAGTGAACTAAATGCCTGAGAGACCACTAGTTTTATTTGCGCAACCGTCTATTTCCGATAAAGAAAGGAAACATGGCGGTACTGGAAATTTCATAAGACCTGCATATAGTAGGCAGATTGCTCGCATTTCACCTAAGTTTGCAGTATTACAACACGCAATAGAGCAAGGCAATGTCCGAATGACTACATCTTCCAATACAGTTGAACCAGAGTATACATTGGTATTTGAAACCATTGGAGATCCAAATGGTTTCTATTCAGCAATTAATCACTTAAAAAGAACATACCCCAATATTGAATGGGTGATGGAGCTATCTGACAATTGCCCCAACAGTGACGACTTCTACATGGTGGATAGTAACGGAAACAGGGACGACAGTAAAAATTTGTCAACAAAAATATTTTGCATTTTGACTAGTCAAGAAGCTTTATCACAAATAATGTCTTTGTGGAATAACTATAAATCCAATGAACATTTTCAATTTGAGAGAGGATTAGCTGGGTTCAAGCACTTATTTGATACTCTCTATGACATTCATCAATGGGGAATTCGTGAAAGAATAGAGGATACCGGTTTACTCGACTGCTGGAATGAAGAATTACAGAATGAAGACTGTGATTCTGTTAGAACTCAGATAGAACTATTTTATCGTTCGTCATCCAGTAAGCAAGCAGTTGCTGAGAAGAAAGTGTCTGACTTAATTATCTCTATTGGTGGAAAAATAATTTGTAAATCGATTATCCCTGAAATACAATACCATGCAATTTTAGCAGAAATTCCTAGAAAATATGCTCAAAGCATAATCAATAAAGAGGAAGTTGAACTTGTTGTTTCCGAAGAAATAATGTTTATGAAAGGTGCGGGTCAAACAGTTATTGTGGAATCATCGGTGCCATCAGATGATTCCGTTAAACGCTCATCGCCAACAAGGATAATCAATGAACCCATAATAGCTTTGTTTGATGGAATGCCACAAGAGAATCATCCTTTATTAAGCGATTTGCTTACTGTGGACGATTACGATTCATTAAGCACCTATTATCCTGTTGACGAACGAATTCATGGAACATCTATGGCCTCCCTAATATTAAGAGGTCAGAATATGACTTCAATATCAGAAGAAATACATAAAGTATATGTTCGCCCTATTATGAAATCTCGTAAAGATTTCCATGGACGGGTTGAAGAATTTATACCAGACGATTTTCTTGTTGTTGACAAAATTCACGAGTGTGTATGTAGGTTGTTTGAGCATTCAGCTGGTAGTGTTGCTCCTTCAGTTAGAATTATAAATTTATCTATCGGTCTGTTATACCGTGAGTACTATAATTTGATTAGTCCTTTGGCTCGTTTGCTTGACTGGTTAAGTTTCAAATACCGTGTACTTTTTATTGTCAGTGCGGGAAACCATCCTGATGATTTTCAATTAGGTATGGATTTTTCAAGCTATATGGCATTGGATTCTGAGCAGAAAGATAGTGTCATTTATAAATATATTTCAGATAACTTAAGAAATTTACGACTTCTTTCACCAGCCGAAAGTATGAATGCGTTAACAGTTGGAGCTGTGTTTTCAGACAATAACGAAGGCACTCCTTTATCCAATATGACAACGGTATGTTCAAACGGAATCCCATCAATATACAGTTCGTTTGGTACGGGAATCAATCGTTCCATAAAACCTGATATTTTATGTGATGGTGGCAGAAGCTTTATAAGAAGTGATGTCATGAATCCAAGTTCTGCTAAATGGGTTCACAGCAATAACAAACCAGGGATTCAATCAGCATACCCTAGTGCAGAAAGAGAGGGTATAGGAACAACGAATTATTCTTTTGGCACAAGTAATTCAGCAGCATTAATCTCTAATAAAGCTGAAGAATGTTATAACATTTTAAATGATGTGTTCATCTCCGAAACGGGTAGTAATATACCGTATAACTATGCAGCAGTGATGATTAAAGCAATGCTTGTTCATGGAGCTTCATGGTCAAACTTGAAATCATCATGTATTAATGCTTTGAATTTATCAGGAAGACAAGCTAACAATAATTTGCACAAATACCTGGGATACGGAGTTGCCGATGTCGACAAAGTAAAGGAATGTACGAAAAACCAAATTACGTTGATAGGGTATGGTGATATAAAGCAGGACCAAGCATTTGAGTATTCCCTTCCACTGCCTTTTCAATTCCACGAACAAAAATATAAGCGAAAACTTACAATAACACTTGCATATTTTTCACCTATTCATCCATCGTCAATCAAATATCGTGAAAATCAAGTATGGTTTAATCTTATTGATATAAAGGATATAGCAGGTCCTCGAGGAGAATATGATCATAATGCTGTTCAACGTGGTACTTTACAACATGAGATCTTTGTATCTGACAGCACCAAAGTATGGGATGAAAATGATACCTTAAAAATCAAAGTTAACTGTCGTGCGGATGCATCCAAAACTGATAGAGAGGTATTAATACCATACGCATTATTTGTGACATTTGAAATGGCACCAGAGTATGATATTGATGTATATCAATCTGTTGTCGAGAAAATTCATATGCCTAATCCCATTATGCCAAACGCAATATAAACAATAGGGAGTCAAAGGAAATTTACATCTTTGGCTCCTTTCTTTATATGTATACATAACTATTCCAAGCACAAACGAACTCATGTCTCGTTCATTATATTGGGTCGTTCTCTTAAACAAGTAGGTAGATTACTTGTGCTCTGCTTGGCAAGACGATTAGTTTAAGGAGGTAGCAATGTCATACCCACAACCAACAACCGAACAGGTAGAGAAAGCAAGGCAAGCGAGCCTTGCTGATTTTTTTATCCAAAGCGGATACGAAACCGAGCGTTCAAGGGACGAACTTCACGTTAAAGGCTACGGTGGTCTTTTCGTGAATATCGAAACAAACGAGTGGTACTGCTTTTCGCAAGCTGACAAAAAAGGCGGCAGAAATGCGATAAACTGCCTAACGGATATTATCGGAATGGATTTCAAGTCCGCTGTCGAAGCTCTCACAGGCGAAAGTTTATCGCATAGAGATTACCGACAAATCACAAAAGCGCCGCCTGAGAAGAAAGAGCTGGTACTGCCCGAACGTGCGGACAATATGCGAAAGGTGTTTGCGTACCTCTGCCAAACCCGTATGCTCGACAGCAAAATCGTGAGCGACCTTGCTCACGACGGTTTGCTCTATCAAGACAAAAGAGGAAACGCCGTGTTTCTGCACAAGGACGAAAGCGGAAATCCTGTCGGCGCAGAGATACAAGGCACGAACAGCGAAAAGCGTTTTAAGGGTGTAGCGGAGGGAACGAGCGACAGCCTGTTTTCTGTTGCAATAGGAACTCCGACAAAGGCGTACATTTTTGAGAGCGTAATAGATTTGCTTTCCTTTAGACAGCTTGCAAATCAGCAGAAAATTCAGAACAGCGTCCTTGTATCAATGGCGGGTCTGAAACCAAACTCGCTGAAAACGCTCTCCGAAAGAGGACTGCAATTATTCGCCTGCGTTGATAACGACGAAGCAGGCAGGAGATTTATCAGCAGCAACAATCTCACACAGCGCAATCATATCCTCAAAGAGTTTGGCGTAAAAGATTTCAATGAGCTGCTTATGAAAATAAAGCAGAAGCAGCAGAAAGTCGAAAAAAGCCCGCCAAAACAGAAACGCTCTCGGCATTGATTTTTCAAATCTGAACAAACGGCGCTCAACGCATTTTTTGAAAAGCTGCGATTTTCGCTAATTTCGTTTTCAACGATTTTTTCAGTTTTTGCGATTTTCGCACAAACGGCTGAAAGGTGATTTTTTCGGTTTTGAAAAAATGCGGGGGTTTTAGGGGGAGCGTCCCCTAACGAAAATGCACTTTTGGAGAGCGCAGCCTCTCAAAAGTGCTATTGAGTATAGCACTTCTTAGCGACGGCTCTGAATTGGTAGGAACGAACGAAACGAATTTTGAAAAAACGCAAAATACTGTTTCATCACGGAATGGAGGATTTTGAAGAAATGGCAGAACAGACAAGAAACGGATTATCGGTATCTTTCAGATTAGACAGCGGAATTGTAGAACACAATAATCGGGAATTTATCGCAAAGAATGTTGTCCGTGAGCGCATACCCGACAATATAACCTACAAGCGAGAAAATATCCGAGAGTTTTATAATCAACTTTTCGGGCAAGCTCTTGCGGGATACAACGCCCGTAAAGCTCACCCTTATCAAAGAATACCCGACTACTACGAACATATCAGGAAAGGAAAACAAGAAAAGCCGTATGAGGAGATAGTCGTGCAGTTCGGGGATATGCAGGACTGCGGCTTTAACTCCGAAAATTGGGAAACGGCAAAAGCTATGCTTGATGAGTATATGCGGGAATTTGAGCGCCGCAATCCAAATCTCAAAGTGTTCAATGCAGTAATGCACCTTGATGAAGCTACTCCGCACCTACACATAGATTTTGTTCCGATAGTCCATAGTCCAAACCGTGGCTTATCTGTGAGAGTGTCTATGAAAGGTGCTTTACGGGAACAGGGCTTTTCTTCCGCAAACAGAATGGAGAACGAATGGACGGCTTGGTCGGAAAGCGAACGTTCGGTTATGGAAGAAATTCTCCACAAGTACGGTCTGCACCGAGATGATAAAAATGTTCATCGGGAGCATTGGACGGTTGATGAGTACAAGCGAAAAAAGCAGGCGGCGCAGGAAATCAATTCTATGAACGAACACATAAACGCTCTGAAGAAGAAAAGCGACGATACCTATACTCCCGAACAGGTTACGATTATCAAAAATCAGAACGACTATATGCGTGGCGAAATTATAAAACGTGATGAACAGATAGTTGCATTGAGCAAGCAGGTCAACTCTCCTTTTGTTCCCTATGAGATTTACTCCGAGGAGAAAATGCAATATGTTACCGACGGGCTTACCCGTGCAAAAATTCCGTTTATCGAGGAAAGCCGGCTGCTGTATATTCCCGAATACGCAGTAAAGACCGCTAACGTAATTTCTTCTCATTATAAGCCTGCGAATGGTGGAACAATCCGTGAGCAAATCGCCCTTGACATAGACAGGCTGATTTATACCTCGTCAAGTGTGGAGAACTTGTTAAACAAGTTGAAAGAGCGTGGCTATGAAATCAAGCAAGGAAAGTATCTTGCCGTAAAAGCTCCTTTTGCGGAAAGATATGTTAGGCTAAAATCTCTCGGAGATGAGTATTTGCCGAAAATGCTTGAAAAGCGTATATCCTCAAGCGGCACTTATGTAAGAAAAGTAAAAGAGCGAATAAGCAGGAGCAACGAGGTTGAAAAGAAAATATGCGCTATGGTTTTGGAAACCTCTGTTGCTATTCAGCAGTTCAGAATTATTCCGAAAAAGACAAAGCCGCAGAAAACTTACACATTAAGTAATGATGATAGCTTAAACTTACTTGTTGAGCAACTTTCTACGATTGGCGAGTTTGGAATTACTTCCCGTGACGGCATTTACGAAAAAGCCGTAGAACTGAAAAAGAGTATTGAGGACAAAACGGAAGAACTAAAGGCTCTGTCCGATGAAGCCCCTACTCTGAAAACCGATATAGCGCAGATACGCTTTTATTTCGAGAACGCTCAATACCGCCGCAGGCTTGACGCTATGGGGCAGGTCAAATTGGCGGCGGCGAAAGAAGCTGCCGAAAAGCACGGCGTTCGCTCCGAGGAAGATATTGCTGCTTTGGAGGAACGTCTGAAACTGCTCCCGTCGTATGTTAAGACGATACAGCGCAGCATTACCGAAGAACAGGCAAAGCTGAAAAGAATAAATCAGCTTGCGGACGTTTATGAGAAAGTCGTGGAGGGCAACTATATCGACAATCTGATTAGGGGGCAGAGGGAGCAAGAAAAAGATATATGTCGAAATAAGACTTTATATTGAAATTGCGCTCTGTTTATGATATAATATTATGGAAACCGAGGTGAACCCTATGCCGCTGACAATAGCAATCTGCGATGACGAAGAAAATCAGATAATGGAACTGCGCCGTCTGCTTGACGAATGGTCTGCGAACAAGCCCATTGCTCTTGTTATAGACGAATACATAAGCGCCGAAAACTTTCTTTTCTGCTATCCAGATAACCCCTGTGACCTGCTGTTGCTTGATATAGAGATGAACGGAATTAACGGAATGGAGCTTGCCAAAAAGCTGCGTGGCGGTGGCGATATGCTCCCGATAGTGTTCATCACGGGATATTCCGACTACATTTCCGAGGGCTATGATGTTGAAGCACTTCATTATCTGCTAAAACCAATCTCTAAGGA
>ERZ773228.1053-NODE-1053-length-30403-cov-19.314353_pt1 | contig 30403 bp, 23 predicted proteins | sample MGYA00580524_ERZ773228 | MGnify/ENA primary metagenome ERZ773228 (study PRJEB29015, sample SAMEA2737768) | human gut metagenome | biome: human gut; feature: human-associated habitat; material: faeces | place: China | collected 2012 ... | reverse complement strand
TCCGCCGCTGGCGGCGGTCGTCGCCGTTGCCCCTAGTAGGGGAGCCTCTGGCGAAGAGGCCAAGCTTTACGAAATGCCAAGGCTTCCCCTCGGTAGGAGCAACAGCGACGACTGTAGCGGAGCCGACCGCTGCCAGCTGCGGATGCTGGAGCCGCAACCCGGTCACCGTGTCCGAAGAGAAAGCTACCGACTCCTGTATAGCTGTCGTGGAGCAATACATCCATCCTCAGTTTCCCTTACAAGCACCAACAAAAAGAGCCGCAGCGCCCTGTTACAGGCACTGCGGCTCTCGTATGCTTTAGCAGTAGAAGCTGGCTTACTTCACCATGCTTGCGACTTCAGCAGCGAAGTCGTCAGAACGCTTCTCCAGGCCCTCGCCCTTGACGAAGTGGGTGAACTTGATGACCTTGATGTCGCCGCCCAGGTCCTTTGCGACCTTGGCAGTGTACTGACCGACGGTCATGTCGCTGTCCTTGACGAACTCCTGATCGACCAGGCAGTTCTCCTTGAAGTACTTCTTGATCTTGCCCTCGATCATCTTCTGCTTGACAGCGTCGGGCTTGTTGGCGTTCTTGGGGTCGTTAGCCATCTGAGCGAGGAGGATCTCCTTCTCCTTGGCGACGACCTCAGCAGGGACAGCAGCCTCATCGACGTAGCTGGGGTTGGCAGCTGCGACCTGCATGGCAACATCCTTGCCGTATGCAGCGAACTCGTCCTTAGCCTCGATGCCGTTGGAGGTCTCGAAGTTGACCAGAATGCCGTGGGTGCCGCCGCCGTGGACGTATGCAGAGCAGACGCCCTCGTAACGGACGAAACGGCGGACCTTGATGTTCTCCTTGATGACCAGGATGAGGTTCTTCAGAGCCTCATCGACGGTCTCGCCGCTCTCGGTCTTGCATGCCATCAGAGCCTCGACATCAGCGGGGTTCTGCTTCATGATGACCTTGGTGGCCTCCTTGACGAAGGCGACGAACTTGTCGTTCTTGGCGACGAAGTCGGTCTCGGCGTTGACCTCGATGACGACGCCCACCTTGCACTCGGGGCAGTAATCAGCGTAGACCATGCCCTCGGCAGCCACGCGGCTTGCCTTCTTGGCGGCGGTAGCCAGACCACGCTCACGCAGGATCTCGATTGCCTTCTCGAAGTTGCCGTCAGCCTCGGTCAGAGCCTTCTTGCACTCCATCATGCCGCAGTCGGTCTGCTTGCGCAGTTCCATAACGTCCTTTGCAGAAATAGCCATTTTTGTTATTCTCCCTTACACGTTATTTGTTTGGTTGTGAGATGGGAAATCAGGCGTTTGCTGCATCCTCAGCGGGAGCGGCCTCCTGGTTGCCCTGCTTGCCTTCCAGCACAGCGTCAGCCATAGCGCCAGCGATCAGCTTGACAGCGCGGATCGCGTCGTCGTTGCCGGGGATGACGTAGTCGATCTCGTCGGGGTTGCAGTTGGTATCAACGATAGCAACGATGGGGATGTTCAGCTTGCGGGCCTCAGCAACCGCGATGCGCTCCTTGTGGGGGTCAACGATGAACATGGCCTTGGGCAGGGTCTTCATGTTCTTGACGCCGCCGAGGTACTTGTCCAGCTTCTCCATCTCCAGCTCGAGCTTGGCGACTTCCTTCTTGGGCAGCAGCTCGAAGGTGCCGTTGTCCTTCATGTTCTGCAGCTGAGCCATACGGTCGATGCGCTTGCGGATGGTGCGGAAGTTGGTCAGCATACCGCCCAGCCAGCGAGCGTTGACGTAGTGCATGCCGCAGCGCAGAGCCTCGTCACGGATGGACTCCTGAGCCTGCTTCTTGGTGCCGACGAACAGGATGTCGCCGCCCTCAGCTGCAACTTCCTTCACGTAGTTGTAAGCCTCGTCCAGCTTCTTGACGGTCTTCTGCAGGTCGATGATATAGATGCCGTTGCGCTCGGTGAAGATATACTTCGCCATCTTGGGGTTCCAGCGGCGGGTCTGGTGACCAAAGTGAACGCCTGCCTCGAGAAGCTGCTTCATAGAAACGACTGCCATAGTAAAATTACCTCCAAAATTTGTTTTGCCTCCGCACACCGTGATCCACTGACATATCGGATGCCTGCGGACTGCCCTCCACTCGTCAGAGCACAAAAGGGCATAGTGATGCGTGTGTAATGCTAAGTAATAATAGCACAAACCTCTGGCCGTTGCAAGGGGTTTTCGTGCTTTTTTCTAAAAAGAATCGTAGTTTTTCGTCAATCTGCGCCCTCGGCGATGCTATCGAGGCCCATCCGGCTCAGGGCATAGCCTTTGCCGAACATGAGGTCGTACTGGAGCAGCCAGTGCTCATCGCTCCACTTCTGCTGCAGGGGGGTCAGCTCGTTCGAGGCAGTGCCGTCCTTCTCCAGAATGGTGCCGCGGGTGTTGGCCCGGTAGGCGGCCCGGAGCTGACGACCAAGGAACTGGAAGTAGGCGGGCTGACGCAGGCCGAACAGCTCCATCATCACCGGCGAGATGTCGTAGGCGGCGATGGTGCCGAGGTCCACCGCCCGGTCGGAGTAGTTCGACCACATCAGCAGGGTGGTCTGATGGAGGCGGGGGTCGGCGCTGGAACCGCTGGCATAGCCGCTGCGGGTGTAGATGTCGTAATTGGAATCGATGGGGTTGTAGTGGTCGCCCCAGAACACGAGGATGACCGGCTCGTCCACCTGCGAGAAGTAGTCCGTCAGCCTGCCCAGCATGGCGTCGGCGTCCCGGATGCCGGTGGCAAAGTCTTCCAGCGCACCCACGGTGCTGGCCTTGAGGCCTGCCGGGGCTTCGGTGACTTTCACCCGCTGGTCGTCGGGGTAGTTATCCTTATTATAATTGGTATGGTTCTGCATGGTGACGGCGTGGAGGAAGACGGGGGCGTCGGACTGGGCCTTCATGGTCTCGTACTGGCCGATGATCTGGTCTGCCATGGAGTCGTCGGTGACGAGGCCGGTGGTCCAGTAGTGGCGGCGCACCTTCTGGACGCCGTGCATCTTCTCGAGGCTGATGAAGTCGTCGAGGCCGAGGTTGGGGTAGGCCGTGTCGCGGCTCCAGTATCTGGCCCAGAAGCAGTGGACCGCCGCCGTCTGATACCCTTCGGTCTTGAGGTAGCTGGGCAGGGCGAACATGGGCTTGGTCACGTGCTGCTGGTAGGGCTTGCTGCCGCTGGGCAGATAGGACACCGAGTAGCCCGTCAGGGCCTCGAACTCCACGTCACAGGTGCCGCCGCCGAAGCTGGGGCTGTAGACCCGGCCATAGGCGCTGGTCTGCTGCAGAGCGTGGAGGTTGGCCGAGACGTCGGTGTCGAACTGGAAGCCGTACTGTTCCAGCTCCGAGACGTCCCAGTAGGACTCGTCCATCACGTAGAGGATGGTGGGCTGCTTCACCTGTTCGTCTGCCGGGGTCTGGGCGGCGTAGGAGCCGGGGAAGACCGGGCTGGTGGTGTACTTTTCCCCTGCCTCCACGTTGTCGAGGATGGCGTTGATGGCCTCCTCGGAGTAATCATCGGGCTTGTCGATCTCCAGATTCGTCAGGTTGGTGAGGAAGCTGGTGATGACGCCGTAATAGCGGTAGTAGCGGTCCTGCATCCATGCGTCGGGCAGGATGCCCAGCGACTGGGTGACGGCAGGCTGCAAAAACACCCCGAAGATGAGGGCGCAGGTGGCCGCTGTGCTGGCTGCGAAGCCCGCCAGACGCTGCACCCACGGCAGCTTCTGACGCCCCCGGTAGAGGAAGAAGGAGCCGACGGTCAGAGCCAGCACCACGACGCCGGAGACGACCATGCTCTTCTGGACGTGGATGCCCGCCGCGGAGGCCACGCCGGCCGCCTCGGACACCTGCATCAAGTCCCACGGGAGGAAGGGCTCGCCCCGGAGCTGCAGGATGTAAAAGTCCACCGTGGCGGGCAGACAGCCCAGCAGGGCCGACAGGAGGGTGGCCAGCGGGGCGAAGCGGGTGAGCCAGTCCACCGCCATCCAGACGAGGAAGAGCAGCCCCCACGCCAGCAGGTAGGCTTCTGCGTGGGGGAAGATGTACTGCACAAAGGTATCTCCGCTCAGGGTGCCGCGGGCGATGTACTCGGTGAGCACCAGAAACAGAAGGGTGGCCACAGGCGGAAACAGCAGCCGCGCCCCATGCAGCCGGAGGGACGCAGCACTCGGATGGTGTGTCATAAAGAAGTTCCTTTCACTTCTGCGTTTTTCGTATTATTTGAGGCGGCAGACTCCGCCCTAGTCCTCTATTATAATCATCCCGCCTCCAAAATCCAGCCCTGACGGGCAAAAAAACGGGTGAAAATCTTTCATCCGTTCAGCCACTGATGCAATTTATCCAGCAGTCCCCCGTGGGAGGGCGGCGGGGCGGGGATGTCCGTCCGCACGAGGATGGCGTCCAGACCGATGCGCTCGATGTCGGCCCACGGGATGGTCAGGGTCTCGTCCCGGCCCAGCAGCCCGAAGAGCCGGGGCCGCCCCAGCAGAAGCAGGCTCCCGATGCGGGCCGTGTCGGCGTCCAGCTCCACATCGTCCACCCGGCCAAGGCAGGCCCCGTCCTTCAGCTGGACGACTTCCTTGCTGCACAGCTCCCGAAAGGTCATCTCCCCCGCCCCCTTACAGTCCCATCCTATGCCGGTGCGGGCCGGACGATGCAAAAGGGCTGGAAAATACTGCCCCGGATGTGCTATACTGGGCGCAGTGCGATCCCAACTTTTTTTAAAGAGGTATCATCGATGTATAAAAATATCGTGTTCGACTTCGGCGGCGTCATGGTGGATTTCGACCCCCACAAGTACCTCATCGACCTGTTCGGGAACCGGGGGCTGGAAGAGGAGGTCTACGACCTGACCTTCGGCAGCAGAGAATGGCGGCTGCTGGACGCGGGCCGCATCACCCGCCGGGAGGCCAACGAGCGGATGCTCGAGCGGGCCAGAGCCGTGGGCCGGGGCTTCGAGGTGGAGGGCGTGCTGGACGACTGGATGAGTATGCTCCGTCCCCGCCGCCGGATGCAGACGCTGGTGGCGCAGCTCAAGCAGCGCGGCTACTGCGTCTACTACCTGAGCAACATCCCCGAGGACGTGCTGGATCTGCTGATGCACCGGGACTTCGAGGGCCTCTTCGACGGCGGCGTGGCCTCCTGCGAAGTGAAGGTCAACAAGCCCGACCCCCGCATCTATCAGGCCCTGCTGGACAAGTACCATCTCCGGGCCGATGAGTGTATCTTCATCGACGACCGGGCCGACAACCTCGTACCCGCCAGCGCTCTGGGCTTCGGCATCTACGAGATGCACAACGTCGGCACCCTGCTGCGCAGCCTGCCCACCTTCGGCGTCAGCCTCCACTAGAGAAGCCGTTTTCATAAGCATTGCACACCGCCTATGAAAACAGCTTCTAACAGCAAAAGACCCCTGCCCGGCAAGGCTGTCGGGCAGAGGTCTTTTTTGCGCAGAACTTACTTCTTCTCGTAGCTCTGGCAGTAGTGCGGGATGTCCACCTGCTGAGAAGAGCAGGTGCAGCGCTCCGTCACCGTGATCTCGGGCAAGTCACACTTGCAGCTCCCCACGTTGTGGCGGCACTCGCAGACATCACAGCGGACACCTGTGTTTTCCATTCATTCATCACCTCTTTGTCCCTAGGTTGCCCCAAAGACGCGGGATGATGCAGGATGGGCCGGTGTTATTTTTTACCAGTTGGCCAGATCAGCGCCCAGCTTGCGGCAGGCAGCCTGAACGTCGTCGTCGGGCGTCTCGTTGCAGATGAGGCCCTCGTCGCTGAACAGCTGTGCGCCGTCCTCTTTGGCGCGCTCGCACCAGTCGCGCATCCACTGGCCGTCGCCCCAGCCGTAGGAGCCGAACAGGGCCACCTTCTTGCCGTTCAGAGAGCCCTCGAGGCCCGCGAACATCGGCTCGAACTCGCTCTCCTCCAGCTGCTCGGCGCCCATGGCGGGGCAGCCGAAGGCCACCACGTCATACTCGCCCAGCTTTGCTGCGTCCATCTCGGCGCAGGGGACGATGGTGGCGGCAGCGCCTGCACCCTCTGCGATGCAGTTTGCCATGGTCTCGGTGTTGCCGGTCGCGCTCCAGAATACGATTGCTACTTTGCTCATAATGTTCAGCCTCACTTTTGATTTATTGGGTTAGCTGCTTCTAACTTTTTGCTCCATAAAAATGCGTCGGAAGCAGGCTCAGACGCATCTCTTTAGTTAGATTTCTCTAACCGTCCATAGGATACCACAGCGCCGCTGCTTTGTCAAGCGGTCACAGAGGCTAACTTTTCCAGAAGTTTTACCCCGCTCTCACCAGCCGGAACGCCACCGTCAGCACCCCCAGGATGACCGGCTGATGGAGCAGATAGAGCACCAGCGAGTGACGGCCCATCCAGCCCAGCGGCGGGCAGACCGACCTGCGCAGCGGCGCGAGGCGTCCGCGGCCCACAAGGTGGTGGAGGAAGTACCCCGCCCAGAACAGAAACAGCCAGGGCAGCAGCGGGAAATAGTCGGTGGAGAAAAAGCTCTTCGGCATGAATCCCAGATAGGCCGTGGTGTAGCTGGCGTAGAGGGCCTGCGGCAGGGCCAGACGCCCGCCCGGCAGGTTCCAGAAGCCGTTCATCGTCGGGTAGGTCACCCAGAACAGCAGGGCGCTGACGGCCACGCCCACGGCAGGCGGGACGCGGCGAAACAGCGGGTCCAGCGCGGCGGTGAGGAGCATGGACGAGCCCAGCAGAGTCAGCACCCCGAACCACACCACGTCCTCGGGCAGGAAGAGCAGGGTGACGGCTGTGACCAGCGCCCCTGCCCCGAAGACGACGGCTCCCCGCCGGAACGGATGATGCCCCAGCGGCAGGCAGAAGCCCGAAAGCAAGATGAAGACCCAGCAGATGCTCTGCTGCCACACAAAGCCCGGGCGTCCGGTGTACCACTTCTGGGCCACGCCGAAGAGGAACACCACGTCCCACATCCCGTGGTAGAGCATCATGCTGATGAGGTCGAGTCCCCGCAGCTCGTCCAGAAGACGATAGCGGGCGGCAGTTTGCGGTTCCATAGAGTCCTCCTTCCCTCTTCCTGATAAGACTGGGGAAATTATAGCACAAAAAGACCTCCCTGCAAAGACAGGGAGGCCGCAGTGGTTCAACGCTTACTTCTCATCGCGGGGCAGCAGGCAGTTGAGCAGGATGGCCACGAAGGCAGCAGGCACGATGCCGCTCTCACCGCAGATGAGCTGGACGAACTGGGGGGTGTTGGCGAGGATCTTGGCGTTTGCACCCATGCCGTAGCCCACGCCCAGCGCCACAGAGACGATGGTCAGGGTGCGGGGAGTCATCTTCTCCTTGGTGATGAGCTGGATGCCCGACACCACGATGGAGGAGAACATCATGACGGCAGCGCCGCCCAGAACGGCCTGCGGCATGATGGAGATGAGTGCGCCCAGCTTGGGGATGAGGCCGCAGAGCATCAGGAAGATGGCACCAGTGGCCAGTGCGCCCCGGTTGACCACCTTGGTCATGGCCACGAGGCCCACGTTCTGGCTGAAGGAGGTGTTGGGCAGGACGCCGAAGCAGGCGGCGACGGTAGAGCCGAGGCCGTCGCAGATGATGCCGCCGCTCAGCTCCTTATCGGTGGCCTCGCGGCCCATGCCGCCCTCCATGACGCCGGAGATGTCGCCCACCGTCTCCACGGCGGTGACGATGAACATGATCATGACGGGCAGGATGGCGCGGAGGTCGAAGACGATCTTGACCGGCACCAGCTTCGGGATGGCGAACCAGCTGGCCTCAGCGACCTTGTTCCAGTTCAGCACCCATGCTTTGGTGAACTCCACGCCGTCAGCGGTGACGCCGGTGGTGGGCAGGACGAAGCCCATGACGATGGCTGCCAGATAGCCCGCGATGATGCCCACGAGGATGGAGGAAGAGCTGAGGAAGCCCTTGGTCCAGTGCTTGAAGAGGAGGATGACCACCAGCACGAAGACGGCCAGCAGCAGGTTCTCCACCGAGCCGAAGTCCTTGGCTGCGTTGCCGCCGCCGAAGGAGTTGACGCCCACGGAGATGAGGGACAGGCCGATGGACAGCACGACCGTGCCGGTGACCACCGGCGGGAACAGCTTGCGCAGGGGCTTCAGAAAGACGCCCAGCACGCTCTCGAACAGGCCGCCCAGAATGGATGCGCCCATCATGGCGCCGTAGGCCGTGACGTCGCCGCCCATGGTGGCAGCCACGCTGTTGAACACGCCCAGAAAGCCCGAACTGGTACCCATGATGATCGGCACTTTGCCGCCCACAGGGCCGAGGCCGTACAGCTGCACCAGCGTGACGATGCCCGCCACGAACATGGCATTCTGCAGCAGGCTCACCTGCAGGTCTGCGAACTCACCGCCCGCGAGGCCGCAGGCGCTGGTGATGATGAGCAGCGGGGTGAGGTTGCCCACGAACATGGCGAACACGTGCTGCAATCCCAGCGGGACAGCGTGGCGCAGCGGCATTTTCGCCTCAAACTCATATGCCGAATTTTCCAGTTCAGCGCTTTTTATCATATCCTGGCTCCTTTACTTCACTTCAGGTTTTTGTAACAAGCATAGAAAATTATAGCAGACCGGAACCGGGAACGGTAGGGCTTTTTCGAGTTTTTATTCATATTTTCGTCATAAGTCGTACTTCTACGTCCCCGGCACAAGCACAGAGGGCAGGCTTCCCTTTGTACAACCTCTCCGTCATCGCTAACGCGATGCCACCTCTCCTTGTAGGAGAGGCCTTGGCAGTCCCCGCAAAGTAAACGGTTTCGCCAGAGGCTCCCCTACTAGGGGCAACGGCGATGACCGCCGCCAGCGGCGGAAACAGGGAGTCGCCGTTGGGGCCGCGGCCAGCAGGATGCAAGCGACAGCGCAGCAGACGCTGGGAGCCGCAACCCGGCCTTGTCTGCGAAGCAGACTGAGAGGTTGGACTAAGACAGAGCCTTCCCTTTGTAGGAAAGTCCGGCTCGTGGCATCGCTTCCTGTATCTTTTTGCCGAAGTTTATGGTATACTTGTTTTGCACCCGGTGCCCGCCCATTGACACCTGATCAACAGGACGGTGTGGGGGAAAAAACCTGCTGCTGTTGCAGAAGAACTTGTTTTTCAAACTCTATGCCGACAAGCTGGAAAAACGGCGCTTTACCCAGAATGTCCAGCCGCAAAAAATTGCGGACTACTTTGGCATTACCGTTGAAGAGCTTATGGGTACAAAAAAAGAGCCCGCCGGGATGGGCGAGCTCGACAAACAGATGCAGGAAATTGTGGCGTTGCTTAACAGCGCAACGCGGTGGAAACGCTGCTGCGCTCCCGGGCAAAGCCGGAGTGAATCAGCCGACAAACGGCAGATCTGTTTTGGCAGGGGCTTCGGTCAGGATGGCCAGAGCCTCGGGGACCATAAGCTGAAATCAAGAGGAAAGAGGCAAATCAAATGAAAATTACAGAAAAATGCAAAGTTATTGTGGCAGGCAGCCTTGTGGCCGCTCTGATGGCAGGTACTGCATTGCCTGCGCTGGCCGCCAGCCCCGCCGGGGACGTTCCTTTTGCGGTGCTCGCGCAGCAGAATAGTGCTGTGACCCCGGAGCAGGTAGAAGCGCTGATCAGCCAGATCGGTACTGTCACGCGCAGCAGACGCGCGGCAATCGTGGCCGCTTTGGATGCCTATAACCAGTTGGATGATGCAGGAAAAACTGCTGTCACCAATTTTGGTGTGCTGGCAGAAGCACAGCAGATTCTTGGTATTCAGGATGCACTTGCAAAGTGCAATGTCAACTACGATGCAGTAGAAGACTGCTGGGCGATTACAACCCCGCATGATGACAGCATCGATAAGCGCAAGACGTGTGGCATTGGCCCCAACCTTTATATCTGGGACAAGGGGAACACTATTGTTTTCTGGGAAGATTTTACTTACATGGGCTCTTCCGAGCTGGATATCGATGACATCATTCTGCGCGGTGGAGATTATAAGTACACTTACATTTGCGATTATGATAACTCCGGTTATGGATACGACAAAGAGCTTGGTAAATGGTTTGCATGGGCCACCTTTGAAATGGAAGACAGTGAAGTCGAATGGTTGCGAAACCTTTTGAGTGCCGATACCGTTATCATGCGTTTCGAGGGAACGGATTATAGCAAGTTTGATTACACATGGACGGTGCAGGACCGGCAGGCAATCACCGATATTATTGACCTCTATAATCTTCTGAAAGCAGTTACACCGGAAGTGCGTGAAAAAGCACTGCGTAACTAATACGTTCGGCCTAGGGAATAGAAGCTTGGAAGAAAAAGTCTCTTCATGCCAGTGAACAGGAGCGTCCCCGATGTGGTGCAGAAGAGAAAAGACTGGAACGGCCTTATATCCGGATTCAAGGCAAGTGACCTTGTGTTTCTGGATGAAAGCGGATGCAATACGGATATGACAAGAAGGAGCCCGGGTTGCGGCTCCCAGCGTCTGCTTCGCTGCCGCTCGCATCCTGCTGGCCGCGGCCCCAACAGCTCCTCCCTGTTTCCGCCACTGGCGGCGGTCGTCGCCGTTGCAAGTGGCTTGACCGGTACAACGATGACCGTAAGCCCAACTAAATGAAAAGCCCCCTTGGAGGTAGCGACTCCGAGGGGGTTTTTCCTTTTTGGGGTGACAATCTTGACCCTTGACATTCCTGACTTTAGGATACCCGATTCCCCGCAAAAGTCAAGCGCTGTGCAGAAAGTTTACAGCTTCGCTCACACCCCCGGCACCAGCAGTCTCCGCGCCTCGTCGAGGCGGGCGGTGCCGTCGGGGAGGTCGTTGGCGGCCAGCATCTGGCCGGGCGAGACGTGGTAGCGCCGGGCGATGGCGAACAGCTCCTCCCCCGGCTGGGCGTAGCAGATGCGGAGCGACACCTCCGGGTCGGCGGGGGCGAGGGGGTCGCCCAGCTCCACCGCCCCCACGAGAGAGGCCGTCTGCCGCGCCAGCACCGCGCCCTCGGCCCGGACGGTGAGGGACACATCCAGCGCGCCGCCTGCGCTGGCGCATTGCAGGTCCTGAACGCTCAGCCAGCACTCGGGGTAGGCGTCGGTGTCGGGCGGGAGGTCGGCGGGGAGAGGCAGGGCGTAGTCCAGCGCCTTTTCGTAGCACTCCATCTCCCCGAGGGTGTTTTCCGCAAAGGCCGACACCACGGCCCGGGCCGTCAGGACGGCTCTCCCCTCCTGCCGCGTCAGGCTCACCGGCCCGAAGGACGCGAAGCAGGCTAAAATATGCGCTCCGGCGTCGGGCAGAGGGCCGGAGCCTCGCAGCACCGTCGTCTCGTCCAGCGCGCAGAGCAGCGATTCGGTGGCGAGAGTCTGAGGCGTGAGGGTCGTCTCGAAGCGGGTGGAGAAGGCATCGGCCACGCATTGGAGCTGGTAGGGACGCCAGCCGCTCAGCCGCAGCATCGCCGTGGCCGTGAGGGTGGTGGAAGCCGCGCCGTCCTCGGTGGTCTCCCCTTCCGCCGCCGCAAAGCCCACCGGCTCCAGCACGCAGAGGCAGCGGCAGTCCTCGCTGAGGCCGTCTGCATCCAGTATCTGGTTGAAGGGCAGGTCGGCGGTCTGGCTGCGGAGGGCGGCGTCCCCTTCGGCCCGCCATCCGCAGAGGACGTGCAAGACCCCCTTCGCCACGGCCTTGCCCTGCATCCGCTTCAGCTCCCGCACCTCGGCGGTGCCGGTGATGTCGAGGATAGCGGCGGGGGGCTTCGGGAAGGTCAGCGCCCCCTCGATGGTCACGAGCTTTTCGAGGGTGGCGGCCCGCCGCACCCCTGCCAGCGTGACCGGCTTCTGCTCGATGCCGCCCTCGCTGAGGGCCGTGATGACCTCGGTGGACAGCTGGGCGTGGACGCTCACCACCAGCCCGTAGGCCCCCCGCACCTCGATGCGGCGGGGGTTGACGGCCCGGCAGTTGAGGTATTCGGTCTGGCCCTCAACGCAGGCTGTCCACGCCGTGGCTGCGAAAGAGGGCAGCTCGAGGGCCTTGGTGAAGGGCAGCTTCTGCTCGGTCTGGCACAGCCCCGCCCCCTCTTCGCCCTGATAATACACGGTACAGCGCAAATATCCTTCCAGCGTCAGCCGCCCGGGGGCCAGCTGCTTTTGCAGCACCACCGGCTTTGCGAAGCACTTGACGATGCGCTGCACCGGCGGCAGATAGTCCGAGATCAGTAGTTCGGTCTCGAGGGGCAGCTCCGCCTTGGCGGTGCAGTCCGCACCCGCCGCAGGCAGAACGTCCCGGAACACTTTCAGCTCCATGGTGATGCTCCTTTCCTGTCCTTGCTCTGATGAGAGTGTATGCGGAGCAAAGCCGGGCTATGCCCTGCGCCAGCCCACAGGCGCAAAAAGGCCCCCTCGGGGCGGCTGCTCCGAAGGGGGCGGAAGGGTTATTTCAAGAAAAGGGTGTGGAAAGCAGGGCTTGCATCAGTATTTCCAAATTATAACCATTGCGGCGTAGGTTTTTCCGTTTTTCTGGAATGTACCGGCGTATAGTTCAGCGTCATTTTTCTTGTAGTGTCTCAATTCATCTCTTAAACTAGAAGGATCCACCAGATAAACCCAATGGTAAGGATCACCAGAACCAGGCCCTGGGTCTATATATCTATCCGAGTAAATCGGCCTGTTATCCAGAGTAATATCCGCTGTCCCGCCGGGGGAGGTCAGCTCCATCACGTCCACCCATAACGCCTGTTTAGCCTGCAATTTGGCTTTCGTGATGGAATCGAGCGCAGTTATAGACGTTTCGTTCAACATGTTGTTGTTGTCGAGCCATCCTGCGTCAAATCCTTTTGCCACTTCCTCAAGCGTCTCCTTGGCTCTGGCGCTTGCTGTGGTTTCAGAAAGACCGAAATACTTCTCGAGCTGCTTTTCAAGCTCCTCGGACTCCGTCACAAGGCTCTTTTCGTTGCCCCGGGAGGCGCTGCCGCCGCCGCCAAAGAACCAGTCGTAGAGGACCTCCAGCGGTGCGCAGGCGGTGAGGGTCACTGCGGTCATCACGCCCGCGAGGGCGAGGGCAAGGAATTTTTTCCGTTTCATGGTCGTATCCTCCTTTTTCTTGGGTGTTTTTGATACTTCCATTATACCACCCCCTCCCCCTAATGCAAGTGCCATTCGCGCAGGTTTTGGGGCGATTCACGCAGAAAAAAGCCCCCGGGGAGGTTGACCTCCTTGGGGGTTTTGCATTTATTGTATCTTTTTGCCGAAGTTTATGCTATACTTGTCCTGCGGCCTTGCCCGCCCATTTTATTGGGAAGGGGGTGAGCACCATGAGTCCATTTTTATCTCTTATCCAGTCCGTCGTAGTAAACATAATTTCACATTGTGTTTGCAAGTGGCTTGACGGATTGTCTACGGGCCGTAAGCACTAAATAAGGAAACCCCCTTTCGGAGCGGCAACTCCGTGAGGGGGTTTTCTTTTGCTTTGGCGAGCACCATGAGTACTCTTATCTCTTATGCTTTTATTATATGCGATTCCCCGCAAAAGTCAAGCGTTGCACAGAAAGTTTACAGGCGCATCAGCAGGCCCGGACAATAACTATAAGGCAGTATTCCCGGCCCTCGACGGTCTTATGGCAGACGCCGACACACAGCTTGGTATTGACCGTGGGCGACACATCTTTATAGTACACCCTGATCGCCGGCGCACCGCTGGAGAACCGCTCTACCTGCTGAAGGGCGCTCATCCCGGTGGAGTCGAAAGCAACAAAGCTCACGAAATTGCTCTGCTCGTAGGCTTTCAGGCTGTTTTCCAGGAAGCCTTTCAGCGTCTGACCGGCGTCTATGGGGAAGTTCTCGTCCAGCCCGTCGATGATTCCCTCTGGGGTCATCAGAAACCAGTCCGGGGTGAACGCGGGCCGGATGGTGCGGGTCAGCGCGGGGACGCTGTAAGAGACCACGGCGTTTGGGGAGGACTTCATGAAGATGTCGGCGACGCCCACCGCGACGAGCCTGTCCTCTTCTGTCCCGCCGCCGGAACAGCCGGTGAGCAGGGCCAGCATCAGCACGCCAGCAAGGGCGAGGGCAAGGAGCTTTTTCAGTTTCATGGTCGTATCCTCCGTTCACTGTGGTGTTTTTGATACGTCCATTATAACCCGTCTCCCGCCGCCGCTGCAACTGCCATTCGCGCAGGTTTTGGGGCGATTCACGCAGGTTTGGGGGTGAAAAAGGGGCTCCCTTTGGCGAAACTGTTCACTTTGCGGGGACTGCCAAAGCCTCCCCTCGGTAGGGGAGGTGGCACGGCGTCAGCCGTGACGGAGAGGTTTTCCCCGCTGCGGCTCACGGTCAGGTTCGTCTTAGTACAACCTCTCAGTCTGCTTCGCAGACAGCTCCCCTTGTAGGGGAGCCTCTGGCGAAGAGGAGAAGTTTTCCGCTATGCCAAAGCCTCCCCTACAAGGGGAGGTGGCACGGCGTCAGCCGTGACGGAGAGGTTGTACGAAGGGAGAGGCTTTGGCAGGCCGGAAGGCGCAAAGGACCCCCTTTCGGAGATTGCTGCTCCGAGAGGGGCGGGGTATTTTGCGAAGTTCCGCTTTTTTAGCGATAGTTCGTTTGAAATCGAACATCGCAAGCTTTGCGAAGTTGGACTTTCGTACGAAGTTGGAACATCGCAAATGACCCGAACATCGCAAACCTTGCGAAGTTCCAATATTATACGTATCTATATCAAATATTCCGAACATCGCAAGATGTTTCACCACAGTAGGACAGCATAATGTAATTTTTGTTTCGTCCGTCTCTTTCGCGCAGCTTCACCGTCTTGATTTTGCCTGCTTGTTTTAATTCTGCCCGCGCATTGTCAAAAGTACGTTTGCTGCAATTCATCTGCTTCAGCACTTCTGCACAAAGCTCTTCGCTGCCCATACTGGCAGTTTTGCTCTCGCTCAGAATGTCAAGGATTGTTTGCGCGGTATCCTCTTTGGTCTGGGCGGTGCGGACGCGGCGCTCCTCCACGAAGTCGGCGTCCTTCTTGTCGGTGCGGCTGTCAAAGACGGCCACGGCTGTCTTCACGCCCTCCACCTGCGCCTGCTCGATGTGGAGCAGGGCCGTCCGGGCCGGGGCGGAGTAGCTGCTCTTCTCGTGGCTGAGGTAGAGCTTTTCGCTGTTCTTGTCGCGGCCCATCATGAGGACGCTGCGGGCGATGTCCCAGATGTCGGAGCTGTCGGCCAGACGGGCGCGGCCCGAGACGTTGGCGCGCTTGTTGGTGTGCATCGAGATGAGGGCCGCGCAGCCGTGTTTGGCGCAGAGGGCTTTGAGGGGCAGCAGGGCGCTGCGCATCTGGTTGCGGCTGGCCATCTCCACCCCCGCGGGCAGAAAGCTCTGCAGCGGGTCGATGATGACGAGGGCGGGCGCGGCCTTCCCCACGTACTTTGCAAAGCTGGTGTCCGGGATGCAGAGCGGGCTGCCGGTGCGGGCAAAGTAGGCGTCGCTGGTGACCACCATCACCCGGCTCATATCGGCCCCTGCCGCCGTCAGGCGGGCTTTGAGCACCTTGCCGGGGTCGTCTTCGCCGGAAAAAAGGAGGACGCTGCCGGTCTTCTCCGGCGGCTGGGGGAAGAAGCCGGAGGTCTTTCCCGCCGTGACATACGCAATGAGCTGGGCCTGCCAGATGCCCTTGCCGGTGCCGCCGTCGGCACCCAGAAGCGACACCTCTCCCATGGGCAGCAGCCCATCCACCAGCCAGCTCACGTTCTGGATGGGGACGTTCTCGAGGCAGTCGGGGGTGAAGTTGAAGGGCGCGGCGCGGCGGCGGTCCCGGAAGCGCGCCCGGGCCGCGTCGGCCTTTTCCCGGTAGGCGGCGTAGTCCTCGGCGATGCGGCTCTGGAATTCCTCCCGGCCCACCGCTTCCAGCTCGCTCTTGCCGTCGGTCAGCCAGCGCTCCATCCGGAAGGTCAGGCCCTGCCAGAAGCCCAGTTCCTTCGCCCTCGCCTCCACCAGCTCGGAGCGGCTGAGGACGTCCTCGGGGCGGTCCTGCCCGGCGAACCAGTAGGTCAGCCGGGAGAACAGCTCCTCTTCGGTGCGCACCGTGCCGAGGTAGGCCACGAAGTCGTCGTAGCTGCCCGGGGTGCGGTCGGTCATGTTTTTCTGCATAAAAGCTCCTTTCGTAGGTTGTTTTGTTACTTTTATTATAACTACGAAAGGTTGTGCAGTCAACGCAAGCTTTCTGCGTATTTCTGCGCAGAAAAATGAGAAAGCCCCCTCGGGGCGGATGCTCCGAAGGGGCAAAATTTTAACCATGGCAGATGGAAAGCAGGAAGCGATACGTAGAGCCGCCGCGCAGCGATAAACAGGCCCTTTGTCAGAGCGATACTATCGCTGCGCCTGCTCTTCTTCGTCAGCGGCCTTGCCCTCTCAGTCTCGCTCCGCTCGCCAGCTCCCCTAGTAGGGGAGCCTCTGGTGAAACCGTTCACTTTGCGGGGACTGCCAAAGCCTCCCCTACAAGGGGAGGTGGCACGGCGTCAGCCGTGACGGAGAGGTTGTACTAAGACAGAGCCTTTCCTTTGTAGGAAAGTCCGGCTCGTGGCATCGCTTCCTGTATCTTTTTGCCGAATTATATGATATAATAGTCCTGCGGCTCGTCCCGCCCAATCTACCAAGGATGGGAGAAGGGGGGTGTCGCCTTATGGCGTATATTTTTTCTTTTGTTCTGTCCGTCGCAGCGAATGTAGCGTCCTACTACATCTGCAAGTGGCTTGACGGATGGCTGAAGGGCCGTAAGCACTAAAAAGGACCCCCTTTCGGAGATTGCAGCTCCGGGAGGGGGTCTTTCCTTTGGGTGCGCCGATGGCGTATTTGCTTTTTCTTTTGCTACTTTTATTATATGCGATTCCCCGCAAAAGTCAAGCGTTGCACAGAAAGTTTACAGAAACCGCCGCACGGCGGCTTTTCATTTCTTTCAGTCCTGCGTTTCTTTCCGGATGCCGAACAGCCTCCGGAGCAAGCCTCTCAGGCACTTGGGGCTTTTGAGAACGACCACCTGCATAGAGCCGACCACCTTTCGTCGCTTGATACGCCATTATAGGCGTCCCGCGCCCGGAATGTTCCGGTTCAGCTCAGGATCGGCCCGTCCGGCACCGTCTCCACCACCACCAGCGCGCCCTTTTGGGTGGAGATGGTGATGCAGTCGGAGCCCTCGGCATACTCGTTGCTGACGCCGAGGGGATAGCCTGCGGTGAGGACGGCGTCGGTCAGCTCGTAGAAGGAGCCCCGCTCCGAGACCCCCTCTGCCCTGCCCTCCATCGGGAAGACCGAGAGGTAGAAATACCCGTCCTTCGGGTAGCGGCGGGTCTCGCCGGGCATCACGAAGGTGATGCGGCTGCGCTCGTCCAGAAGCGTGGCGCGGACGCCCCGCTGTTCGAGGCCGAGGCCGGTGCAGAGGTTGGCCAGCGTATGCTCGAGGCGTCTGCCGCCCAGTACACCCAGCAGCAGCGCCTCGTCGAAGCCCTTCTCGGAGGCCAGCTTTGCCGCGTACTCAGTGTCGGTGTCGTCCTTGACGTGGGGCAGGATGATGGTGTCGTCGCCCTCCTGCGCCGGGCAGGGCGCGGTGTCGAAATCGCCCACGATGATGTCGGGGCGGCAGTGGAGCGGCGCACAGTTGCGGTAGCCCGCGTCGCAGGCAATGATGGTGTCGCCGGGCCGCAGGGCCGACGCCAGCGAGGCGCTGACCGGGCAGGCGGAAATGATAACACAGCGGGACATGGGATTCCTTCTTTCTGGGAAGTATGATAACACAGTGTCTTTTTCTGTATCTTTTTGTCGATGTTTATGGTATACTGGTTCTGCGGTTCATCCCCGCTATCTTACGGGAGAGGGGGTGGAGATCTTGGCCTACCTAATGGCATTCTTGGTAGCGGTCGCGGCAGATGTTGTGGGACACATCATCTGTAAGTGGCTTGACCGTTACGACGATGACCGTAAGCCCAACTAAAAGAGAACCCCCTTTCGGAGCGGGCACTCCGGGAGGGGGTTTTCTCTTTCTTAGGATGGTCAACTTGACCTTTGGCATTCCTGACCTTAGTATACCCGATTCCCCGCAAAAGTCAAGCGCTGTGCAGAAAGTTTACAAGCACTCTTCTCTTGGTATTTATTGTATCTTTTTGTCGATGTTTATGATATACTGGTTCTGCGGTTCATCCCCGCTATCTTACGGGAGAGGGGGTGAAATCATGGACTACATCCTTACACTTTTAGTATCTGTCGCAGCAAATGTCGTATCGCACTTCATTTGCAAATGGCTTGACAGGTAACAAAGAGAACCGCAAAGCCTAAAAAGGAAAGCCCCCGGGGAGGTCGCAACTCCTTGGGGGCTTTTCCATTGGGATGAAACCAATGGACTACCTATTACACTTTCTGTTTTTATTATATGCTCTTCCCCGCAAAAGTCAAGCGCTGTGCAGAAAGTTTACAGGGCAGGACTCGTAAGCAAGGCCCGTCTTAGTACAACCTCTCAGTCTCACTCCGTTCGACAGCTCCCCTAGTAGGGGAGCCTCTGGCGAAACCGTTCACTTTGCGGGGTCTGCCAAGGCCTCCCCTCGATAGGGGAGGTGGCACGGCGTAAGCCGTGACGGAGAGGTTCATCCCCTCCTCTGCCACTCCTTCACATCCTTGACCTCATCGTACATGGCGCAGTAGCTGTCGTAGCGGGTCTGGGAAAGCTTGCCCTCCGCGAGGGCGGCGCGGACGGCGCAGCCCTTCTCGGAGCGGTGGGAGCAGCCGGTGAACTGGCACGCGCCGAGGTAAGGCCCGAACTCCGGGAAGGCGTGTTCCAGAGCCTCTTTCGGGATGAAGCCCGCCCGGCTGGCCTCGAGGCTGGCGAAGCCCGGGGTGTCGGCGATGCGGCCCCCGAAGGCTTCAAAGATGGTCACCTCGCGGGTGGTGTGACGGCCACGGCCCAGCTTCTGGCTGATGGCGGCGGTCTGACGCTCCACGTCGGGCAGGAGGGCGTTCAGCAGGGTGGATTTGCCCACGCCGGAGTTGCCGCAGAAGGCGCAGAGACGGCCATTGATCCAGTGTTTGATGTCGTCCAGACCCTCGCCGGTGGCGTAGTCGATGCGGATGAAGGGCAGGGTCGATTTTTCGTAGGCGCTGCGCAGAAACTCCGCCTCGGCGAGGTCGCATTTGGTGCAGACGATGACGGGCTGGACGCCCTTATCCACCGCGATGGCCGAGAGCTTATCCAGCACGAGGGTGCTGGGGGTGGGCTGGGTGGTGCTTGCCACGAGGAACAGCACATCGAGGTTCGCCATGGGCGGGCGGACGAAGACGTTCCGCCGGGGCGCGATGCCCGCGATGACCGCCGCGCCGTTCTCGGTCTCCAGCGTCACCACGTCGCCCGCCACGGGGGTGATCTTCTGCTTGCGGAAGATGCCCCGGGGCTTGCACTCCACGATGCCTTCCGACGTCTTAACGTAATAAAATCCGCCGATGCCTTTTGTGATATAACCTGTCATACCTTCTCCTTTAGCCCAGCCAGGACGTCCACCAGTCGCTGAGACCGCCGCCGGTGGAAGAAGACGAGCTGGCGCCGGTGCTCTCGCTGGAAGAGCTGCTGCCCCCGAAGAGGCCGCCCAACCAGCCGCCGGAGCCGTCGCTGCTGGCGGTGCTCTCGCTGGGTGCTTCGGGTTCCGGTGCAGGCTCAGGGCCTGCGCTGACCACGACGCTGACGCGGGTGTTCAGCTTGGCCGATGCGCCCTCGCCGGGGTTCTGGCTGATGATGCTGCCCACGGGCTGGTCGCTGTACTGCTCGGTCTGGCTGCCCAGACCCAGTTTCCGCTGCACCAGCAGGGTGCGGGCGTCGTTCACGTTCATGCCGATGAGGCTGGGGACTTTGGTGGTGGTGGCCACCTGCGGGCGGCTGACGTAGATCACCACCGTGGTGCCTGCGGCCACCTGACTGCCTGCGGCGGGGTCGGTGCGGATGATGGAGCCTGCGGCCACCGACTCATCCACGGCCTGAGTGACCAGCACCGACACGCCCAGGTCCTTCAGCTGCTGTTCGCCGTCGGCCTGCACGTAGTTGGTCAGGTCGGGGACGGTGACGTAGTGGATGCCGAGGCTGACGGTGAGGGTCACGCTCTGGCCCTCGCGGACGGTGCGGCCCGCCACCGGCGACTGCTTGTAGACATAGCCTGCGGCGTAGTCGTTGTTGTACTCCTCTTCCCAGTTGACGACCACCTGACCGGAGGCCACCTGCTCAGAGGCGTTCACCTCGTCCTGCGTCATGCCGCTGAAATCGCTCAGCACGATGTCGTCGCGGTCGGTCATGATGTTGCTGGAATCGTTCAGGATGGTCCAGCACAGGGCCGCACAGGCCAGCGCAAAGGCCGTCGTGATGCCCAGCAGCACCGGCATAAAGGCGCTGCGCTTCTTCTTTTTCGCTCTGGCCTTGGGGCGGGCGGGATTCGCCGCCGGTTTCTCCGGGGGTCTGCGGATGCTGCGTTTCTGCGGCATGGGGTCATTCACCACCTTTTCAGGTTCTTCCTTTACATATTGATACTGGAACGTGACGGAGGGGTCCTGCACGTAGGCGTCCAGTGCTCCCAGCATCTCTGCGGCGCTGGAATACCGGTTGACCGGCAGCTTCGCCATGGCGCGTTCCGTGATTTGGACGAGGCCCAGCGGCACGTCCGGGGCAAGCTCTGCCAGCGGCTTCGGGGTGTCCCGTATCTGCTTGCGGGCCACCTCCACCATGTCGTCGGCGTCGAAGGGCAGCCTGCCCGAGAGCATCTCGTACATCATGACGCCCACGGAGTAGATGTCGCTCTTGGGGTCGGTCTCCTCCCCCTTCGCCTGTTCGGGGCTGATGTAGTGGACGCTGCCCATGGCCTTTTTGCCGTTCTGTATCTGGTTCTCGGCCCGGGAGATGCGGGCGATGCCAAAGTCCATCATCCGCAGCTGGCCGTTGTCCAGCAGCATGATGTTCTGGGGCTTGATGTCCCGGTGGACGACGCCGTTGCGGTGGGCGTGGTCGAGGGCGCGGAGGATCTGGGCGATGAAGTGGACGGTCTCCCGGCTGGTGATCTTGCCGCCCCGCTCGTTGAGGTACTCCCGGAGGGTCATGCCCTCCACGCACTCCATAACGATATACTGTAAGTTTTCGCTGACAGAGACGTCGTAGACCTTGACGATGTTGGGGTGGTTGAGCAGGGAGATGGCCTTGGACTCGTTCTTGAAGCGGCGGACGAGGTCGGCGTCATGCATCAGCTCCTGACGCAGCACCTTGACGGCCACCACCGTGCCTTCCGGCACAGGCCCGCCGGGGGCAGAGACCACGGCCTTGTAGACGTTGGCCATGCCGCCTGCGCCGATGAGCTCCTGAATGGTGTAGAGCCCGTCCAGCGTCTTGCCGATGAGATTATCCATGCTTCACCTCCAGCGGCTCCACGCCCAGCAGCAGTGCGGTGATGTTGTCGGGGCCGCCGCCCGCGTTGGCAGCGTCCACCAGCCGGTCGGGGATGTCGTAGAACCCGCCCTTCGTGAAGATCTCTTCGATCTTTTCCTTGGGCAGGACGTTGGTGAGGCCGTCGGTGCAGAGCAGGATCATATCGCCCTTCTGCACCGGCACGCTGGTGAACTCGGGGTCGAGGCGGTAGTCCACGCCCAGCGCCCGGGTGATGATGTTCTTCTGGGGGTGATGCTCGGCTTCCTCGGCGGTGATGGTGCCGCAATCCACCAGCTCCTGCACGTAGGAGTGGTCGTGGGTGAGCTGGGTGAGTCTGCCGTCCCGGACGAGGTAGGCCCGGGAGTCGCCTGCGTGGCAGATAAAGGCGTTGCCGCCCCGCACGAGGGCGCAGACCGCCGTGGTGCCCATGCCCGCCAGCTCCTCCTCCCGGGAGGCTTTCTGGAAGACGAAGCGGTTGGCGCCCGTGAGCGCCCGCTTCAAAAACTTTTCCTCGTCGCCGGGCAGGCACTGGGCGTACTGCTCGTGGAAGCTGTGCTCGATGACGTCGCAGGCGCTCATGGAAGCCTCACGGCCTCCCCGCGCACCGCCCATGCCGTCGCACACGAGGCCCCAGGCCGCGTCGCTGTTCAGCTCGCCTGCCCGGTAGTCATCCTGATTCTCGGGGCGGACGCTGCCGACGTCTGTTTTTCCTGCAAGTTTCATAGGATTCTCCTTCTCAAACTTTGCCGTTCATCTCGTCGCGGCGGAGCTGGCCGCAGGCGGCGCTGATCTCGCTGCCCAGACGGCGGCGGACGGTGGCGTTGACGCCGAGGCTTTCCAGCTTCTGCTGGAAGCGCCGGACGTTGGCGGCGTCGGTAGCCGAATACGGGCTGCCGTCCACCGGGTTGATGGGGATGAGGTTGACGTGAGCGCCCATCCCCCGGATGAGGTCGGCCAGCTGCCGGGCGCAGGCGTCGGAGTCGTTGACGCCCCGCACCATGGAGTACTCGAAGCTCACTCTCCGGCCCGTCGTCTCCTGATACCGGCGCACGGCCTGCATCAGCACCTCCACGGGGTAGGCGTCGTTCACGGGCATCATGCCGCTGCGGATGTCGTTGTTGGGGGCGTGGAGGGAAACGGAGAGGGTGAGCTGAAGCTTCTTCTCGGCCAGCTGGTCGATCTTCGGCACGAGGCCGCAGGTGGAGAGGCTGATGTTCCGCATCCCGATGTTCACGCCCTCGGGGGACGAGATGTTCTCGAGAAAGCGCATGACTTCGTCGAAATTATCCAGCGGCTCCCCAATGCCCATCAGCACGATGTGGGAGATGCGCTCCCCGATGTCCTTCTGGGCGGTATAAATTTCGGAGCATATCTCGCCCGCCTCGAGGTTGCGCACCCGGCCCGCCTGGGTCGAGGCGCAGAAGCGGCAGCCCATCCGGCAGCCCACCTGAGTGGACACGCAGACCGTGTTGCCGTAGTGGTAGCGCATGACGACGGTCTCGATGCAGTTGCCGTCGGCCATCCGCAGCAGGTACTTCACGGTGCCGTCCTTGGCCTCCTGCCGCCGCTCGATGATGGGCGCGGCGATGTAAAATACCTCCTCGAGCTTTGCCAGCAGGGCTTTGGGCTGGTCGGTCATGGCCGAAAAGTCGGTCACGAGCTTCTGGTGGACCCAGTGGAAGAGTTGCTTTGCCCGGAAGCCGGGCTGGCCCATCGCTTTCAGCTCCGCTGTCAGCTGTTCCAGCGTCAGGGAGGATATACAGCGTTTAGTCTCCATGAAAATCTCCTTTTGTCAGGAATCACGTTTCTGCATCGCGCAGAGGAAAAAGCCGTCCATGCCGGTGCGGGTGGGAACGGAAAGCGCACCCCAGTCCCCCACGGTCATCCCGGCCGGGAAGCGGACGTCCGGCGTCACCACCCGGAACTCCGGGTGTCGGCCCACGAAGGCCCGCACCTGCTCTTCGTTCTCGGCAGGGTCGATGGTGCAGGTGGAGTAGACCAGACGCCCGCCCTCTTTCAGGTGGGCGGCGGCTGTATCCAGAATGGCCGACTGGGTGGCCAATAATTCATCGTGACGCGCTTTTTCGAGGGTCTTGTAGCGGATGTCCGGCTTCTTGGCGAGGATGCCGAGGCCGCTGCAGGGGGCGTCCACCAAAATGGCGTCCGCCATGGGCAGGTCGGCATCCGGTCTGGTGCCGTCGGAGACGCGGGGCTCCACGTGGGCAAACCCCATCCGCTCCACGGCCTTGCGGATCAGCTGGACGCGGTTCTCGCTGACGTCGCAGCTCACCAGCCGCCCTTCGTCCTGCATCTCCTCGATGAGGAGCAGGCTCTTGCCGCCGGGGGCGGCGCAGAGGTCGAGGACGGTATCGCCGGGCTTTGCCTCCACACAGAGGGCGGCAAGCTGGCTGGCCTGCCCCTCCACGTGGAAATATCCGTCCCGGAAAAGCCCGCTCTCCGCCGGGCTGCCCTCGAAGCAGGCTAAGACACTGCCCGGCACGAGGCCCGGGGCGGCGGTCTTCGCGCCCGAGGCCAGCAGCTTTTCGCAGAGGGCTTCCGGCGTCCCTTTCAGGGGGTTGGCCCGGAGGCTGGTCAGACCGCCGTCGGCGGTGTGGGTCAGGATGTCCAGCGCCTCGTCGGGGTAGTGTTCGCGGAGGAACGCTGCCACGTCCCGGCCCGCCGAGCCCAACACCATCAGCCGCTCCACCTCGTCGGCGAAGACGGCAGAGCCGAGGTCATAGCCGATGGCCCGGCGCAGCACGGCGTTCACGAGGCCGGAGGCGCTGGCTTTCCGGAAGGTGCGGGTCAGCTTGACGGCCTCATTGACCGCCGCCGAAGCAGGCACCTGCATATAGCGGGCCTGCGCCAGCGCGGCGCGGAGAATTTCCCGCACCTGCGGGTCGAGCCTGGCAAGCCCTTTGGGCAAAAACTGGCTCAGGATATAGTCCAGCGTCCCCTGATGTTCCAGCACGGTGTAAAATATCGCGCTGGCAAATGCTTTATCGCGGCCTTCCAGCTTCTGGCGGCGCAGCTCTGCGTCGAGGATGAGGTTCGAAAAACCGTCCTGCTCCTGCCGCACCAGCGCCGCCACCGCCGCCGCGCGGGGGTTCGGGCCGCTCACAGGCTGTCCCCCGCCTTGAGGCGGAGACCGGCGGCGAAGGAGGTGCCGTCCATGGGCTTCTTGCCCTCCGGCACGACGTGCAAAAGCTGGACAGCGCCCTCACCGCAGGCCACAGTCAGGGGCTTGGTGGCGAGGACAGTGCCGGGAGCTTCGCCGTGGCTTTCCGCGACGCGGCACTCCATCACCTTGACCTTCTTGCCGCCCGCCGTCACGAACCATGCCCCGGGCCACGGGTTCATGCCCCGCACCCAGTTGTGGATGTGGTCGGCGCTGTCGGTCAGATGGAACTCCGCCATCTCCTTGCTCAGCATGGGGGCGACGGAGGCGTTCTCGTGGGCCTGAGGCTCTGCCTTGAGCGTACCGGCTGCGATGGCAGGCAGGGTCTCACAGAGCACCCGTGCGCCCACGGCAGTGACCCGGTCGAACAGCTGGCCGCTGGTCTCCTCGGGGTCGATTTTGATTCTCTCGCAGGCCAGCACGTCGCCGGTGTCGAGGCCCTCGTCCATCTGCATGATGGAGACGCCCGTCTCGGCGTCGCCGTTCAGCACCGCCCACTGCACGGGGGCGCTGCCCCGGTATTTCGGCAGCAGGGAGACGTGGAGGTTGATGCAGCCATATTTCGGCGCTTCCAGCACCGATCTCGGCAGGATGCAGCCGTAGGCCACCACGACGATGAGCTCCGGAGCCAGCGCGCGGATGTTCTCGTCCTCGCCGCCGTCCCGCAGGGTGCGGGGCTGAAAGACGGGGGTGCCGTGGGCCAGCGCCACTTCCTTCACCGGGGGTGCGGTGAGCACCTGCTTGCGGCCCACGGGCTTATCGCGCCGGGTATAGACCGCGCAGATGTCGTGGCCCGCCTCATACAGGGCTTTCAGGCAGTCCGCCGCGATGTCCGGCGTCCCCATGAACAGAATGCGCATCAGTCGTTCTCCTTCTTCTTGGCGGCAGCGGCACGGCCCTCCTCGGTGTCCTCATAGAAGAACTCGCTGGACTCCATGATGGTGATGCCGTCCAGATGGTCGTTCTCGTGCTGGATGCAGCGGGCCAGCAGGCCCTCGGCTTCCAGCTCGAACCACTCGCCGTTCCGGTCCTGTGCGCGGACCTTGACGGCTGCGGGGCGGGTCACGGCGCCGTTGTGGCCCGGGAAGGACAGGCAGCCCTCGTAGGCGGTCTCCTCGTCCTCCGACACGGCGAGGATCTCCGGGTTGACGAAGTCGATGAACTTGTACTCGTAGTTTTCAGGGATCTCTTCCGGGGCGTCGGTGGTGTCCCACACCACGAAGAGGCGGCGCAGCATCCCCACCTGCGGGCCTGCGAGACCCACGCCGTCGGCGGCGATCATCGTCTCGCGCATATCGTCCAGCAGGGTGGCCAGACGGTCGTCAAAGTTGGTCACGGGGCGGCAGACCTTGTTCAGGATGGGGTCGCCCTCTTTTACAATGTTGCGGATAGCCATGAAGTATACCTCCAAATAATCTTATCAAATATCACCGTCAGAATGCATATCCACCACCACGGTGGCCTTGCTGGGCAGCTTTTCCTGCTCGTAGAGGCCGAGGGTCTGGCGGACAAGGTCGCGGAAGCGTTTGTCGGCGCGGCACTTGATGGTGAGCTTGTAGCGGTAGTTCTCGTTGATCTTTTCGATGTTGCCGGGGGTGGGGCCAAGCACTCGGAGGGGCAAGTCCGGCTGCTGCGCGGCCTGACGGCCTAAGAGGGCCGAGAACCGGGCGGCGGCCCGGGCCACCTCAATTTCTTTCGGGCCGGAAAAGCCCACGACGCAGAGCCCGCAGAAGGGCGGGTAGAGGCCCAACTTTCGATAGGCAATCTCCTGCTCGAAGAAGGCGTCGTAGTCCTGCGCGGCGGCCAGGTTGAGGACGGGGTTGTCGGGGTCGGTGGTCTGGATGATGGCGAAGCCCGGGTCTTTCGCCCGGCCGGAGCGCCCCACCACCTGGGTGATGAGGCTGAACACCGTCTCGTAGGCCCGAAATCCCTGCGCAAAGAGCAGCGAGTCGATGCCGAGGACGCCCACGAGGGTCACGTCCTCGAAATCGAGGCCCTTGGCCACCATCTGCGTCCCCACCATGATGTCGTACTCATGCCGGGCGAACTTCGCCAGCAGCTTTTCGTGGGCGTCTTTGGCGGCGGTGGAGTCCTGGTCCATCCGCAGCACTCTTGCCTCCGGGAAAAGCTGGGCCAGCTCCTCCTCGGCCTTCTGGGTGCCGAAGCCCCGGTAGAGCAGCTTGCCGCCGCAGGCGGGGCAGGTCTTGGGGGGCGGGTCGAGCTGGGTGCCGCAGTAGTGGCAGAGCAGCTTATGGCCCGCCTTGTGGTAGACCATGGGGACGCTGCACTTGGGGCATTTCAGCACCTCGCGGCAGTCGTCGCACTGGGCCATGGTCTGGTAGCCCCGGCGGTTGAGCAGCAGGATGGTCTGCTTGCCCGCGTCGAGGTTGCGCCGGATGGCGTCCTCCATCGCAAGGCTGATCTCCCTCGGGTTGCCCGAGGCCAGCTCTGCCCGCATATCCACGATCTGGACGCTGGGCAGCGGGTTGCCGCCGTAGCGCTGGGTGAGCCGGACGAGCTGGGTGCGGCCATTCTGGGCGGCGTAAAAGCTCTCGGTGCTGGGGGTAGCGCTGGCCAGAAGGAGCAGGGAGCCGTTCTCCGCCGCCCGCTGCCGGGCCACCTCGTGGGCGGCATACCGGGGCGCGGACTCGGAGCGGTAGGTGTGCTCCTGCTCCTCGTCGATGATGACGAGGCCGATGTTTTCCAGCGGGGCGAAGACGGCGCTCCGGGTCCCCACCACGATGTCGGCGCCGCCGTCCTGTATCATCTGCCATTGGAGCAGACGCTCGGTGTGATTGAGGGCCGAGTGCTGGACGGCCACCCGCCGCCCGAACCGGCTCTTGAGGCGGAGGATCATCTGCGGCGTCAGGCTGATCTCCGGCACCAGCACGAGGGCGCGGCGGCCCAGCGCCAGACACCGCTCGATGAGCTTTAAGAACACCAGCGTCTTGCCGCTGCCGGTGACGCCGTAGAGCAGCGCCGAGTGGGGGGCGGTGTCTTCGAGACCGGGCAGCAGGGCGTCATAGGCCGCCTGCTGCTCTGCCGTCAGGGTGATGGGCTCGTTTTTCAGCGGGATAGACGAATACAGGTCGATGGATTTGTTCACCTTGCTGCATTCGACGACGCCCTTGGCGCAGAGGTTGTCCAGCACGGCTTTGGTGATGCCGTGGGCCTCCATCTCGTTCTGAGTGCGCTCTCCCCCGCTCAGCAGGGCCACCGCCGCCAGCTGCTTGGCCGTGGGCCTGGGCTTTTGCTGCAAAGACCCCACCAGCTTATAGCTGTTCTCGGTGTGGCGGGTGAGCTGCTTTTGGAGCACCGGCGTCACGCCGTCCGCCGCGAGGGCGGGCTTATACTGCGCCCCATAGGGGATGACCGCCTTGACGGCCTCGTAGTAGGTGCAGAAGGTGCGCTCCTTGAGGAAATGCACCAGCCGCAGCAGCTCCGGCGTCAGGCAGGCCGAGGCGGGAGCTACGTCGAAGAGGTACTTGAGCTTTGCGTGCTCCGGTTCTTCGTCGCAGGCCAGCACCACGCCCATCCGGGCCTTGCTCCCCCGCCCGAACGGCACCAGCACCATGCTGCCGAGGCGGACGGCCTCCTGCTGGTCGGGCATGACGGCGTAGGTATAGAGTTTGTCGAAGTGAAAGGTCGCGTTGCTCACGGCAACGCCTACCGTTTTTGGCATTCGCGGCTCCTTGTTATCTGTCGAGGCCGGCCCGCTGGCGGATGATGCCGTAGAGCTTCTCAGCGCAGGCGTCCACCTCGTCGTTCACGAGGGTGAGGGTGAACTTCTCCTGCTCGGCCAGCTCCTTCTTTGCGGTGGCGAGGCGCTCGAGGATGCTGGCTTCCGTCTCGGTACCGCGGCCCCGGAGGCGGCGTTCCAGCTCCTCCACGGAGGGCGGCAGCAGGAAGATGGTGGTAGCCCCCGGGAACATCCGGCGGATATTGGCCGCGCCGTGGACGTCGATGACCAGCACCACCAGCTTGCCCGCCTCGAGGCGCTTATCCACCTCTTCGCGGAGGGTGCCGTAGTAGTTGCCGTTGTAGAAGTTGTGCTCCACCACCTGGTCGGTGTCGATGAGGTGCTGGAACTGCTCCCGGGTGCGGTAGTAGTAGTCCACGCCCTCCTGCTCGCCGGGGCGGGGTGCGCGGGTGGTGGCGGAGACGGTCTTTTCGATCTCGGGGTGGGCCTCGCGCAGGGCCTTGACCACACTATCCTTGCCGGTACCGGCGGCACCGGAGACGACAAACAGGTACTTTTCGTTTTCCATTTTTTACTGCTCCTCTGTCGATTTTCCTTCCGGCTGGCCCGCAGCGCGGCTTGCCACTGTCTCAGGCGTCAGGGCCGAAAGGACTACATGGTCGGAGTCCATGATGAGCACGGCCCGGGTGCTGCGGCCATAGGACGCATCAATGAGCATCCCCCGCTCCCGCGCCTCCTTCACCAGACGCTTGACCGGCGCGGAGTCGGGGCTGACGACGGCCACCACCCGCCCTGCGCTGACCAGATTGCCAAAGCCGATGTTGATGAGTTTCATCTGAACTCCTCCGTACTGTTTTTATTCGAGGTTCTGGATCTGTTCGCGGATCTTCTCGATCTCCGCCTTCATGTCCACCACCGTGCGGGTGATGTCCAGGTCCTGACACTTGGAGCCGATGGTGTTGGTCTCACGGTTCAGCTCCTGAGTCAGGAAGTCCAGCTTGCGGCCCACCGGCTCGTCCAGCTCCAGAATGGAGCGGTACTGGGCGATGTGGCTGCGCAGACGGACGGTCTCCTCGTCCACGGCGGTCTTGTCGCCGAAGATGGCGGCTTCCGTCAGGACGCGGGCGTCGTCGATGCTGCGGTCCTCGAGGATGGTCTTGAGCTTCTCGTAGAGGCGGTTGGTGTAGGCTTCGACGCGGCCTGCGCTCAGGGTCTCCACCCTGCCCACCCGCTCCTCGAGGAAGCACAGGCGGCTCTCCACGTCGGCCTTCATCTTGGCACCCTCGGCGGCGCGCATGGCGATGAAGTTGTCCAGCGCCTGAGCCGTCACGGCGGAGACGTCGGCCCAGAGCTGTTCCTCGTCCACGTCGGCATGGCGGGTGGCCAGCACGTCCGGGAAGCGGGTCAGCGTCGAGACGGTGACGTCGTTCTTGATGCAGAGCTTCTCCGAAAGGTTCCGCAGGGCCTTCTGGTAGCTGCGGGCCAGCTCCATGTTGACGGTCACTTCTGCGTCGGCGGCCTCCACGTTCTGGATGGTCATGCTCAGCTCGACCTTGCCGCGGGTGACCCGCTCGTTGAGCTGCTTTTTCAGGCGGCTGTCCATGTAGCTGCAGCTGCGGGGGATGCGGGACGAATACTCGAAATACCGGGAGTTGACGCTGCGCAGCTCGACCGTGATCTCGCGGCCATTCAATACAGCAGTCCCCCGGCCAAAACCGGTCATGCTCAGGATCATATGCTCCACGTTTCCTCTCTGTTGATGGGTGGATATGCGGACAAATTACGGTATATGTATCCGCGTTTGGGTATACAGGCCCATGTTACGATACATATGTTATTATTCTACTCTGATGGCCGCTTTTTTGCAAGTAAAAGAGCGCAAAAAGCCCCCCGCATCTCTGCGGGGGGCTTTGAAAAGCCTTATGCTGTTTTATCAGACGGGGTGAGACTTGTTTGCAAAATCTGCATGGTCTGCATCCACGCCCTGAGCCTTGGCGTTGCGCTTCTCGAAGAACTTGGGAGCGACCTGCGGGAACATGGCGTAGGTCAGGACGTCCTCTTCCTGAATCGCCCACTTTGCAGCCTCAGCCTTCAGCTTGTCCATCTCGGGAGCGAGGGTGTCGGCAAAGCGGCAGGTGATGGGCTGCTCGTCGCCCAGGATCTTCTTGG
>ERZ773228.1052-NODE-1052-length-30426-cov-4.545817_pt1 | contig 30426 bp, 30 predicted proteins | sample MGYA00580524_ERZ773228 | MGnify/ENA primary metagenome ERZ773228 (study PRJEB29015, sample SAMEA2737768) | human gut metagenome | biome: human gut; feature: human-associated habitat; material: faeces | place: China | collected 2012 ... | reverse complement strand
CATACTGATCAATGCACCTCTCGCCATCAGGATACACAGTGAACTGATCATATCAATATTGGAATAAAGACCTACACCGATCGTTGCAGCAAAAAAGCTTAATGCACTGACCATGATCGACTGGGCAGATGCACGATGTGCTGTCGTGATCGCATTATATTTATCTGCTCCATGATTTCTTTCTCTTTTATATCTTGTTGTCATCAAAATAGCATAGTCAACCGTCGAACCAAGCTGAATCGTACCGATTACAATAGACGCAACAAATGGGAGTTTCGTTCCCGTATAATATGGGATCCCCATATTGACAAAAATTGCAAATTCAATAACACCTACTAAAATAAACGGCAGTGATACTGATTTAAATAAGAGTAAAATGATAACAAATATAATTCCAATCGATACAGCACTTACCGTCTTAAAATCTGTATCCGTTATGTCGATCAGATCAGCAGTCAGCGGTCCTTCGCCGATCAACATTCCACCTTTATCATATGTATGAAGAATCTTATTCAGTTCTTTGATCTGTGCATTGATTTCATCTGTCGCTACTTTATATTCTGAATTGACAAGTACAAGCTGGTACTTATCATTTTTCAACATTCCTGTGACAGACTCAGGAATCATACTTTGCGGAATAGCCGGACCGATCAGGGAATCTAATCCCAATGCCCATTTTACACCATCCACTTTTTCCATTTTATTCAGCAGCTTTGCTACATCCGCTGATTCTGTAGAACTGTCAACAAGGATCATATGCGTTGTATTCATATCATAATCTTCCTTCAGCTTTTCATTGGCAATAATGCTCGGAAGATCCTTCGGAAGTGTCTCATCCAGATTATAATAAACAGAGGTATGATTATTTCCATAAATCGCCGGGAATAAAAGCACCAGGAAAATCACTACATATACGAGATATCTTTTTGTAACTTTATCCGAAAGCTTCCCGATATCCGGCAAAAACGGCTTATGCTTCGTCTTAACAATGAGCTTATCACAGCACAAAATCATGGACGGCAAAATGGTAACGCACGCCAACACTCCAAAAATAACACCTTTTACCATGACCACTCCGATATCCATTCCCAGAGTAAATGTCATAAAGCACAATGCAATAAATCCCGCTACCGTCGTAACCGAACTTCCGATAACTGAAGAAAATGTCTGCGAAATCGCATGTGCCATCGCTCTTTCTTTATCTCCATCATACCGGATCTGCTGTTCTTCATAACTATGCATCAGGAAAATAGAATAATCCAATGTCACACCTAACTGCAACACTGCTGCCAGTGCTTTGGTAATATATGAAATCTCTCCCAGAAAATAGTTGCTGCCAAGATTATATACGATCGCCATACCAATACTAAGCATAAAAAGTAACGGAACGAAAAATGATTCCATGGTAATACCTAATACGAATATCGCCAAAAGAACCGCAATCAGTACATAGACCGGAGTTTCTTTTTCTGCCAGATTTTTTGTATCCGTAACAATCGCAGACATTCCGCTCAGAAAACACTGCTTTCCTGCCAGTTCACGGATTTCCCCGATTGCCTCCATTGTTCCATCTGACGAAGTTCCTTCATCAAAAAAGATTGCCATCATTGTACCCGTATCTGAATTGAATACTTCATACAACTTTTCAGGGAGCATACTCTTTGGCATACTTATATCTGCCAATGAATCATACCATAAGACCTTGCTGACATGATCGACATTCTCAATCTTTGTCTTCAGTGCCGAGACATCTTTATCCTCCATCCCATCCACTATAAACATAGAAAATGCTCCTGTTCCAAAATCCTTTACCAGAATATCCTGTCCCTGCATCGTTTCAATATCTTCCGGCAAATATGTCAATACATCGTAATTTACTCTGGTATTAATATATCCCAGAGTTGCCGGTATCAACAGTAAAATACTGATAATAATAATCGGTATACGAAACTTCACCACTTTCTTTCCAAATTTAACCATTTCACAAACTCCTTCCTTTATGACTTTTAGTCATTTTCATCTTAAAAGCACTATACAGTAAAAATGACCAACAGTCAATATGTTCTTGACTGTTGGTCATTTTAATTGTCTATTTCTTTTTTTAAAAACTTGTCCGCCAAATCGGAATTACATTTATAACCGGTTCTTCATACGGATGAACTTTTTTGACCACCTCAATTGTCTCATCCACTTTTTCTTTAAATACTGTTACCTCTGCTTTTATTTCCGGTTCACAACTAATCTCCCCGGCTTTTCCTATATATGGAGCAGTCCCTTCTAATGGTCTCCAATAACTGGTAAGCCTTAAACAGGACACACATGAGTCATAATTTCCTATATGCCCTGCATCTACGGACTGCAAAGCCTTCTGAAGTTCCGGGAAATTTTCTTCCGGTATAAAAATTTCTAATTTGCAATATTTAAAATCCATTTTTTCCTCACAATTCAATTTATTTTAAGACTTCTACAAAATAATAGTATTTTAACATTAAATCACAATCCCCTTACAATGGTCAATCTCATGCTGTATGATCTGTGCTGTCCAGCCACTATACTTTCCATGACAGAATTGAAAATTGCTGTCCAGATAATCTACCTCTATTTCTTCATATCTTGTGCATAATCTGGTTCCCTCCAAAGAAAGGCATCCTTCTTCTGTCTTATATTCTCCTGACATCTTAGTTATCACAGGATTAATCATTGCAAACTGAAATGGTCCCACTGCCACAGCAATGATCGATTTATTAATGCCGATCATATTTGCCGCCATTCCAACGCATATTTCTCGATTGGCACGCAATGTATCTAAAAGATCTGTTACAATTTCCTGGTCTGCTTCCGTTGCCGGTTTTGCTTTTCTCCCAAAAATCTTTTTGCCCTTTATAATATTTCTAACCATGACTTTTCTCCTGTGAACTTATTTATTCGTATTCTCTTGTATTATTTTATTCTTGCTTCCCATCTATATCTGGGGTTTTTATGATTTGGTTTTCTTCTTATCAATTGTTCTGATTCTATTAAATACTCCAGTTCAATTTCTATATCCAATGATAAATCCTTAGTCACAAGTTCTTTATAGCCTAGATATGGATTATGCGCTATTTCTTTTTTTATTATTTCTTTTACTGGTTTCCAGTTAACACGGTTCATTTCACTCGCATATCTGCTGCAGCAAATCATTTTATAATCCATAACCTTGCATATACCCGCAATTTCCCCAAGCCATTCCCTATAAATAAAATCTATTGATCGACAGCCCTGTTCCAGCTCGTTATCAACATGATCAACATATTTCATAACATCTAAAGAAATTTCTTTCTCTATTTCTTGCATAAATGAGTTATCAATTATTTCTTGCCTTAAAAGAACTAACTCCTTCATTTTCAAACAGAGAAATCTTTCAATATAATTACAATAATCTCTTTTGAAATAGTCGTCAAATAGTTCCATATTCATTATCTCTCCCAGCAAAAATGCTACAACAAGTTAAAACTTAGAAATTTCTTCCATTTTTAACTACCATACATTTTTACATCATTCTCAAACATTTTCATATTCATCAATCTGTTCAGCCACGTTTGAGTACCATACATTTTTACATCATTCTCAAACGCATATCCTGCATGGCCATCTACCGTCAGGCCAAGCGGTGTAATATTTACCGCAATCAAACTGCATCACCTCCTAAAAAAGAGTATAAAAATACCACCGACCATTTTTGAGCAGTGGTATCACTCTTTAATTATTTTGGATTTTCCATCTCTTAAATCTACCTCGACCGTTAATATCCTATCCGGGAAATTGTCTTCATTCACCGTAATCCCATCACTTGTATCAGTTACTGGCACTGAATTTATTTCTTTATGGTATTTGTCAAAATCAACTATTAATTTTCCACACTTTTTCTCCCACATAATTCCAATATGGTTCTTGTATTTTTCAACATAAGCACGTCCATATTTTTCAATCAGCCTTTGGCCAGCTATATTCGTTGCCTTTTTCTCGCTTATCATAACCTGTCACTCCTAATATCTCATTGATCCAATCCTGGGTGCTTGCAGTAAACTCTTTTGTATTACCTTTCAAATCTATTATAATACTTTTTTCTTGCCAGGTAAATAGCTTTAACGTCTCTCGATCTTCCGGTGACGCAATTATTTTCGTCATTGTCGGATGGGAATGAGCTGTCCACTCGTAATGATTTTCTTTTATAATTTTCCATGCATCATGCGGAATATGCCACGTTTTTGAAGTTCCATGTATAAGAATCTTTGATGATTTCCCTGTGCTTAGTTTGAGTACCATACATTTTTACATCATTCTCAAACTTACACTGCTGCCCGATATCTGCCACCGCAGTTTGAGTACCATACATTTTTACATCATTCTCAAACCGGATCATACGATTCCATTGAAGAAGATGAGTTTGAGTACCATACATTTTTACATCATTCTCAAACGGCGAAAGAATGTCCAGGACCATGCATCCAGTTTGAGTACCATACATTTTTACATCATTCTCAAACCGCTGGTTTAAAATTCCCGAGAATTTTGTGTTTGAGTACCATACATTTTTACATCATTCTCAAACTCTCTATCAGATCTTGAAAGTTTTAGCGTCGTTTGAGTACCATACATTTTTACATCATTCTCAAACCAAGGCACACACTCATAGCTTGTTCTATCGTTTGAGTACCATACATTTTTACATCATTCTCAAACTCTAGGTTTATGCTATCCTTCACCTTAATTGTTTGAGTACCATACATTTTTACATCATTCTCAAACGCTTTTCGGGTGCAGTCGAAATGTCACAGGTTTGAGTACCATACATTTTTACATCATTCTCAAACTTATCTGGCTTAGATATGCGATCTGAAATAGTTTGAGTACCATACATTTTTACATCATTCTCAAACAGCAACAGTAGTTACGTAAGCAAGTGCGATGTTTGAGTACCATACATTTTTACATCATTCTCAAACGGAGGCTGTGGAAGAATCAGCGAAAAAAGGTTTGAGTACCATACATTTTTACATCATTCTCAAACGGCAGTACATAATATAATACGTGTTGCCATTGTTTGAGTACCATACATTTTTACATCATTCTCAAACGTATAATTTTTATTGGAAACCCGTCCGCATGTTTGAGTACCATACATTTTTACATCATTCTCAAACATTCTGTATCATTTCTGATTCATTGATTGGTTTGAGTACCATACATTTTTACATCATTCTCAAACAACCCGTCCCTGCTCTTCTTCTTTGACCACGTTTGAGTACCATACATTTTTACATCATTCTCAAACCCTGTCTCTGCATCCACAGCTTTCCCGTCGTTTGAGTACCATACATTTTTACATCATTCTCAAACAGCTTGTATCAGATGCGAATGGATCGGTTGGTTTGAGTACCATACATTTTTACATCATTCTCAAACGCACCAACAATAGAAAATATTCAAGATTTGTTTGAGTACCATACATTTTTACATCATTCTCAAACTGTGCTATGCAAATACAAACTTTTTCTTTGGTTTGAGTACCATACATTTTTACATCATTCTCAAACTGATATTCCTGTTCAAGCTGATGAAGACGGTTTGAGTACCATACATTTTTACATCATTCTCAAACGGGAAACTGTTAATATGCACCGGGCCAGTTGTTTGAGTACCATACATTTTTACATCATTCTCAAACGGAGTGGAATCATCGCCGTTGTTGATTTTGTTTGAGTACCATACATTTTTACATCATTCTCAAACTGTTGAAGGAGGGATGGAAAATGTCACGAAGTTTGAGTACCATACATTTTTACATCATTCTCAAACAACAATCCCGTAAGAATCAATGAAGCTTTCGTTTGAGTACCATACATTTTTACATCATTCTCAAACAGTAAAACCATGTGAGTAGGGTGTTTGAATAGTTTGAGTACCATACATTTTTACATCATTCTCAAACATACGAGGAGTGTAATGAGTTTGCACTCCGTTTGAGTACCATACATTTTTACATCATTCTCAAACTATTGACTCATAGGTAATACTATGCTATCAGTTTGAGTACCATACATTTTTACATCATTCTCAAACGGTCATGTGATGTCGGACGAGGAAAAGAAGTTTGAGTACCATACATTTTTACATCATTCTCAAACTCAAGAATCGTCTGCACATTTGTTTTGATGTTTGAGTACCATACATTTTTACATCATTCTCAAACGATAATGTAGCAGGAGAACTGGACGCACAGTTTGAGTACCATACATTTTTACATCATTCTCAAACGAGCGTAGCGGGCTTCGTATTTAAGATACAGTTTGAGTACCATACATTTTTACATCATTCTCAAACAGGAAACACATTGGCACCGCTCCTGTTCAGTTTGAGTACCATACATTTTTACATCATTCTCAAACTTGATACATTGGCTGAGTGGTTTGGACAGAGTTTGAGTACCATACATTTTTACATCATTCTCAAACTCATAGATGTATAATATCTTATTTGCATCGTTTGAGTACCATACATTTTTACATCATTCTCAAACACAAGGATGGAAACGCAACAATACCTTTCAGTTTGAGTACCATACATTTTTACATCATTCTCAAACGGTGGAGGAGTACCAAAAGGAAGAACGATAGTTTGAGTACCATACATTTTTACATCATTCTCAAACCTCAAATTCAAAAATGAAATGCCATCATTCGCATAAAATACAGGTACTCAAACTGTTAGGATGTTATATTTCACATCCATCTTTATCTATAATATACCTTGTTACACCCTCAATGCAATCTCTCGCACAGGTTTCAATCAATAAAAGCTGAATTTCCTGATACGTCGCTTCTTTTATTAATTCATCAATCTGCTGATTTGATAAATAACTTCGCAAATTAACAAATACAAAAAGCTTTTTCTTTAATAATCGTTCCACTATTCGCATATATCTCACAAGACGTTCTAAGAAGTTTTCTTCCAGTACCTCATATTTAATACCAAAAGCTTTAAATAATGAGGCAAAATCTATTTCATCCGCAAGATCAAGGATATAGTCTGTCTCCTGTTCAAGCTGTAATAAATACTCTTGCAGATATTGCTTCATTTCCTGGGTTTTCACATAGAATCGTTCGTCCGCAGTAAGCTTTTCCAATTCCATATAAAGTTTGCTGATCAGTTTTCTTTCATTTATATCTAATGCAAAAATATTAAAGATCAGCTCTACATTTTTAGAAATATCAACTTCTTTTTCATTATCTGATAATACGAATCTGCCTTCTTTTCCTTCCACCTGCCCTGCTAATTCCATTACATATTCTGAAAAGTATTCGGGTGATTCTATTACCCATTCTGTGCAATTAATTGCATCGACAAGAATACCTTCATTCAGGTTGATATGTACCAGCTTCATAGAATCACCAGCCTTTCATCTGTATCTAATACTTCACTTTTTGTCTCACCTATTACAATATCCATCTTTGCATACTGCTTTTCAGTTACCGTCAGCAGCTGGATCAAACCTTCTTCCGGTTTGTTCTTATGGACATTATCTACAATCGCCTTAACTGCAGTTCCATTTAATGCAAGTTTACAGTACACTGATTCCTGCAGCATAAGAAATCCATTCTTTAGAAGATATTTTCTGAATTTTCTATAGGCTCTTTTATTTTCACCCGTTATTACCGGAAGATCAAAAAATACTAATACCCTCATAAATCTATAACTCAATTTTATAAAATCGAACCAATGCACTGTCATCCTCATTCAATGCGTCAAATACACTTTTGCAATAAATTTTTATTGCATTACTCACATACTGGATTTTTCCGTCAATCTGTACTTCCTGATTCAGGATATCAACCAGCCACATTTTTTCTTCATGTTCAAACTGCTCCAGTTTCATTCCCAGAACACATTTATCCACTAGCGGTCTGAACGGTTCCATCAGATCTGAAGCCAGATTAAACTGATTAAACATATTATCATGAAAAAGTCCCAGTTGAGTTATATATCCATTTGCTACAATTTCCCTTGTAAAGGACGATAAAATAATTGAATATCCATAATTCAAAGCTGCATTGATAAGATTATCCTCTGTTCTGGTGAAATCAAGCCCGAATAATGCATTAAAATATACTTTTGCGGCATGTCCTTCCCTGTTGGTTTCATCATTCCATGCGATCTGCTGTAAATAAGATGACAGAAGCTCAGCTTCTTCCTTTCCCAATAATTCTAATAATTCTTTTTGCTTTCTGATTTTTTCAGATACAATTTCCGTCCAGACAGCTTCTTTTGTATTTTGTCTCCACGCAATCTGCTTACGAATCTTATTACTGGTATCATGACTTCCATAATAGCTGACCAGTTCTGATGACGGATTTCTTTTTTCATCACAAAAGATAACTTTAACCTTTCTTTTCGTCAGTTCTGCCAACAGACTGGTCGTGAGCGAGACTGCTGTAGATTCTATCAATACTACAGCAATCTCATTCAACGCTACTTTCGTCGTATGTTCCCCTCTCACCACCATAAATCCAAGTTGTAAATCTAATTTAGCTCTTTTGGTAATGACGATCGTCCGCCAGCTCATACTCTTAAAAGATCAATCTCTTTTTCATAAATTCCTGTAGGAGACTGATTGACAATAGAAATATTTTTACATTTACTGATATTATTATTCATGACCAGGATTCCTGCACTTGCCGGACCTCCGATCATTTTCAGATTTGATGCTCCACTCTGACACTGGAATAAATGCAGAATTTCATACAACACCTGACACTTTGCTTCAACGGAGAGATCAATAAATTTCTCTTTTCCATTGACCAGCGTTTTTTCCTGTGAAGAGAGTCGCACCCCATAAATACTGTGCCGGATCTTATCTAAAAATGTCTCATAAAGCTTTAGCAACTCTTCTTCTGTTATTCCATCACGCACACTGATCTTTACATTCTTATCTTCTTTCTGTCTCTGAATATATTTCACTACTTTTTTTAAAGTTTTCATATCCTCTTTTGATAAAATCAGTTGATTTGCACCTTTAAAAATCAACTGATTACTAGTTCTTCCAGAAAGCCACATATAAAATCCATCGACTTTAAATAAAGTATCAATTTTAATCTTTTTGATCAGTATTTTCGGCTCTCTCAATCCACGTTCTTCCATCAGATAGTTTCTGGCACTTTCCATATCTTTTTCCACTCTGTCTTTTAGATAAATTGGTACGAACTCAATCGTTTTCTGCTCTTTTCCTTTCTTATCTTTTGAGCTTACAAGCATAAAATAAGCTCCTGCTGCCTTATTATATCCTCCGTATTTTCCGATATCCCGCAATCGTTCATCACTTTCTTTGACCGGCACCTGCCCCCTTCCTTTTTTCAGAATCTGCTGATCAAATAATCCACCTTTTACTTCATAGGATCGACGCGTCACAAGAATATGATTCTTCTCCATCATGGCTCTGACCTGAACAATAGAGCCACTCTTTCCCGCTTTCCAGGCGATTTCTCCATCTCTCGCGACATCCCATATAAACATTTTTTCAAGATTATATGTTCGCCCCGGATTCTCTTTCACAAACCAGCCTGCATTTTTTGTGAATTTTACAAAATAAACATTTCCTACAACAATATTCAGGTAAGCATCTTTTGCATGATGAAGATCATTCATGTCCCTCACTTTAATAAAATCAAAATCCTGCCTGAATTTTGAAACTGTCTTTGCCTTCACATAAACAATTTCCGTATCAGGAAGAATTTTCTTTAAAATTTCAGCAACAGCTTTTGTACTCTGTCGCGTTTCAACGATCTGACGCTCAATAAATCCTGCCAGTTCATTGGCATCCAGAGGATTATTCCGAATCAGGCGGTCATATTTTTCTTTTGGAATAAATCCTCCTGTCAAAAGGGATTTCCAAAATGGCATCATTTTCTTTTGAATGTCTGCTGCGATCGGATAAGTATCTGATTTTTTCGCATTGTATTCTTTTTTTACCAGTACCCGGTTCTTCAGACTATCATCCATCGTTTTAGACTGTGGGTAAATATGATCAATATCATACTTTGTATTATCCCATAAATCTTCCAGATCGATCGGCTCACCGGAATACATACATCTGCCTTTCTGTGTATAATATAAATATAATTTATCACTTCTTAACTGGTGTTCTTCATGCTTTTCAAGACTTGTACATAAAGCTTCTATCCATTCCGGCTCTTCCTTTTTACATTTTTTGTACAAATCTGACAGCGTCTTTTTTCTTGATTCCGTCCTCTTATTTTCCTGCTTTTCTCTTGCCATCTCAACAAAGACTCTTTTTGGCTTTTCTCCCATAACTTTTTCAATTTCCTGAATGATCTGTAATGTCTGCCAGATCTGTCTTTTCACAGCAGGTGAAACATACAGATCTTCTATTGTCTGATACGACACTTCCGGATCCGCCTTTTCCTCATTAAACTCCTCTATCCTGTCGGAAAATTGATATTCTTTGCTCAACAGTTGCATGAAATTATCATTCGTCTCCCACAATGCCGTTATGATATTCCATACCTCTCCAGTTTCTGGTGCAGGCACAGTCACTTCTTCCAATAGTTTTTTTGACAATCTTCCCCATCCTTTATATGAAAGTGCAGTGACTGTATTAATCTGCTTTTCGGTAAGTTGCGGAAATTTTTTCTTTAGTCTTTGCTTTAAAAGCTTCTTATCATCACCAAACAGCACAATATTTAATATGATCTCTTCTTTTTCTTTCTGCGTAAGTTCCACATCTGTCAGCTTTTCTTTAAAATCATGATACGCTGTCAATGAGCCTTTAAAATCTCCATCTATCCCCGTCAGTTCTACATTTTTCCCGGCGATTCCCTCTCTGATCAGATAAGATTTCAGTTTTTTCTGAGTCACTTTACGGCTTCTGCAAAAAACGTCTCTATAAATCTTCTGCTTCAATTCTACAGATATTTTCTGTCCATCCAGCCGAAGATTATTTAACTCGTTCAGAACCATAAATTTACTGTAAAGCAATGAATCTTTCGGCAATACATCTTCTCCGATCAGATAAGTGCATTTATTCGTCATACGACGGATAAAATTTTCTGCACTCTGCTCCACATCAATTACATTTTCAAAATTCCACGGATAGATTTTCTCAGTACTTTTTCGCTCTGCCCACGCAAATTTGGAATTTTCTCCATTGCCTGTCCTAAGTGGTCCCACATAATATGGAATCCTGAAACTAAATAATTTTTCTATTTTTTCTGCATTTTCTTTTAAAAATGGAATTTTATCGCCCAGATTATCTAAAATCTTCTTCAGTTCATATTTATGCACCTGGTACGGAATAACACCATTATCCTTATTTACCTGCTTTGGCAGAAAAGAATCCTTTTCAAGCTCACTTTGCAGATACATTTTAGCTTCTTCATCCGGCAGCTTTACAACAATATTCTTTTTCAGGAAATCCATAAATTCTTCCCTGCTGCACCGTTTTCCCTCAAGCGATACCTTTTTTCCGTTCTTCTTCGTCATGCCAATATACGCCGGATAATTGTTCAACTTATCCGAACTTTCCACAAATACAACATTATAAACTTCTTTCGGAAAATACTCTTTTACGACAGCTTTCAAATACTTCAGATCTGCTTTGTGCTTTTCATACGCTCTGACTTTCGCATCAGAAATAGACGTACTTCCTCCCAAAATATCTGAAAGAATCGCCCAGTCATACACGGATTTTGCAGACTCCACGATATAGTACAGCTCACCAAGTTCCATTTCAACGACAGCCGCATATTCCTCATATCCATTATCCGCAAAAGAAATCTTTGGCCTCTCTCCTTCATTCAGTTCTTCCATTCCAAACAGATCACTCAGTTTTACTGTTCCACCTGAAAGTAATGTCAAAAACGCTTTATCCCGGACATTTTTTGCATTTAATCCTTTTACCAGTTTCGACTTTTTCGCTGAACGGGTAAGATTTTTATCTTTTAACGTTTCCTCAATCATCTGAACCGCACTTTCATCCAGTTCAATTTCAAAATCCATCTCTTCATTTCTGATATTCTCAATAAACTGATTGAATGTATTTTTAAATTCAGTAACCTGACTGATATCACCGGAAAGAAGAAAATGTCCCCGATGCTTCATCATATGATGCAGTGCCAGATAAACAAGTCGCATATCCGGAGTATCTTCCGTCTCCATCAGCATCTTTCTTAAATGATAAATTGTCGGATACTTTTTATGAAAATCCTTATCCGTAAAAGTCTTGTCCACAAAAAGTGTATACGGAAGTTACGGGCAATTTCCCTGTATATCTCTTTTATCTTCCGGATAATATTTACTCTCTTTCATTCTCAGAAAAAATCCAGGATCAACCCGGCTGATCTCTTCTGCAAAAATCTCCTGCAAAATCTCAATCCTCCATCCCCGTCTGTCCAGTCTTCTCCTTCCTGTTCTGAACATTCTCCGCTCTTCCGCAGTCTTAGCACTTTCAAAAAGTCTTACACCCCACATTGCTTTTCCGTGACGTCTGAGGATCTGATAGCTTTCATCTGTTACAGCCCATCCAACTGATCCAGTTCCCATATCAAGCCCTACATAATACCCTTTTCCCATAAACTTCCTCCTTCGTTCCTTTTTCTTTCTTTTCTTTGGTTTCTTTTTCTTTGCACTCTTTTTTTTCATCTAGCTATTGACATTTATCTTTTTCACTCTTATACTAAAGCTGTATTAGTACCATACTAATTTACATCATAAGTTCAAATAAGAATTTTTTCAAATCGTCACATATGTGACCCACAGAGTGTGGATGAGCCTGTTATACAGGCTCTTTTTTTATCTATTTTTATTTCCACCTACTAAAAAAAGGTAATAAAACCCCTGAAAGTAAATCGTTCAAAATCTTATCACCACTTTTTCATTTTATCATGAACGCCTCTTTTTTATCAACCGTGAAAAGATTCCTGCCACCATTCTGCTGTTTCCATCCTTATTTTACAACAAATGCTGTACAATAAAATTCCCTTCTGCATGATTATTGATTTTATAAATTTCACCACGCAGAAGGGATCCTGTATTAATAAAGAATTTCCCTGCATCACTTTATATTTACTTACATATTATGCAGGAATCTCGCAATAGGTAGCAAAAAGACCCTGCTTAAAAAAGCAGGATCTCATTTTGAACCTTATTTTCTTTCTATTCTTTTCATCTGTAGAATACAGTCTGCATCTGACTACAGATAAAATTCCATCGGATAGGTCGGATATGCAATTTCCTCCAGCTGATCCATCGTTACCAGTCCTGCCGGAGCAAGAAGCACTGCCGGGATTCTGTTAACGATCGTTGCACAGGTATGTTCCACTGTTGCCGGTTTTACAACATGAAACTCTGTGTCCGGTTCTCCCGTAATCTTCCAGTCACACATATCTCCATCGTCTGCTCCGTACACCTTTCCGATACACTGCGTCTCGATGACCGGTCCCTGGAATGTCTCCGTTGTAACAACTGCTGCCATACCGATACAATTTCCCTTTGGAATCGTCGCATCCAAAGTAGATGAATACAGATCTGTATCATGAAAATATGGCACACATTTCTGCGTCTGGCTCTTGATCGTCCATCCCATCTTTGAAGCAAGTGCCTCATTGGAATTCCATACATAAGATGGCTCTATCTCTTCCGGATGTGCAATCTGCTTTTCAAACTCTTCCGGCGTCAGACCTACACCATGTGCTTTGGCAAGTGCCAGTCCATAATCCTCTACATTATAACTTACTGCACCTTCAATCTTCTCGATCTTATGGCATCCACCGGCTACCATGCCAACCATATTTACCCAGAAAATATCTTCCATACCACTTCCGACAAATGTACAGCCATTCTCTTTCGCCGTCACATCCAGAATATTCGCTCTGACAGGATCTGTCGTCCAACAGTAAGTTGCCTCCTCACAAGTTGTGATAACGCTGATTCCTCTGCTCAGGCACTTCATATAGTGAGGGAAACATTCACTTACAAGACTAAATAAAGTAACAACTGCAATGTCTGCATCTGTATTGTCCAGAACTTCATCGGCATTATCACTTATCAAGATTCCGGTCTTTACACCCAGCCCTGCATAATCGCCAATGTCCATTCCGACGATTGCAGGATTACAGTCAATCGCACCAACGATCTGGCATCCGGTTTCATAAAGATAACGTAATGTATACTTACTCATCTTGCCGCATCCATACTGAATTACTTTAATTTTCTCCATACTGACCTTCCTCTCTGTACTGCTTTCATCGCCCTGACAGACACCGGATCAAGCAGTACCGAAATACCAGTTTCTGTCTTAACAAATTCCTTTTATCTTCCTTTTCATTTGTTAAATTTTTATCTAAGTTCAGTATAAAGTCTGAAGTAACTTGAGAGTCAATCATCTTTTGTCACAGAAATCCGACAAATTATTTGTTCATTTTTACAGGAATCTGGAGCCGCAAATACATGGCTCTTTTCCGTTCATTAAAAATATGCATTTCCATGATCTCTTCACAGATATAATCTCCACAGATTTCATAGTGGTTCTTTTTACAATATTCCAACAGCCTTGCAGCACACTCCTGTTCTTCATCAAAATCTTCCGTATAAATACATGCATACATTCCATTTTCAATCTTCTGTACCCTGTCCTGAAGCGGAAAATTATCATCTACGAAAATAAAAATCTCATTAGAATAAAAAATCTGCTCTTCAAACCTTCTCCGGCTCATCAACGTTCCCGCATTACAATAGTAGACCTGTGGAATGTCGCATTCCATCAGCTTATTTTTCAGTTGCTTCAGAATCAGTTCGTATGTATCAATATTGTAATCATAAAAATTCTTATCCACCGTCATGGAATAAATGGTACGATCCGGAATGTACTCCAACGTAATAGTTCCACTTGCAGGGGATTTTTTGTAACGCTTGATCGATGCCACAGTCCGGTCGATCGCCTCCATTTTAAATTTCAGCTCCTCCATCTCCTGCAGTGTCTGCTCTCTTTTCTGCATCAGTACATCTTCTATCAGATCCAGATCTTTCCGGTCAAGGATACTCTTAATCTCTTTTAATTCTATTCCCAGCTCTTTCATATACTGAATCATGTCCAATCTGGCATTCTGCTTGATATCATAATACCGATAATGCGTCTTTTCATCCACATAACATGGGGTAAGCAGCTTCATTGAGTCATACAGCCTCAATGTCGGCACAGTTGTCCGGTTCATCTTCGCCATCTCTCCGATGCTGATATACCCTGTCCTTTTTTCGTCCATTTCTGCCTCCTGAAAATCCTCATACTCTTTTTAGCTTATGTATAACTCATCAGGAACTCTAATGTAACATGAGAGTTTAAATCCAGCTTTCATCCCCTCCGGTGATCGCAAGGCTTAAAAGGGTATCCATCTTTTCAACCTCTTCTTCTCCTTCGATCTTCTCCAACAATTCTGCTGTATCAATGACATTTTCCATTGATTCATCCGGTCCGATTTCATAATCAATCTCTGACTCACAATCAGGACACGCAATCTTTTTCATCGTCTGCAAAGACAGAAAACGATAACCACACTTTTTACATTCATAATAACCGCACTCTTTCGTGCCATCCGGTACAAAATACATAATTTTTCTCCTTGCTCTTCTGTATTCCAAAAATATTTTTTATGATTAAAAAAATCACCGTCCCCACAGCTCCTACGTCTGCAAAAACGATGATCACTAGTGCGCGATCAGGGGTTCGAACCCTGGACACCCTGATTAAGAGTCAGGTGCTCTACCAACTGAGCTAATCGCGCATCTTTGGTTATCTGTGTTACGTTCTCCGTAACGACAAGACTTATTATATAATAAGGTTTTTAAAAATGCAAGTACTTTTTTTACTTTTTTTCATATTTTTTTATTTTTCTCATATATTGATATGGGGGTTGAATTTATGAGCCATATTATCCATTATGTTACAACCAATTTCAAAAAAATCTTTCATACTGTCTGCACAGAGATTATCTCCTGCATTCAAGGCACAGCTCTGCATTTTGTCCTGGTCGCTGCCTTTCTCGGAACACTGAATCATTTCCTGTATTTTTTATCCGGGCAGTCTCCAATCGTTGCACTTTTCTGCCCGGTTAATGAATCCGTGTGGGAACATTTGAAACTTTTATATTTTCCTTTTTTATTCGTAAGCATATGGGAATATCTGTCTCTGCATCCGGTTGTTTTACCGTTCTTTTACTGTCGGTATCTGGGTGTGCTTCTCGGAATGTTTTTTACTGTTTCTGTTTTTTACACATATTCCGGGATTCTCGGCCGGAATTTCCTGATCTTAGACATCCTGCTTTTTTATTCCAGTGTAATATTTTCATTTGGAATGTCTGAATATATTTCCGGCAAGACCCGTTCTCCTCACGAGACAGAACCTGGCTTTGTAGTCTCACTCTGGTTGATAACATCATTTTTCTTCTTTGTATTTACATGTTTTCCGCCAGATCTTCCGTTATTCTATTCAGCATAAGTACAACAACCATCAACACATTTCCCTACATATATAATTAATTATTCACACCATGATGTGCAACATAGCTGTTAAGATCCAATGCTTTAAACACATATCCCTGTGACTGATAATATTCAATAATTTTCGGCAGCGCTTCCACAGTTGTATCTTTGGTCTCGGAATCATGTGACAGCAGGATGATATTATTGTCATGGAAACTGGTTGCCTGATCCACAAGCTGTTCCGTTGTCCTCACGGCCCCGTCTCCCGAACTTCCATTCCAGTCATAATATTGATATCCTCTTGCCTGAACCTCCTGCGTAAGCGTTGTCATAATTCCCTTCGTGTAACTTGCAGATATGGTATTCGAAGATCCTCCCGGAAATCTGATAAAACACGGAACATAGCCGATCTCTTCTTTTACAAGCTGTCCAATCTGGTCAAGATCCTGAAAATATGCATCAACAGATGCATACACCTTTGCGTAATCATGAGAATATGTATGCATTCCGATCGTATGTCCCTTATCATAAGCCTTTTTGATCATATCTTTATATTCCGGCATGGCTCCTGTAACAAAAAATGTTGCTTTCGCATTGTATTTATCCAAAATGTCCAGCACCGCCTGCGTATTCTTAGACGGTCCGTCATCCAACGTCAGATAGACAACTTTTTCATCCGATTGTTCTGTTGTACCCACTTTTCTTCCTGGTTGAACTGCAAATTCACTTCTGTCATCTGCCTGATCTTTTTGGCCTTGATTTTCTTTATTGGATGCATCAGTTTCATTCTCATTAATCGTAAGTTTTTTTGCAGTTGCTTTTTTCTTTGATACTGCCTTTTTACTTTCCGTCTCGGCCGTTGTCATCGTTTTACCGGCATTCTTTTTTATAACATGCCCGCCAATTCCCACACCTATGATCACTGCTGCTATGCAGACTGCTGCAATCAGAATCTTTCTCTGTGCACGATCTTTTCGTCTTCTATTTTTTAACTTTTTCCTGCTCATACTTTTTTCCTCTTTAATTTTCAACTTTATTCTCACTTTTAAGTAATTGCTTTTTCTTTTTTACTATCATACCGCTTTTTTCCTTTTTATCAAGCCTTTTCTTGAGACTTTTTCACTACAATGTAGTATTGTAATAAATAGATTATCACTTACAAATGTCGAAAGGAGTTTTTAATATGAGTGAAAATGGAATTAAAGTCTGTCCTGTCAGCTGCAAAATCGAACATCACGCCATGATGTTCGCATTTCTCGCCAAACATGCAATTGAATTATGCGGTGAAGCCGGAAAAGACGCAATCCTTGCCGGAATGACTACCTATGGAAATGAGCGGGGTGCCCGCATGGCGGCAAATGCACTCGCACACGGTGATGAACTGACTACCATGACCAATCAGGCATACGGTGAATGGAAACCAGATTACGCCGGACAAATGGACTTCGGAACGCTTCGCACCGAACCGACACTTCAGACTTACATTGCAAAATGTGCATGGTGTGAAGCATGGAAAAAGCATAACATTACCGAATATGGGAAATATTATTGCGTCAATGTAGATAATGCCGTTTACCAGGGTTTCCGTTCCGACTTCGTCTGTACACCGACTGCCACATCTATGAGCTGGGGCGGCAAGCGTTGTGAATTCGACTGGGGACACCCGCTCTCGCAGGAAGAGGTAAAAGAACTGGCTGAGAAAAAGGCCAAACTTGGGACTTCCTGTATGAAAGATTTTAATTTCCACACAGCACATTTAAAATATACCGTCAGTCAGGCTCTGATCCTGAATCTTGGTGAAAAAGGGGAAGAGGCAGTTAAACTTGCGCTTGCTGATTATGTAGATACATTTGGACAGGAATATCTGGATGTACTGAACGGTCTTTATCCGGTTGAATAGAATTTGCTGCTTATTGACATTGTTTTTTACTTTTCATATAAGAAAGCTATGAAATCTATTTACATCCTGTTTTTCTATGCTAAAATGATAGATAAACACCCGATTCTATGAGGAGGTATCTATATTTTGAATAAACTAACAACCGAACATACACCTGACAATATTATTGCCAGCTGGCTCGACGATCATCAGGAAGAACTTGTACATACTGCCGATTACATTTTCCATCACCCGGAACTTGCATATCAGGAGACACTTTCTTCCAAATGCCTGGCAGATTATCTGGAAAGCCAGGGATTTAAAATAACATGGAAAACAGCCGGTATCGACACCTCATTTACCGCAGTCTGGGGAAGTGGAAAACCACTCCTTGGATTCCTGGCTGAGTACGATGCTCTGGCAGGTGTCGGACACGCCTGCGGACACAACCTGCTTGGAACTGCTGTTGCCGCAGCGGCCTGCGCATTAAAAGCCGATATGGAAGCAACCGATGCTGCCGGAACGATCCGCGTCTACGGCTGCCCGGCCGAAGAGATCATGTCCGGCAAGATCGTGATGAACGATCAGGGAGTCTTTAATGACCTCGATGTTGCTATTACCTGGCATCCATTCGACCGCAACCGTGTCAGCAACGATATCTGGCAGGCACAGGATATTAAGAACTACACATTCCACGGAATCAGTTCACATGCCGCCAAAGCTCCTGAAAAGGGACGCAGTGCCCTCGACGCCGCTGAACTTATGAATGTAGGCGTCAACTATCTCCGTGAGCACGTACCGGGAGATGTCCGCATGCATTATGCCTACATTGATAACGGCCTTCCGGCAAATGTTGTTCCGGATATCGCGAAGACAAATTATTTCATCCGCTCCTACTTACGTTCCCGCACCGAAGATGCAAGCGAACGTGTAGACAACTGCGCAAGAGGTGCCGCTCTTATGACAGACACCACCGTCGATATCGAACTGGTTGCAAGCTGCAGTGAGATGAAAGTTAACCGGGTACTGACAGAATTATATTACGATGCCATGACCCAAGTCCCGACACCGACTTATACACCGGAAGAACTGGATTTCGCAAAGCAGATTACAGAAGAAGCCGGGCTCATCAATGACGGAACACTATTCTCCGGCCTAGAACCGCTTGAAGATGAGCCGGTTCCGATCGCTATCGGCACAGATGCTTCACAGGTCAGCCACACGATTCCGCTGATCACCTTAAGTGCCGCTACGATGTGTAAAGGCACCCCGCTTCATCACTGGGCTGCTGCCAAACAGGCCGGTATGACTATCGGACAGAAAGGTATGCTCTATGTTGCAAGATGTATGGCAGAAGGTACGAAATTATTGATGGAAACACCGGGAAGTATTGAGAAAGCGTGGGAGCTTCATAAGCTGACTCCTTAAAGCTTCTGTTCATAAGGAGACGGAGGATTTTTATAAATTCTCCGTCCCAAACAAAAAAACTATAACATTTTATCCCCCAAGGAGGTTATAACTATGGTCACAAAAAAAGCGAGATCATTCTTCTTGCCGTAAAACCACAAAATGCACCAGAAGCTCTGTCACAGTGCAAAAAAGCCCTGGATGGAAAAGCTTTGATGTCCATCGTAGCCGGTGTCACTGTCGAGAGACTCCAGAATATGATCGATGGCACACCTAGAATTTTAAGACTTCTTCCTAACACCCCTGCAATGGTATTCGAAGGTGCATTTGCACTCTGCTCCGGCAACGATCTGACAGAGGACGAATTAGAAGCAGCAAAATCTATCTACAGCATGATCGGTGTGGTAGAAATGATTCCGGAGCACCTCTTAGATGCAGCCTGTGGCTTAAGCGGCGGAGGTCCTGCTTATGTAGCTATGTTCATTGAAGCCATGGCTGACGGCGGTGTAAAGCAGGGACTCCCGCGTGCAACGGCATACCGCCTTGCAGCACAGACCTGCCTTGGTACTGCAAAGATGATTCTCAAAAAAGGAATCCACCCGGGCGAGTTAAAAGACATGGTTACATCACCGGGCGGAACAACCATCGAAGGCTGCGAAGCTCTCGAAAAGGCTGGTATGCGTGGTGCTGTAATTGAATGCATCAATGTAAGTACAGAAAAATCCCGTTCATTATAATCATTGTCATTCTATGTCGATTAGTGCGGCGGAATTATCAGACAAAAGAGGAGTTATCCACAGTTTCCCGTGGATAACTCCTCTTTTGTTGGGGATAACTGGAATTACTCTGCAAAATTTGTCGTTAAAATAAGCCGGGAGATTTTCAGAAATCTACCGGCCTATTTTACATTTTTTCTACATTTTCATCCTCTTTATCACCTTCAACCGTGTAAATTCTTCTCTCTCTTTCTCCTCCAGTGCATTACTGATCGTATGCACCAGATTCGTATACATCGGTATCGTAATATTCTTAAGCGCATTTGCCCGCTTCTGTGTCTTCTTGATATTTGCCGCCAGGCGGTACGCCGAGTTTTCCACCTCTGCCAGCTTGATCGTAAGCTCTTTCACTTCCCGGAAGGCTTCTCTTGCGATATCCACCGACTCATGCGTTGTGCTGAACGAATACGTCAGATCATTCTGTTTCGCATCGTACTTAATGTGCGGAATCTCGGTTCCCATGATACTCCTGGTCTGCATCTTCAGAGAGTCTTCGATCGGAACGGTAAATGCCAGCTCCTGAACTTTGCTGATTCCATGTTCGATATTGGCACGCTGCAGGCAGGCGTATGCTTTTGTAAATGTCGCATCGATCTCTTCCTGAATATCTTTTGCCTCATCGATCAGTCCCATCAGTTCTTTCAGAAGAATATTCCGCTTCTTATCCATCAGATCGTAGCCCTGACGCGCAAGCATCAGAGAATTCTTCGCAAGCATCAGATTTCCCTTGGTAGGAAATTCTCTCGGATCCATATGCATCCCTCCTACTCTTCTGTCTCCAGCGTATCCCGCGTATCCTTCCAGTACTTCTCAATCAGCTTCGTATCAATACGGTCCAGTTCTTCCTTCGGCAGAAGTCCAAGCAGTTCCCATCCAAGATCCAAAGTCTCCATCATCGTACGGTTCTCCGTCGGTCCCTGCCCGATATAACGTTTTTCAAATTCTTCACCGAACTTCAGATACTGCTTGTCAATCGGCGACAATTCATCCTCGCCAATAACGGAAGCAAGGTTTCTCGCCTCTCCGACCTTCGCATAAGCGGAGAATAACTGGTTTGCAAGATCCTGATGATCTTCCCTGGTATATCCTTTTCCGATGCCGTCCTTCATCAGACGCGAAAGCGATGGCAGGATACTGATCGGCGGATAGACTGCCTGACCGTGAAGATTACGGTCCAGTACGATCTGTCCTTCTGTAATGTATCCGGTAAGGTCCGGGATCGGATGTGTGATATCATCATTCGGCATGGTCAGGATCGGAAGCTGCGTCACCGAACCATTTGCCCCGTCCACAATACCGGCACGTTCATAGATCGTTGCCAGTTCACTGTATAAATATCCCGGATATCCTTTTCTTGACGGAATCTCACCACGCGAAGACGATACTTCACGCATGGCTTCTGCAAAGGAAGTCATATCCGTCAGGATAACCAAAATATGCATATTTTTCTCAAATGCCAGATACTCTGCTACCGTCAGTGCTACCTTCGGCGTGATCAGACGCTCCACCACCGGGTCATTCGCCAGGTTCAAGAACATACACACATGGTCTGCCACACCGCTTTCCTCGAATGTCTTACGGAAGAATTCCGCCACATCGTGCTTCACACCCATTGCTCCGAATACAACTGCGAACTGTTCATCCGAATTGTCACCAAGCGAAGCCTGCTTGACGATCTGTGCCGCAAGCTGATCATGCGGAAGTCCGTTTCCTGAGAATATCGGAAGCTTCTGCCCGCGGATCAGTGTCGTCAGTCCGTCAATTGCCGAGATTCCGGTACGGATATAGTTTCTCGGGTATTCCCGTCTGACCGGATTCAGCGGAAGTCCGTTTACATCCCGCTTCTCAGCATCTGTGATCGGTCCAAGGCCATCGATTGCTTCCCCGATCCCGTTAAATGTACGGCCCAGCATTTCCTCTGACACGGCAACTTCCATCGGATGTCCCGTAAGCCTCGTGTGGGTATTATCCAGCGACATATTTTCCGTTCCTTCAAATACCTGGATCACGGCCTTATCTTCATCCAGCTCCACGATACGTCCCATTTTCCTCGTATCATGATCTACAATAAATTCCACGATCTCATCGTAAAATGCATTTTCCACGCCTTCCAGTACGACGAGAGGGCCATTAATGCTGCTCAGTCCAAGATATTCTATTGCCATCTTACGTCCCTCCCTTTACGCATTTTTCTCGATGACGCGGTTATAAAAGTCATCAATATCCAGTTTATACAGATCCAGTAACTGCAGATTGTCATTCGGCACATCATACTTGATCGCAATGACCTTCTCAAATATACCTTCTGCCTTCAGCACCGACATCGGCATCCCCATCGCCACTAGTTTCCGGCTCGTCTTATACAGATACAGAATAACATCCATCATCTTGAACTGCTTCTCAAGTGATACACACGTATCATCCTTATGAAATGCATTCTGCTGCAGGAATCCCAGACGAATCACCTTCGCAATCTCCAGGATCAGCTTCTGGTCATCCGGAAGCACATCCCCGCCGATCAGTTTTACGATCTCCATCAGGCTGCTCTCCTGGTTCAGGATCGCCATCAGACGGTTCCGGTAATCAACGAATTTCGGCGATACATGATCCGAATACCAGCCGCTTAAGTCGTTCAGGTATTCACTGTAACTTGTCAGCCAGTGGATCGCAGGGAAATGTCTCGCATACGCCAGTGATTTGTCCAGTCCCCAGAAACAGCGCACGAAACGCTTCGTATTCTGCGTAACCGGTTCAGAGAAATCTCCTCCCTGCGGAGATACCGCTCCGATGATAGAGACCGATCCTGTCGCACCATTTAACGTCTGCATCATGCCGGCTCTTTCATAGAATGCCGACAGTCTCGATGCCAGATACGCCGGGAATCCTTCCTCCGCCGGCATCTCTTCCAGTCGTCCCGAAAGCTCTCGCAGTGCCTCTGCCCATCTGGATGTCGAATCCGCCATGATCGCCACATCATACCCCATATCACGGTAATATTCCGCCAGTGTCAGTCCGGTATAAATGGACGCCTCACGGGCAGCTACCGGCATGTTCGATGTATTGGCGATCAGCGTCGTTCTGTCCATCAATGGATTGCCCGATTTCGGATCGACCAGCTCCGAAAACTCTTCCAGAACCTGTGTCATCTCATTTCCACGCTCGCCACATCCGATATATATGATAATATCCGCATCCGACCATTTTGCGATCTGATGCTGGGTCATCGTCTTACCCGTTCCGAATCCTCCCGGGATCGCAGCCGTTCCACCTTTTGCAATCGGGAACATCGTATCCAGAATTCGCTGTCCTGTTACCAGCGGCACACTTGCCGGGAATCTCCGGTTCACCGGTCTCGGTACACGGATCGGCCAGTGCTGGGTCATCGAAAGTTCTCGTTTTTCTCCATTGAACAGTTCAATCGTAACTAGCGTCTCATCAATCGTATATTCACCATCCGGAACCACCGATACAACAGTCCCTTCTACTCCCGGCGGAACCATGCATTTGTGCACGATAGCCCGCGTCTCCGGCACTTCCGCAATGATCATTCCACCCTGTACCATATCGCCTTCAGCCACTGTGATATGCGTCTCCCAGAGTTTCTGACGGTCCAGTGCGTCCACACTGACACCACGGGTGATAAATGCCCCGCCCTTGTCAGCGATCCGCTCCAGCGGTCTCTCAATACCGTCAAAGATATTATTCAGGATGCCGGGTGCCAGCGTAACCGACACTGCCGCTCCCGTACCTTCCACAAGTTCTCCCGGATGCAGTCCGGAAGTCTCCTCATACACCTGTACCGTCGTCCGGTCCTTATCCAGGGAAATGACTTCGCCAACCAGCTTTTCTTCTCCCACATGGACCATTTCCGACATCTTAAAATCCGTCTTCCCTTTCAGGTAAATGACCGGGCCGTTGATGCCATATATCTTTTCTGTCTTTCCGCTACTCACCCTTTACACCTCCCCGGAACTGGAATTTCTGGTATTCATTCTCCAGTGCACCTTTGAATGCATAGTCCACCAGGACATTCTTCTCAGGCACAACCGCACGCACCCCGCCGATAAAATCCACTTTGCTGATCGTCAGCGTCATTCCCGTACGTTCTTCCAGATATGTCTTCTTGTCTGCATCAGACGGATTGATATAGATCGTCATCGCCATCCCCGATGCAAACTGTGCTGCTTTCTCTATATAACGGATCAGAACTTCTTTATACTCTTCCGTTCTCATGAACGCTAGAAGCTTTAACTGCACTTCTTCGAACAGTTCTGTCTTAAGTTCTGTCTGCGTCTTTCCCATCTCACGTTTTAATTCAAGCTGCGCCTTTGACATTGCCATGTTCAGCTGCTGTTTTGCAGTCACACTCTCTGCACGCACTCTCGTCTCCGACTGCCGTCTGGCTTCGATCTGATGCTGTTCGAACACACTTCGAAGCGCATCCTCATGCTGCTTTACGATCGCATTCGCCTCCGCTCTTGCTTCTTCCATCGCCGCCATCCGGATATGCGTGATCTTCTCTTCGTTTGTCAAATGTGCCACCTTCTTCCTGTCTATAATTTCAACCCTATCGCTTCATTTACATACGACGTGATAAAATCTTTCTTACGTCCGGTCCCGTGTCTGTCAGGAATCTCGATCAGAAGCGGCATCGTCCGCTCCAGCTTGATCTCGTCTATCAGGTCCGGGAATTCTCTTCCGAATTTCTCCGTCAGCAGAATCACACCTACATCCTTATCCTCCATGGCATTCTCGATCGCACACCGGAGTTCTTCTCTTTCATGTACCACGATTCCGTCTACCCCTGCGAGACGCATTCCTGTCAGAGTATCGATATTATCACTGATCAGATACATCTTCATCTTACAATTTACCTAAGATCATGAAGGAGATGATCAGTCCGTACAGACACACACCTTCTGCAAGACCTACGAAGATCAGTGACTTACCAAGTGCACTGGAATCCTCGCTGATTGCCCCAAGAGCCGCACTTGCTGCACTTGCAACGGCGATACCACCACCGACGCAGGAAAGACCGGTTGAAAGTGCTGCTGCCAGGTATCCGAATCCGGTTGCGTTCGATGCCGTATTGCCGGCTGCTTCTGCTGCCTGTACCGGATCTCCCGCAAAGAGCATGATTCCCGCGATCAAGACAGTACTAAAGAAGAAAAATACATTCGTGCCGATGGCCCTTTTATAACGCTTCTTCGTCCTCTGTCCGATCAGGAAATATCCGAATGGAATTACAATGCTAAGTAACAATGTTGCAATTAACAATAATCTAACTGTCAGGCTCATATTTTTGTCCTCCTGTAAATATATCTCTGAATTCTGTCTTATTATTTTTCCTCTACAGAACCTGCCACTGGCAGCTTCTTTCGAACGCATGGCGATTTATCCTCTGGATCACAAAATCGCTTAAATCGTTCCTTTACTTTTCATCACTCTGGCTGTGAAACGGCTTGAACTCCCGTCCGGTTCCCTTATAGAACCTGCTGAACATCTCATAATATTCCAGACGCAGTACCTGGATACCGACGACCAGACCTTCCAGTCCGCACACCAGCACATTTCCAAGCACGAACACGATCCAGTTCGTATGCCCCGCACTTGCGCCGGATAACATCAGCACAACCTCCATCATCGCCGCATGGCTGACGGCAAATGCACCGATACGCACATAAGAAATGGTATTGGAGAAATAGCTCAGCATCGTCTCGAACAGTTCGAAGAACGCCTGCACGAAGAACATTACCTTGCCCTCTTCCATCTTCTTATGCTGCTTTGTCACCAGATTTCCCAGCGGTTCCTTGAATACGAACAAGATCACCGGAACTCCCAGGAAGATCACCATCAGGATATTGCCCGGAACCTTATGTCCCGTCATGTAAAGCACGATCGTCAGCACCAGGAATCCGTAGAACACCAGTCCCGCGATTCCATTATGGGAAAATAACATATTTTCCACATCATGACTCTTGATCGAATTGATCACGTTAAAGATCATCACCAGGATATTCAGTCCCATGCCAAATGCAATGGCAACCACAAATACTGTGTTGAGCTGTCCGATAAACGGCAGGTTCGTCATCGCATCCACCGGCCTTAACCAGTGTGCCTGTATCACATCTTCGAATCCGAAGATACTTCCGAACATGAATCCAAAGAATGTTGAGAACAGTCCCGCAATGGATATGATCCCAGCCAGGTTGATCTTCTTAATCAGGTACAAAAGCCCGCCGAATACAAACAGGCATAAGCCCTGGCCGACATCCCCGAACATCGCACCAAAGATAAATGTATACGTCAGTGCCACGAACATCGTCGGATCCATCTCATCATTTGCCGGAAGCCCGTACATCCGGATGAACATCTCGAACGGCTTGAAGAACCTTGGATTCTTAAGCTTCGTCGGCGGCTCTCCGAAGAATTTCTCCTTGTCTTCTTCTACAACAACGAATACTTTATCATCATTCTTCGATTCCGCCAGGAATTTGTTCACATCATCTTCGCCCATCCATCCGCACAGGATGTAATAGTCTTCTTTATTATCTCCCTCTTCGATCCTTGCCGCCAGCTTGCGGACATCAAAGTTCGTAGCCAGTTCTTCCAGACGCTTCTTCGCACCTCGGAGCTTTGCGGCATTCTTTGCCATCAGCTCACTGATCTGTTTTTTAATCCCAGCAATCTCTTTCTGTTTTTCTTCAATTTCTTTTTCAAGCTCTTCACAGGCCTGCGCCGGCGTTCCTATGTATTCGGATGGAATTGCAATCCTTTCAAAATGTAAGGAATTGAATACCGAATCCACCTTACTGGAATCCGCATTCGATACGAAATAACATCCGTATACATAATTTTCATTCCTCGTACCTTCGATAAATACCGCATTCAGATCATCAAATAAATATTTTTCCAGACGTTTGTAATAATTCACATCTACCCGTCCGAACCGGACTTTCATATATTTATACTTTAATGATTTCTGCATATCCAGTTCCAGTGTCCGGAACGGCTCCATGATCAGAAGCTTTTCTTTGTATTCATCTACCTGCTTCTTCGTTAACTCTTTCTTCTCCAGCAGATCCAGATAGTCATGATTGACATCCCGGATCAGGTTCAGCATATCCTCCTGATTCATCGATACATCGATCCTCTGGTCTTCATCCGCTAACAGTGCGCTGAACTGTTCTGCCTTCGCAAGCGGCTCTTTGTATGGATTGACTTCCACAAAAGGCTGCAGGTTGTCGGTCGTCTTAAGCTCTGCCGCCGCATTCTCAAGCTGCATCTCGTATTTCGACAGATACACCTCGCAGACACGGTCGATATCATTCTTCGGTCCGCTGATGCTTAAGAACTTCATCTTAACAATCATTGATTCACACCTCCTAAGTATCCTAATGTCTTTCCCTTCGTCAAACCGTAACGGATACACTCAAGGGCTGTCGTTAGTTTATAGATTTCTTCTTCTTTCAGGAACAGATACGTATTGACGATCGCGATCGAATACGGATCATTCCTTTTATCAGTCAGGTACAACTTCCGCAGGCAGTCGCGGTACATCTGTTCCAGTGTTTTATCCGTCTGCATATAATTATATTTTCCTGCATAGTACGTCTTTTCCACTTCTGCTTCAAACTGTTCCAGTGTCGGCGTCTCCACCAGTGTCTTGAATTCTTCTACTTTTATCCGATAGTGGATCGGGATCGTCATCGAATAGATATCCGGCGGAAGCATATGATAATACTTCTTCGCACGGTAGATCCACTGAAGATTCAGAAGATCGATCTTCATTCCATAGTCCTTTAAGAATATCTTCTGCTCATGTCCTTTCAGAACCCTTTTTCCCTTTTTCCACATGGTGGAAAAATAATACAGATCCAGTGCCAGATCATAATCAAAAAGCGTTCCCGCTCCGGAATCTTTAATTCTGGCAAGTGCATCATAATACTCCGTATCCCGTAAGTTATCCACAAGCTCATCAATATTTTTCGAAGTTATCAACCGGTCAATGGAAATCTGTGAATATCTGTCAAAAAACTCTTTCTTATATTCCAGGTCAAACGGCTTGTCATAATGATTGAACACAATTCTCAGACAATAATTGATCAGATCAATCTCATAACGTTTCCAGTATAATTTTAAGAATGTCTTCTGTTTCATTCCGGCAAAACGGAAGAGTCTCGAATAATCATCGAACAGAGACTGATACAGGATCTTCTCCACATTTCCCCTGTGATACAGAGAAATGTCCATCCGATTCACATAAGGTGCATATGCCGTCTTGTCTTTCAGATATTCAATTGCTTCCGTTACTGTCCCAAGTCCGGCAATTGTGTCATAATCCTCCGCTGCCAAAAGCTTTGCCGACATTGCACGTACCTTTGTCGTAATCCCACTGTAAGCCATCACATTTCCCATACACTACACCTCGATCATATGTCTTACGATTTCCTCTGCATAAATCTCGTGATTTTCTTCATATTCCTGCTTCAGCGCATCAATTGCAGTCTGGTTCTTCTTCCGTTCCCGGTCCAGAACCTTCTCTACTTCCTGCTGCGACTTTTCTTTTATCTTCTCCAGTTTTTTCTGTGTTTCTTCTTCCAGATCTCGGTCAAATTGATTCCTTTCTTCCTGTATCTGTTTTTCAATTTCACTTTTCTGCTGTCTGGCATGCTCTACGATCGCCTCCGCCGTTTCTTCCACTTCAGCTAATTTCTCAATAACAGAGTTCATAAGCCGCCCTCCTTTTTGCACATTTCACAACGAATAATTGTTACTTTTTTATCCATGTTATAATAATACACCTATTTTCTAAAATTACCACTATCATTTTGTATATATTGTATTATTTTTCTCAATTCTTCTGACAATTTCCACTTCCATTGACTTTTCCCTGCACAGACGCTAAACTAAGAACGATTTGCAAAATGTCAGAAAATCCTTGCAAATCCATTGATTATAAGGAGGAACACACATATGCGTCTTAGAAATATACCACGTGCAGAGAGCGTTCTCGAAGCCTGCAAAGAAGTTGTTAAGAATCCGGAAAGCTTATGCGGACACTGGAATCAGGAGTTCCAAAATGAACGACCACTGCATATCGAGATCGGTATGGGAAAAGGTCAGTTTCTTCTGACTCTCGCAGCCGAAAACCCACAGATCAACTACGTCGGCATCGAACGCTATTCCAGCGTCTTATTACGTGCCGTTGAGAAATTCCAGGAACTGGAAGCCGAAGGGAAAGCTCCTGCCAACATCCGATTCATCTGTATGGATGCGAATGACCTGCCGACGGTATTCGCCCCGGCGGAAGTATCCCGTATCTACCTGAACTTCTCCGATCCATGGCCAAAGGCCCGCCATGCAAGAAGAAGACTGACATCCAACGAATTTTTCAAGCTTTATGACAAAGTCCTGACTGCAGACGGAACCGTAGAATTCAAGACAGACAACCGTCCGCTCTTCGACTTTTCCGTAGAAGAACTTAAGACTTCCGAACTGTTCGTTCTGGATCAACTTTCCTATGATCTTCATAATGACAGTAAGATGAACCAGGGAAATATTATGACCGAATATGAAGCAAAATTCTCTTCCATGGGCAATCCGATCTGCAAACTGATCGCAAAACGCAGATAAAGGAACATCTTCCCTTTCCTTTCATATATTAATAGAGAGCATATCTTATGCTCCTGTATTCCTGTGAAAGGGTGGAAGCTTATGTTACATCTGACGACACAGAACTTTGATATCTGCCGGATGAACCACTGGCAGTTTTCTTCCGATACACCGACAAAGGCTGGATCGGAGCATCCCACACTGGCTGTAGTCATGTTCTAC
>ERZ773228.1029-NODE-1029-length-30922-cov-5.451485_pt1 | contig 30922 bp, 24 predicted proteins | sample MGYA00580524_ERZ773228 | MGnify/ENA primary metagenome ERZ773228 (study PRJEB29015, sample SAMEA2737768) | human gut metagenome | biome: human gut; feature: human-associated habitat; material: faeces | place: China | collected 2012 ... | reverse complement strand
TTTCTTACTTTTATCTGATATCCGTCACGTATTTTTTTATATTCTCTGTTCAATGACTTTATTTCATCTTCGGAAACACCATAAACAGATACTATATCCTGTACATAATCATTTTTAAGTTCAAACGGTGTACCTTCCGCTGCGATACTTCCTTTGTCGAGAATCACAACATACCCGGCATTAGCAGCCTCTTCCATATAATGGGTGGTTAGAAATACTGTCATATTTTCATTTTTCTGAAGCTTCTCGATAACATTCCAGATTAATTGCCTTGTCTGTGGATCAAGCCCTGTTGTAGGCTCGTCAAGAATCAAAATTTCCGGTCTGTGCAATAATGCACGGGCAATATCAATCCTTCTTCTCTGACCGCCCGACAGCTTACCTACAGGTCTGTTTAAAAACTCGTCAAAATTCAAAATCTCGACCAGCTCCTGTAATCTCTTATCAAAGGCATTTCCTGTAATGCCGTACAAAGCAGCTCTGCTCATTAGGTTCTCTTTCACCGTAAGCGGTTTATCAAGTACGCTATCCTGAAATACAACACCAAGCATCCTTTTTGTCTGTGCGCCGGCTTTGTCAGTTTCTATTCCGTTTACCTGAACCGTTCCACTGTCTTTTTTCAGCAGTCCACAAAGAATAGAAATGGTTGTACTTTTCCCTGCACCGTTTACTCCTAGAAATGCAAACAATTCTCCTTTTTTCACACGAAAGCTCAAATCATTTACCGCTTTTACTTCGCCAAAGCTTTTATTCAAGTGGCTGATTTTAATGATATCTGATTCCATATCTTCTCCTTAGATTTTCATTTTTCCTTAAATGCTGCAGCATATGTTGGATTTATCTTTTCTGTTAAAATCCATATATTAAAAAGTAATATGAATGCAAAACTTATCCATGCCCATTAGCAGTTATCATTCGGTTACTTATATTGTAGTAACCAATTGGTAACTTGTCAATCTTTTTCTAATCTTCTATCGCTTCTATCGGATGAGCATCCGAAACATAAATCATCGGATCATATGAATAAAAAATATAATTTTTTCGCTTGCCGTTTTCGTTCTTCACTTGTTTTGTTATAAGCCATTATCTTTCCTCCGATCTGATTTTTGGTATAGAAATCAAATCGGAGCATGGCGGTAACCGGATATGTGGTATCCCACAATTCTCAAAAAATGTCGAAAAAAAAGTGTTGCAACCAGTATGATGATTGCAACACTTTGTTCATTCTTATTGTTTAATTCTTTTTGTTGGACCCATTGATGCAAATACCACTTCTCCTATTGCTCATGTCTCCTCCTTATGTCAACTCAGGAACAACTTTTTTTCAAAAATATCTCATAAAGCATAGTATTATTTACAATACAGTTTGAATTCATAGTCATTGCGGGTATTTATCTCCCAATGATTATGAAGAACAATATTTAAAAAAGTTGGAAATAACCGTAAAAGACTTGGCAAGCTAACAATTACATAAAAAGAGAAAATTGGTTACATTTAATTTGTATTTTTTCTTGACATAGGACCATTATAGGTCCGCGATACACCTTCTTTTCTGGTTTTAGAGTTATCAAATGGTGTAACGTCAATGTCTACCGGGACATAGCCATTTGGGAGTTTGGAAGGGACGATGCCGTTCATGTGCAGCATTTTCACATTTTCCGCAAGGATACGGCTGCGCAGGGACAATACGTTCATTCGTAAACTCAATTTTTATATGATTCATGGGATACCATCTTCTCTCGTAGAACTATGAGAAGATTATACCAGAAAAAGAGCTCACCTGACAGGTGAAAATATAAAACAGGTAACAATAACGGTAATCCCTAATGGATACAGACTTTTTGGAGTCATTGTCGTTTTAACTTCACGGATTCAGGACTATTTTATACTTTTGTACATCAATTGGCAATAGCTTGTATTTCTTCCCTCCTCAGTGTTATAATTTGCTATAGTCACAGACATCACAACACATATATAAGTTTACAAGATTTAGCTTTGAAAAAGAAAGGAATCTTTTTTATCATGTTCAAATGTCAGCCCGGATATACACTTCGAAAAATCAAAGGTATCAATTATCTCTTACCTTATGGTCAGCAGATTGCCGATCTGAAAAAAGGCTTTGTGCTGAATGAGACCAGTACTTTCCTGTGGAATGTACTTCAGCATCATGAAGGTGCCGAACCGCAGCAACTGGCAGAAATACTTGCCAGGACTTATCAACTGGATGAGTCTTATTATCCTGAACTTCTGAAAGATGTGACAGATTTTCTGACACAGCTTACAGCCATGGGAATGATCACAGAAGATCTCCACCTGATTTCATCAATCCCTTCTGTCTCTATGATAATCGCAGGAATCTGCATAAAACTATACGGTTCTGCAGAACTGATTTCCCCAAATTTCAAACCTTTTTATCATGAATTTTCGGATGATGATACCTCACAGGAAATCGAACTGGTCACCACGCCTCCGCCCAGCCGTTGTTACGGACAGGTTCTTCTGCAGAATTCTGAAATGACTGTTTTTGAAAATCCCGACCGTTATGTTGTCCTTTTCCCACAGATGCAGAATCTTTACGAAGCTCATATGCTGAAAGATGGTACTTATGTACGGGTTTACTGCCACCCACAGGTTTCTGAAACAAATATAGAAAATTTATTTCACGCCATACGACTGTTTTTCCTTTTCACAGCACAAAGAAACGGACTGTTTGCAATCCACTCAGCTTCTGTTCTCTATCAGGGAAAAGCATGGCTGTTTTCCGGTCATTCCGGAATGGGAAAATCCACACACACTGCTCTGTGGCATGAGCTTTTTGACACACCGTACTTAAATGGAGACCTGAATCTTCTCGGATTGCATAAAGATCATATCATCGTCTATGGCATCCCCTGGTGCGGAACTTCCGGGATTTTTACTGCCGAAGCATATGAACTCGGAGGAATTGTCCTCCTTGGGCGCGACCTGCAGACAGATTATCTGGAAGAGTTAAATCCTTCGGAAAAAATCCTCCGTGTCATGCAGCGCATGATCTCCCCTGCATGGACTGAACGCCAGCTTTCAGAAAATCTTTTCTTTGCCGGGGAAATCGCTGACCGCGTGCCGGTACTGCATCTTCTCTGTACAAAGAATGCTTCTGCCGCCTGCGTGATAAAAAATACCATTGATCAACTGGAGGAGCTGCAATGAAAGAAAAAATACTCCTGATCTGGAAACACCTGAAACAAGGAACCCTGAAGAAAATGTGGAAACAAACATTATGGATCTATCAGTACGGCAGACGTTACTGGAAAGCCATGATCCTGTATACACTGCTTGGTCTGGTCGGAACAGGTGTCTCTCTGGTTTCCAGTCTGATTTCCAGAGATCTGGTGGATATTATTACCGGACACCAGACCGGGAAACTTGTAAGTACCTTTGCCGCAATGATCGGCTTCTCTGTCGCAAACATTCTGGTTTCGCAGGCATCCGGATATGCCTCTACTTTCATTAACCTGAAGGTGGACTCCGAAATCAAGAACGACATCTTTGCCAAAATGCTGGTCACTGACTGGGAATCCCTGACCGATTACCACACCGGAGATCTGGTGACACGCTGGAGTTCCGATGCCTCCAACATTTCAAGCGGAATCCTGAACTGGATCCCAAACCTGATTATTTATACTTTTCGTTTTATCAGTGCACTGGCAATCGTGCTTTATTATGACCCTACTTTCGCACTTTTTGCTCTGCTTGGAATTCCCTTCAGTGCTCTGCTTTCAAAGCCGCTGCTGAAACGAATGCGTGATAACAATCAGAGAAGTGCGGCTATGAATGCAAAGCTTTATGGATTTAACCAGGAAGCTTTCTCCAATATCCAGACAATCAAGGCTTTCGACCTGATTCACTTTTATACAGAGAAACTGAAATCTCTTCAGAAAGATTATATTAACATGAGACTGGACTTCCAGAAGATGTCCATTCTGACTTCTGTTCTCATGTCCATTATCGGATTTATCGTATCTTACAGTTGTTATGGATGGGGAATCTACCGTGTATGGAGCAATGCAATCAGTTACGGAACTATGACCATGTTTCTGTCTTTGTCCGGTACATTGACAAGTTCGGTAAATTCTCTGGTAAGTCTGATTCCGTCAGCCATCTCACTGACTATTTCGGCAGGAAGACTGATGGATATCGTGGAAATGCCGCAGGAGGACTACAGTCAGGATTCTGCTGTACGCAGCTTCGAAAAGCAGCATAAATCAGAAGGAATCGGTCTGAACATGAAGGATCTCAGCTATACCTATCATAATGGTACTGCTGTTTTCGCTAATGCTTCCATAGAAGCTTATCCTCATGAGATCGTGGCTCTGGTAGGACCTTCCGGTGAAGGTAAGACAACTATGCTGCGCCTGATCCTGTCTCTTCTGACACCGCAGGAGGGTTCTTCTCATATATGTGCCGGAGCAGATCATGAACACATGATTGATATGTCCCCTTCTACAAGGAAATTATTCTCCTATGTACCACAGGGAAATACAATGTTTTCAGGAACAATTGCAGAAAATATGCGAAATGTGAAACAGGATGCTACGGATGAAGAAATTATTGAAGCGCTGAAACTCGCCTGTGCATGGGATTTTGTGGAAAAACTCCCGGATGGAATTGAAAGCATCGTTAAGGAACGGGGCGGCGGTTTCTCCGAAGGTCAGGCACAGAGGCTCTCCATTGCCAGAGCATTACTGCGCAGATCACCGATCCTGCTGCTGGATGAGGCTACTTCCGCACTGGATGTAGCTACTGAGCGAAAAGTCCTGCGAAATATCATGCAGGATACCTATCCCAGAACCTGTATTGTAACCACACACAGACCTACGGTTTTGAATATCTGTAACAGGGTTTATGCAATACGGGATAAGAAATGTGAGATACTAAATGACGTGGAAATTCATGAAATGATACAGACATTTTAAAATTAATTTCAGGGATTGAGTTAAACACTCTAACTCAATCCCTTTTCCTGTCAGCCAGATATTCTCTTTAGTTCACAGAATAAGTAAATCCTGTCATCTTGAGATCATCAATGCTTGTTCCATGATTCAGATGAACTCCAATAGTCAGCGGATTTGATGCTGTACTTGCAAATGTTAATGTTGCAGTATTACCTGAACAAGATGCCTGCACAGAAGCATTATCTGTCTCAACCTGATCTATTGTGTCATTAAAAGTGATATTTAAAGTAATTGTTCCATTAATATCTGACCAGTCTGCCATTGCCAGACCCTTGCCGCCATTAGTTCCCCATCTGTCCCATACTCCATGATATGTTACATTTAATGTCCCCTGGGTTGCACCACTTGCTGCATAAACACCCTCTGCCATTCCTGCGTCAACAGTTACTACCGGCTTCTTATATGTTTTCATAATTAATCACCTTTCTCTAAAATCTAGCATTTTTGTCGGTTTACTCTTTATTTTATCTATATCCTCGCGGAAAATCAAGTATTCTTACACAAAACATACTGATTTTTTATTTTATTATGACAGGAAAACACTTTCTGTTGTCCTTTTGTTTTCTTAATGTTATAATACGCCTGTTCAGAACTTTATTTCTGAACAGGCGTATTATAACAGGAATAAGGACAGATACTATGAATAACACAACATCAGACCCAGTTAAAATTGATCTGGAACAGCTTCTCCGGGAAGGAAATATTATCCGCATCAAGCCTCAGGGTTACAGCATGTACCCTCTCTTTATTCCCGGACGGGATGAAGCACTGATCCAACAGACAGACGGCACAGACTGCCACAGGAATGATGTAGTCCTCTACAGGCGTGATCAGGGTATCCTCGTGCTTCACCGCATCTGCCGGATAACATCTGACGGCTTTTATATGGTGGGTGACAACCAATACGAAGTGGAAGGTCCTCTGCGTCAGGATCAGATTATCGGAAAACTGATTGCCGTAAATCGTAGCGGCAAAGAATTTACTGTAGGAAATCCTTTCTACAAATTTGTTTCTTCCCTGTGGCTTTTTATGCTGCCTGTTCGCCCCTTCTGTTTTAAACTGTCAGCATTTCTCAGAAAGCTTCACCACTCATGATCCATCCTTCACAGGAGAATTCCCTTTTTCTGCAAAGTCAGGACTACATTCCTTACATCTTCAAGGATCTCAGCAGGCTCTATCTCATACTCTTCTGCTACCAGTTGTGCCAACTCATCGATATTTTCTGCACATTCCGCGTGCATATAAATAAAGCCTGCCGTTTCGCTTAATGAGATTACCTCATTGACTTCTTCTGTTCTTCTTCCTGACGGAAGTACGAGATATTCATCCTCCAGTCTCCTGACTACATAACCTTCTGTCTTTTTCATTTTCCCTTTTTCTCTTCCTTTTCCTTTATTTCCACGCAATAACATGATATACTTACTATTATTTATTACTGCCATTCAATCTCTGAACGGTACCCATTTTACGCACTTTCAGGAGACTCCTATGGAACGAATATACAATACTTATCTGAAAATAATAAAAAATATCTGCACCGGTTCTGATCATTCTGTTTCCGTACATCCGGAAGACCTTCCTGCTCTGGCAAAGCTGGCACAGGAACATTGTACTGTCCCATTTGTACTGCCATACCTCCGGTCTGCTTCTGTCTATCCTGCCATGAAGCAGCAGGTAAAAGGCATGATGCTGAATTATTATCAGATTGAGCATTTCACCCGGCTTACCGTCTCTCTTTTAAGAAAGAACAATATTGACTGTTATCTTCTGAAGGGTCTGAGTCTGGCTGACTGCTATCCGGTTCCTGAATATCGTAAGCTTGGAGATCTTGACCTATATCTGGCTGATCCTTCTGACCTCACCAGAGCACAGGCAATTCTTGAAAGCAACGGATATATCTCTGAGGATGAACTCAGTGACCACCATGTAACCTACCGTTATATATTTCCCAAAACCGGGCGCCGTTTTCTCCTGGAGCTTCACTATCGTGTAGTTGGCCAGTACCAGTACAGCCCCGCCAACAAACTAGTGGATTCTGTCTTTTCACCGGAATGTCTGAAAGCATCCACACAGACAATCCACGGATATACTTACACAGTCCTGCCGCCTACAGAATATACTTTCTATATGATTCATCATATGCTGAAGCATTATCTGTACAGCGGATTCGGTATCCGCCTTCTCTGTGATTTTACCTTTTATCTGAAGCGTCATGAAAAAGAAATCAATTTCCGGCAGATTCATGAATGGTGCAGAGAATCCCGCATCAGCCATCTGTACGAAATCATTCTGGAATGCTGCAGGAAATATCTGGGTCTTCCGGATTCTATAGACGCCCGGACACAGTACAATCCACACGACTGCCATGATTTCATAATACAGATCCTTAAAGACGGCGATATGGGAACCGATATTTCCCAGTCACTGGTTGGAAGCAGTTCGTATCAGAAGGTTAACTTCCTTACTTACTTCAAAGAAGGACACATCCAGATGAAGGTCCGCTTTCCAAAAGCCAGCCATTATCCAGTCCTCTGGCCTGCACTCTGGTGTATCACATTTATCTGTTTTATCCGCAACACCTACACAGTACGAAATACAACATTCCGGCAGACTCTTCATGACTTTAAGAAAAATAATGAGAAGACTAAACTGATCCGAATTTTTGAAAACAGCGACTCCTGACCAGAAGCCGCTGTTTTATTTTCTGAAAATCACCACAAAAAATTCATTCCATCATTATATTTGCATTTCATTGTCATACGCAGGTTTGCTTTTCCAGTCATGGGGTCTTCAATCCCAATGCTCAGATGATATTTATCACCTACATCTCTGGATAAATTTATTGTTTCCATACTGGTCTGTGTCTTTTTTACATTTCCAGGAAGGACAGACGGCAGAGAAATTTTAATGCGCTTTTTTTCAATTAGATTTCCTTTCTCATCTGTTACATAAACCCATACCGGCCATTCTTTATAAAAAGGTGCAGACCCGGCATTCTCCCATGTCAATTCCAATTTTGCACCTTTTAACTGTGGTGAGAGAGCCGCCTTTGAAATCCACAACCTGTATCCCATATTCTGCAACACCGCTTTATATCCCTCTGAATATGTTTTATCCGCTATATTAGGTCCAAGGAATGTGGTATGCGATTTTTTTATCAGCTCCACTGTCTGAGAAAGACTGGTATCCAGCATTTCTTCCATAGAAAGAGAACTTGTAAATTCACCACCTACAGGCGCTTTTTTCCAGAAATCATGCATAGAGAACAGCACATTCTTTTCATCTGTCTGGCTGAGATCACCACCATTTTCAATTTCTTTAAGCCAGGCTTCTGTCTCACCTGACTCACCAGTCATGTCATTGTAAAGTCCCATTCCATGTTTCGAAGCATGTGAAAAAGGTCTGCGCATCAGAAACATGGCATTCGGAAAAGCTTTGATCCATGGTTCCACATATTTCTCTCGTATTGCTTCCATGGGAAGACGCTGTATTCCCGCACTGAAATTAACATGCCATTCTCCCCAATGTCCGAGGCTGCCCAGCTCAATATAACTAATCAGGTCATCCTGTCCCAGATGCCCGCCAAGAGCTTCTATCGCTTTTATATAATGCTGAATGATCTGTTCATTATTATAATCCGGTGCAAATCCCTTACCCAATTCCATATCATACCAGGTTCCCGCATGACCGCTTTTTTCATACAGCCATTCCGGGATGTCCATATGTTTTTCTTTTCCGGGTATATCACATACAAATCTTAGTACGATATGTTTTCCTTCCGTTTTCCATCGGGTGAGCTGATTTTCCTTTTCAATGCTTTCCCAGTCATATTCTCCTTCTTTCGGTTCCAGTTCTGCCCAGGTTATATCCATATAAAGTAGAGATATATCATTACTTATCTTATTATTCCAAGCGCATGGAGCATATCCCATTAATGGATTCCCAAAAACCTCTTCCGTTTTTTTATATTCCTTTACATTTTTTCCTAAAAAAATATATATACCTGCTGCAAACACTGTCAATATTACAATTCCTGTTATTATCCACATCCGTTTTTTTCCTTTAGTCATAAAGATTTTCCTCATCTTATCTTCTCAGAGCAAAGTTTTCTGTCTGGCATCAATCACTCAGATCATATAAATGATCCGTATTTTGTTTTACCACATAACAGATAAAGTCCTCATCTTCATAATAAACTTTGATTTCATTTGGAAAATGCATTTTAAATTTCTGACACCAGAAATACATTTCTGATTCCAGAATTTCTCGGTTTTTAATATTCGAGTATGCATCTGAAGCTTTACCCGTTATTGTAATCGGATCATTAAGCAAAAATTCTGAAATTTGAGAGTTCGCAATCTCATCCCCCTCACTCAGTACCGCATTTGAATACTTATAGAATTTTGTATACTTCGCCTGAGCAAGCCATCTTGGGCCTGTAAAGAAATGGTACTGTGCGTACTGGATTGGTTTTTTCTCTACATAAAAGAAAAGATACTCTGTAGGAATAATATATTTTTCCTGCTTTGATCTATTATAGAAATCAAGGATTTCCTCATGACGTCCTGATTCTATAGCCTGATACAGTTCTTCCGTTGTGGATATGATTGTATACTGATATTTAGGGCAGTTTTCGATAATACTGTTTGTAACTTCTACAACTGAATTATACCTTGTCAGTTCATAATATAAATATCCATGAAATATGCCAAAATAATGAGTTCCTGCATAAATTGATACCACTCCCAGAAGACTCAAAAATGGTGAGAAACGTGCTGCCTTTGTTTTTTCAAACAGGAAAAATAATCCATCAAAAGGAACTGCCATCATTGCAAACAGTAATATCTGCTCTGTCAGGCATAATCTTGCACCGGCAATAATTTCCGGCAATCCCAGAAATGGAGCCGCATACAAAATCATAAAAAATACAGAAGCAAAAGTAATTCCCAGATACATTTCAAAAGGAAATTTTTTTAAGCGGATAAAATAAATTATTAAATTTAATACACCAAGAGCCAATGACAGCAGTGTAAAGCGGATAATCCATCCTGCACGTTCTTCACCATAAAGCTGTGCATAACCATATTTATATACGAGCTTTATATTGTCAATAATTTTCTGCACCATTCCCTTTACGGAAAAATGCTTCTGAACCGCTGTATTATTCTCAATCTGCTGAGTCATATCTTTATTTGCAGAGATTGTTGTCTGATTCTCCTGTATTTCACTGCGGATGTTTGTGTTTTTTTTTATACTGTTTTCTTCTTCACTGTTTTCCTCTGAAATATTCTGTGCTACCTGCGTTCTCCCTTCTTTTGTATCTGTACCATTTATAATATTCATTCCCCAATTCAGAGATCCCTGAAGCGGAGTTCCGGTTGCAAAAGCCAGTATCATTGGAGTTGTAGAAATAACACCCCCTGCGATAACAGCAACTACAAGAGGCCTGAAATTTTCTTTACGGAATATTCTTGTGATCCCCAAAAGTGCAAAGGAAGCACATAGGAAAAATGCCATAATAGTTACATAAAAATGAATTACAATGGATGCCGCCAGCGATGTCGTAAATAAAAACAGATTCTTATCAATACCCTTTTTCTTCTCTCTGTCCGATTTTGGATTTCTTCTTATAAAACATATTAAATACAGGGCACACAGAAACTGTGTATACAGCCCAAACTCCTGTGGGATTGTATACTGCAATCTGGATATCCCATAAATTTCATCTACACACACTACATCTACTGTTAAAAAAGCTGTCAAAATAAGATAAACCGTATATTTCGATTTCATTACCTCTCTGAACAGACAATACACAGCAACTATCAAAGCACTGACATGAATCTCTCCCATGAACAACAGACAACTGTATACCGGAATTCCAAATAGTACATTCATACAATAAACAAAACAATGCATTGCTTCTGGATAAACGCCCTCTGAAAATATTTTTCCTTCCTTCAGCCCATAAATCCATGCATGGTGAACATACATATCCCCCCATCCATATGAATAACACTGAAATGCACTGTAGGAAAAATATGCAACCGCAAAAATAATCAAAACGCTTAAAACACTATACTCCAGTTTTCTGCCTTTTGTTTTTTTGTCCAGACATCTAAGGGTTCTGATAATACATTCCTTTATATTATATATCAGCCGAAAAATCAGAGTTTTACCTCCAAGCGTCCCTGCAAAAAGAGTTCTGAACAATGAGAAAAAAGAAGTTCTCAGCTCTTTATTCTTCAAAACAGATATAATAAATATTCCATAGAATATGCAGGCAATAAGCCAGCCTTTCAGTATATGAACTAGTCCCAGTCCTAATACAGCCGTATTAACGAGCAAAATTGAAACTGTAGAGCAAAATGCAAATTGGAATGTCAGACTCTTTCCGGATAATTTTTTTCTGAAAATAACAGACGGCCATAAATACATCATAAAAACGTATCCAAACAGAACCCTCACAAATTCACTGATCCAATATCCCATATCTTAAATAACATCCCCTTTTTATAAGCATCACCATTTTCTTTATTCGCGAAATCCCGTATCAGATATTCTTTCATCTACTTTCATATCAATCAGTAGCTTTATACCCACTGCCAAAAGCATATACCATTGATGTTTCATACCTTCCGCAAATCCTTTTATAATAAATCTCCACAAATACTGCTTTAATTCTGACAATTTCTTTCCTTTTGAGAGTTCCAGAAAACACTCTCTTCCAAGCGGTTCCTGTCCATATCTTTTCAATACTTTTCTAACCGCCCACAAGGAATTTTTATGTTTTATATATTCCATTTTTCCGTCAAAAAAAGAAGCAAAGAAAAGTGTATACTGCACCAGTCCCCCATACATATCCATATCTTTATTATTTTTTTGTATCCATAATTTTATAGTATTGGCGATTTTAAACCAGTTAGCAGTTGAATCCGGATGATAACTCCAGGAAATGGATTCTTTATTTTTGCGGTAAACATACCCCTGTTCCTGTAAAAATATATACTTTGCCTCACAGACATAACACTGCATATTAAATAATTTATCTTCCGCATATGTGATGTCTGTAAAAGTAATCTGATTTTTTTCCAAAAAACTTCGTCTGTAAAGTTTTCCCCATACATACGACAACGTTCCCACAGAAAAAAAACCTTGAAAACAAAAATCTTCTGACAAAGGACCTGATAATGCAAAGGACTGTGTTTTTACAGTTGACAAAAGCTTTCCGTCCCACAATCTAACATAATTGCTTACCACAATATCTGCGTCTGTCTGCTCAGCAGCATGTACATATTGATCAAAAATATCCGTATCCGGAAGATAATCATCAGAATCTACAAATATGATATATTCACCACTTGCAAATTCCATGCCTCTATTTCTCGCAGACCCAGGTCCTTTCCCAACACCTTTTATCATATGAATCTCCTGATATTTTTCTTCATATTCCTGTATAATATCAGAACTCCGGTCTTTTGACCCATTCTCTACCAATATAATCTCCCGGTTTTTATAACTTTGCTTTATAATACTGTCCAGAGTTTCGCTGATATACTTTTCTGCATTGTATACAGGTATAATCACGGAAATCTTTTTTTCCAAAACTTTCATCTTTTACCTCCTGCAAAAACTTTTCCCACAATTCTCTTCAGCAAATTCCACAATGCTTTCCACTCTTCTGTTCTTTTGTAAGTAAACCACAATAAAACATTCGGTATGACCAGACAAATTCCAAGTCTACATATCAGAACCAAAAATGCCTGTCCTTTAACAAAGTTACAGTAAAATTCTGTTATTCCCCATACTACAGACATCACTCCAAGATATCTCACATATTTTACAAAAAATCCGATAACAGGTTTTTTAAGTCTGTATTTATAAATTACATAAGGTTCTACCCACACAGAAGTAAACACTGTACTGCAAAATGTTCCTGCAAATACTCCTGCTACACCGAAATGTGTAACCAACAAAACAGAAATTACCAGATTCAATATAGCTTCAGCTATCGCTTTATAACGGTCATACCAGAACAGTCCCATGGATTCCTTGAAAATCAGAACAGCGCGTCTCATTCCATTGATAAAGAAATTAATACATAGAATCAAGACAATCTCTTTTTGAAACAGGTATTTTCTGCCAAATGCCAGCTCTACAAAAGGATCCAGCAGTTCCAACAGACAGATACCGGCAAACCCAAACATCCAGTATCCTATAAAAAATAATCTGTCGAATATCTGTCCTATCTTTTCTTTCTCTTCTGTCACTCCAAGATTTCCCACACTTGCCGTAACCCCCAGCATTGCCTGATCCAACACCTGCCGTACTGAGCCTATGATAAGATAATAATTAGAATAAATTCCAGCCGTAACAACTCCAACAAAACTGGAAATCAGCAGATTATCTGTATTATTTACCACTACATTACTTATCTTATGCATTAACATTGCCTTTACATTTTTTAAAATATTACGACTTTCTTCCTGCGGAAGCTGTTCTTTACATGTTTCTTTCAGATAAGGAAATAGCCTGTCTACTTTTCTGGACATACAGATGTTTCCACTAATTGTACATACAACTGCAACAACCAGAAACAAAATAAAATTTTGTGTCAGAAGTAATATGATAATCTGACAGATATCCTGCAACACGAGAAAACCATTATGATATATAACCGTAATATAATTCATCTGATGAGCATCTACCAGCGTCTTCTTATAAATCAAAAGATACGAAGCAAAGGAATTCAGAAGATACAGGAGATAAATTATAATCAGATGATCAACATCCGGGCGATCCTTCATCAGAATATCCAGAAACGGAATCAGACATAAACCTGCACTAAGAACAAAAAATGCTGTTATTCTGTAGAAGGTCCGAAACATTCTCATCAGAATTTGTTGTTTTTTTATATCATTTGCAGCTATGGGTGCATACAGAGCGTATGTAATCGCTGTTCCCACACCCAGTTCCGATAAAGATAATATATTTAATATATCTGTAAACAGACCGTTAATCCCTACATAACCTTCACTGAGAGTTCTGGTAAAAATAACTCTTGTAAAAAATCCCATAAGGATTGCCAGCGCCTGGGCAATAAAAGCTACTGTCATGTTCACAACAGAATATTCTGTTCTGGATTTTTCATTCATCATATTTTTCCAGTTCATGCATTTTATCCTCATCCATCTTAAGGATCTTTTCCCTGATCCACACAGCCAGAATAGAAACAGTCATCCTGAACATATAGACGATCGGTTTAAGGCCGGAATGCATACTGACACCGGCAGTTCTGACATGCATCACTGCCGGAATCTCTCTGACTCTGAATCCAAGCAGCAACATCTGCATAAGCATATTTGCATCTGGATATTTGTCATCAAAATTATTATATTTTGAATAAAAACGAAAAGTTTTCCAGTTCAGTCCCTGAAGACCTGTAGTCGGATCTGCTATTTTTTTCCCTGTTCCAAGTTTCAGAATTGCACGAAACCATACAAATGCAATTTTCTTTGTCCATGAGACCGTATATTCAGAACTTCCTTCCATAAATCTTGAACCAAGGACAATATCCGGCAATTTCCCATTCTCATCCTCTTTCTGCAATTCCTTATAGATTTCCAGAAGGTTACATACGTCATGCTGACCGTCTGCATCCATTTGTATAACATAGCTGTATCCTTTACGCACCGCATATTTATAACCAAGCTGCAGACCACTCCCATAACCCAGATTAAATACATTGGTAATCACCGTATGGTTTCTCTTTTTAGTCACATGATTTGTCTCATCCTGAGACGCATCATTCACGACCAGTACATCTGCAAACTGTGTAATCTCCGGCTGTTCCAGTTTTTCCAGAAGCGGTACAATGTTTTTTTCCTCATTATATGCCGGAATAATAATTAAAACTGCTTTTTTTGATTCTTTTCTGACGTTCTCTCTGTTATCCATAGATGCCACTCTCTCTTCTTATACTATCTCAAACAGTTTCAGGATATCTCCCTGTTCATCGGATATCCGGACTGTAGCTTTTTTTCCATATTCTCTGCATTTCTCTTCATTTCCCAGCAGTTCAGCTATCTTCCTGCTGATATCCTCCGGTGAAAGCTGACACAGTATACCATCCGTCCCATTCTCCACCTGTTCCCGGTTTCCGCTGCAATCAGATACCAGAATCGTACAGCCCAGAACCTGAGCTTCCTGTATTGCAATACTTTTCCCCTCAAACCGGGTCGCATGCACATACAGATCACATTGCTTATAATATGGATAAGGATTCTCCTTCGCACCCAGCAACAGAAAATCTTCCTTCAGTCCAAGACTGTCTATTTTCTGCTGAAGCTTATTTCGTAATTCTCCCTCGCCCAGAACATACCAGCGTGCTTTTATCCCCTGATCCTTCAGGAGCTTCATCGCATCAACAGCTACTTCATACGCTTTCTGTGCAGTCAGCCTTCCCACTGTCAGTATACGCTTTCCGGTGTATGTATCACTGAATCCACCGGGAAGTTCTGATTTTCTGTATATTTCCTCTCTGTCGATCAGATTATGGAAAATAAAGGTTTTATTCCGGCATTCCGGATATACACTGTCAAATACACTCTTTACTTCCCCTGATACTGTAAAGATCCTGTCAAAGTCCAGATAACAGTCCCTGTCCAGTCCTCTGCTGTAGCCGGCATATTTATAATCAACATGCAGGAATGTGAACTTCTTCCTGGCCTTAACATGATCATGGACAAAATATGTAGCCCCACCTTCCAGATAAGCAACTGCCATATCATAGCTTTTATTCAGTTTCATACCACTGTCTGACATGATACGCCATAAAAGCTTGTCCGGATATATTTTTTTTCTGCCAAGCATGGAAAACGTATTTTTTATAAGATATGGTATATTTTTCAATAATGCCCTGTGTATAAATAATCGTCTGAGAACCTTTCTGTTCAATTCTTTCTTTCCCTCTGCTGAAAGAACTGATTCTGCCGTATAGTCCCTGTTCAGAATATTTACATAACCCGGCACCTGACTGATCAGTTCTCCCTGTTCCAGAAGCACATACAGATCCACCTCATACCGGTCCGGGGTAAATCTTTTGAGCAGTTCCAGTAATGCCTTCTCTGCGCCTGCACCTCCAAGAGTATTAATTACAAACAGTACTCTTTTCATATTTTTATTTCTCTTTCTCTAATTTTTCCAGTTCTTTGATGATTTTCTCGTAATCATTGTTTAATAAAGAAACCTGCATGGCAAGCTCCTGATTTTTTCTTTTCAGGATAGAAACCTGCGTACTGATAAACCATAATCCCCACAGAACACCTGACACAATTATTATAGTCAGAATCAGTCCGCGTGTACTAACATAACGCTTCATCTGAGATGGATTTAAAAGTGCACCTGAAAGAATCATTAATGCAGACAAAAACACCCCTGCAAGACAAAATGGTTCTGTCATCTTTCTCTTTGCAAGTGACAGAATTGCCCTCACAACCATAAACACTCCTGATACGATCACAAATAACCTCAGTATATCTCCCACTTCCATTTTTTTCTTTCGTTCCTTTCTTACTATTCATATCTGTCAAATACTTTTGGTGACGGACAATCACCTTTTTTCTTCTTCAGCAGATGACCGTTACAAAATATATGGACATCCAGATGTTTCTCCATCCACCGAAGTCTTCCATAAGCCACCGTCCATCCGGCAAAGCTCCCGACAACAAGCCCCACCCCATACCATATCTCTGTAAAATGAGAAGATATTATACTTCCCACCAGTGTGATAAGGCAAAACACCAGTCCCGTCAATACGCAACCCTTCATGTCATTAAAATAATACATGAAAATAATCTCCGCATACATCAGAAACAAGATAAAATATCCTGCCGCCAGACAGGGATATATCCTCATTGTCATTCCTCCAAAACCAAGCTGCGGAAGAAAAATCATACAGATCAGAAAGATCACCAGCGTAATAATAAACTGCACTCTGGCAAGACTCATAAGCTCTTCGGAAAGAGCACGGAACATCCTCTTCTTTGTAATATCAATATCAGCTCCTCTTCCACCGATAACGGCTTCTGAGTATGCTTTATATCTGCCATGAAAATACATCTCAACTCTACTGATAAAGATAACACTTGCAGAGATATTTGTAAACATTGCAAGACAGGTTGCCATATCATATGTTGTCACACATACAAAAGATTTTACTACTATCATGTGAAGATCTGTTGTCCAGAAAACAAAATTGTGTACATAAAGTCCTAAAGTGTAAAGAAAATTTGTAACCACCAACGGCCAATATTCCTTAAAATAGACCAGAACCTGTCTGTATTTTCCACTGTTTTCCTTAAAATAACTCCGGACTACCGACATTTCCAGACAGGCGATCAGCCAAAATCCAATTGTCAGCGAAAACAGCATTCCATATGTAATACCCCAATGAAATACTTTTACAAGCAGAAAAGATAAAAACACTGTCACTGTCATACCAACGGCAAAGAAGAATGATATTTTTTTGTAATCCTTACAGATAGACAGGTACAACATAGAATAGAACACAAGAACCAGGGCAATGTATCCGCAATAACCTGTAAAAACATAAATAATATCCACTTTTCCAACCAGATACTCCCGGATACAGAATGGAATTCCCACAAGAGCACTCAGTGAAATATTCAAAAGCATGCCCACATAATAGCACGGCAAAATATCTTCATATGTCTCTTCATAGATCACATCTGACATATATTTGGATAATACAGAGTTAAATGGAGACGCCGTAAGCAGGGAAAAAATAAATATATACAGAACCGTACAGGAAAACAGTTCTCTTGTAAAATAATCTACTGAAGAGAAATCCAGAAAATACTCCATGATCATAAGCGCACCGATCACCAGCAGCATGGGGGCGATTGTAACGACCATACTGTATCCCGCACCTATGATATCAGTAGTCAGCGTATTCTTTTTATAGATATTTGTAAGTTTTACACCTATTCCTGCCATATGTCCTCTCCATCCCGTAATTGCTTATCTTATGTTTGTTATCCCGATCTCAGTCACATTATGCTTTCATTTACACCATCTTTTCATACACACTGATCTGAAAGGGTTCCTCTGTCCACGAAAGATTCTGTCTATCTGAAAATCCTTTGTATATTTCTCTGTATACTTCCTTCATCTGATCAATCCTGTAAAGTGCATTTACACGTCTGTATCCTGCTTCTCCCATACGCCTTCTGTCTTTCTCATTTACAGACATGGTAACCATTGCATGGGCGATCTCTTCTATATTCATAATGTGTGTGAGGATTCCCGCTTCCCCAAATCCGTCATTATTTCCATAGATCAGTTCCCTGCAATTTCCCACATCTGTGGCAATTACAGGTTTGTGAGCCGCATAACTCTCAAGGATTGTCAAAGGCTGTCCTTCACTGATACTGGTAAGCAGTGTGAAATCCATCTTGCCCAGATAATCCTTTACATTAACCCTTCCTGTGAATTCCACATCCTGAACCCCAAGGGATTCTACCAGATCATAACATTCTTTTGCATATTTTTTATCTTCATCTGCCGGTCCCATAATCCAGAGCTTCATATTTTTTACTTTTTTTTTGGCAAAAGCAAATGCCTGTATCATGGTTTTAACATCTTTGATAGGAGTTACACGAAGTACAGCCCCGGCATTGATAAACTGCTTCTCTTCTTCTGTCTTGCCAGGAAGATCCGCAAGCGTCTGTGTATTGATCCCATTTGGTGTCACCCTGATCTTCTCAGGCGGACATCCCAATTCCATCTGCAGGTCCTTTGCATGGTCATACAGACAGGTTACCATATCTGCCTTTTCATATGCAAGAAGTGACATCTTCTTAAACTGTTCAATCCAGATATTCTTATATACTCCCCTTACCCAGGAAGCTTTGATCAGTTCTTCCTCCCTTTCTCTGGTATAAATCCCATGCTCGGAGATCAGTAATGAACTTCCATGAAAATGTTTTGCCATACTTCCAAGAATTCCAGAATAACCGGTGGCCACACAATGATACAAATCCGCCTTCGGTACATCCATTCTCAGTGTCCAGAACATCGGCAGATAAATGGAGCGCAGCGTCCAGAGGAAATCCGAGAAATTAATATTTGAATAATTACGGTCATAGCACTCCCTGGCAATCCTGAAGAAATCCTCTCCCATAAGAAAATCATCTACAGAAAGATGCTTTCTGTGAAACAGGTCAAAAATCACACCCCAGTCTGTCCTCCGGTTCAGCACCATATTCAGCATTTCGTCATATTCTTTATGAGAGAGATGGACTTGCCTTAAAGATTTTCTTTTTCTGTTTCCACTTTCCCATTCACAGTCATCCAGATATACTTCATAAACCTGTGTAAGGTTTTCCGGCAGCTCATAGACAAATTTCCCCCTGAAGGATCTGTTCGCCACAATTGCCAGCAATATAAATTCTACATTCGGAAAAGATCTGATCAGACTGTTGATCCAGCCGGAAACACCTCCGACCACATATGGGTAACAGCCCTCTGCCACAATACAAACTTTCATACTTTTCTGCTCATTTCCTCTCTGTCATAACAGCTATCTGTCATAATGAAGTCCTGATGTTTTTATCTGAATCTTCACAGTAGTATCCTGCGCCTGGATCAGATAAGTTCCATCTTCTATTTCCTTTTCTGTACCGCCTTCTATTTCTGCGATTTCTTCTCCATGCGTCCTGAGAAGAAACCAGCTTCCTTTCTCAGAAGTTTCCAACGTAATCTCATTCTCTGTTCTGGACTCTGAGAAATCCAGATTCAGAAAAGTTCTGATTCTAGTGTTGCTTTCTGAAAGAGTCATACTGTCAAAACCTGTAAAGTTTTTCCAATAGGTAAGGATATTACTGGAAAAATGCTTCTGCATAATCTGCCATCTGTCAGTTTCCTGCTGCGGCCAGAAAATATCATGCATATTTAACATAACATTCGTATATGCCAGCGAACTCTGGATACTTCTCATCCGAATATCATCACTATAACTGTAATTCATCCCATCACTTGTCACAGACTGTAAAGTTACAGAATCCGTACAATAAGAAACCACCGGCTCTTTCTCTGTATATTCACATACCAGTGTACTAACATTTTTCAACAATTCAGTATTCATCAATCCTGTTATCGTATCCAAATCCCTTTCTTCCGCAAAAGCAGCTCCATATTTATAACTGCTGTCCGATTTCTGAAAAAAGTCTGCATCCTGATCCAGTTTTTCCCGCAAAGAACCTGCATTTTTATACTCAAGAGAAAGTCCTACTTCCGCTTCCTGCTCTTTCATCTGCTTCAGGTAAAATATCATATCTTTTGTATCCGGCTCTATACCATCTTCATAATCTGCCTGTGGCTGCATAAAGCAGGTCATTTTCAGCTTTCCTTTTTCTACAATGGATATCAGTGATGGCCACATAATATCTCTGGTCATACCTGTCACAGACTGACTGTACAGTTTCATCATTTCTTCATCATTCTCATCTGCAAATGCCGGAAAATTGATCATTGAGAGGTTCTGGGCATTTACTACCGGATAAATATAATACTCAGAAGCCTCTGTTATCATACCATTCAACAGTCCCAGTGCTGTGCTGTCCTTCATATAGTCTCCCACTATACAAAAAACACTTCCACCCTTGATTCCATTTCTCCACAAAATCGTAGGAAGATCTTCATTCTCCACCTGAGTTTTTTGTTTACTATGATCCAAAAGTCCGACCATATATGTTTTCGTACCGCTTCCTACCTGATACCATGGTATCTCCAGCTGCAGATCCTGACGTTCTTTCTCTTCTTTTTCCTTCGGAGTTTCATAGACTACTTCTCCGCCCAGCAGAAGACCTTCAAAAAGTTTCACACCTGTCAGTTTTGTTTTCTCAGACACAACCTTATAAATCCCCAGAAAATCCATCAGTTCCTGATTTTTTTCAATATTCTTTGGATTTTCCAGACATCCAAAAACAATGATCACACCTTTTTGTTCCAGTTTCTCTAATTTTTCCAGATTATCACCAAGTGCATATTTCTCTGATTCCAGTATCAGCATCCCCGGCAATGCCTTATCATTCTCCTGGTAATCCTCCAGATTTCTGCACTGTGCCATATCCCACTTTGCATAAATGCACCATCTGCTTACGGCTGTAGCCATATCTGATGAACTGTCTCCCACAAAAAGAGCATAGCTTCTGTCTGTTGTTCTGACAGCCACAGGATCTATCTGTTTATTTTTCCAGACATTTTTACCATCTTTCTGCCTTGTCGTGAAATTTGAATTTACATCATATGTGTTCTGTCTGTCTCTGATAACCATAGAAAACTGAAACAAAAACAAAAGAACAAACATCATGATTGTAATACTGAAAAAATTTCTTTTGGAAACCATTATATTAATTTTTATCCTCCTGTGTCCGGAACTGATTATAACCGTAATCTATTGCAAAATTATACTGATGATACATATTTTGTGGCATTACATAACACACAAAATCTTCTGATTCATAATATACCTTCATATCATTGGGATATCTCTCCTTAAATGCCCGTGCCCAGTAATACATCCGGGACATCAGAATCCATCTTTTCTCCCCCTGATACATAGTTATTCCACCTGAATTTGGTAATGACTGGCTGGCTGCCTTTTTCGAAATGGACTGACCACTGCCTGAGTAAAGTACCGCATAATTCAGCGGGATTTTTTCTATAAAGAAGTATACATTCTTTGTCGGAATAATCAATTTAGTGTCTTTATTCATATACTCCATATTTCGAAGGAAGGTAATTGTCTCGTAATGCCAGCCATGATCAAGCCCCATCTGTGTCTCATCATTTGCTGATACAATCGTCCATGTCTTGTCTTCATTTTCTTTAATAATATTCGACAGACACGTCAATGCTCCATTAGATACATAATCTGAACCAAATCCCGGCATTTTGATCATTCCCTGATGGATCATACTCCCAACAATGGACACAGTCAAGATAAAAGATAACACATTTCGCGGAATTGTAAATAAACGACGCATAAAAATCAGATAAAGAATTCCATTCATCAGAACTGTCAGCGTTAATATCAGAAGATACACATAATAAATACTACATCTGGCAGGATCCATCAGCATCGGAAGTCCGAGCCCTGATGCACAGAGCAGCAATGTGAGAATTCCCATACAGAATCCTGCTGACATAAGCATCTCACCATAAGTAGTCTTTCGCAGGATAATAAATATCAGACCAAGCAGAATGACAACTGCAATTCCGATAAGTACCGCATATGCACACCATTGTTTCGGCAAGTTTATGATAAATTCCCCGATACGCTGAGCCATCATATTCCAGGTGTTTTTTATTTTCTCCGGTATCCGGGCAATTATATCCGGAATTTCTCTGACTTTATCTGCAAAAGTGGATTCAGGAGTTTCCGTCATAGCAGGAATCCTTTTTGTCTGCATTGATTTCGCATTATTACTTTTAATATTATTCTTCGAGTTTTCATTCAGACGCGCTGCCATCTCTTCCATGGTTATATCCTGGATTGTTTTATCCTCTGAAGAAGCTTCTTCATCCTCAGTATCTGATTTGCCACCATTGATGACGCTTAATCCCCAGCCAAGTGAGCCTTGCAGAGGTGTTCCTCCTGCAAATGCAATCCCCATAGGAAGCACAGCCAGAAATACACTGATAATACCAGTCATCATAATTCGTTTAAAATACTCTTTATTCAGGAAGCGCGGACAAAAACCGACAGCAATTCCAATACAGCAAAGCCCTGCAATCATAGTTCCATAAAAATGAATCGCCAGAGTCAGCGAAAAAGCCAGCGCAAAGCATCCTGAGAGCAGCTTTGTTTCTCTGGTTTTCAGTTTCTCCTTCTCTGTCTGAAAAAAAACTGATCAGGAAGTAAACAGACGGAATCACAAAAATCATTCCGAATTCCTGAGGCAGTGATGCCCCAAAACGACTATATGTCTGTTTTGCCCAGAGATTTCCCAATATATATACAAGCACTCCTGCATATGGCAGATACAATGATCTGCATAACAATTTCATCACAGCAAGAAGTACCATATGAATAAAGAATACCTGTACAAGATAGAACACACACAGAATCGCATACGTATCAACCCTGAAAACTGTATGAAGATAATATATCATACAGTGAAATCCAAACGGATATACACCATCGGAAAAAAGATTTCCTCTAATCATCTCATTAATCCAGTTCAAATGTACCGGTATATCTGAAGCACAATATCCATAAGTGAGCAACAGGTTTCTTCCATAAATCCAGAACAAAGCTATAATAACTGCCCCTACCAGAATCCACTGAAGCGTATTACAGATTACTTTGTAATAAAACAGACGGACTGAGCGTTTTAATACTGCCTTAATCCTGTTACAGACTCTGTATAAAGCCCCCCTCATTCCCATACTTCCCTGAAGTATTTTCTTACAGATAATTCCTGTCTTTATGCAGAGTTCTCTTAGAGAAACCCTGTTCACCCTGCTCCAGATCAGAATCCCTGGTACAGCAGTAAACAATACAAGTGCCCAGAAACCTGAAATATGCAAAAGCTGGACTGCAAACACAATATTTATAATATAAAAATTTCCAAATGTATAACACATCAGAAACTGCTCTGACAGTCCTCTGCCTGACAGTATCCGACGAAACATAATCGCAGGTAACAAAACTGTTAAACCTGTATAAGCAGCAAATATACCTGCAAATCTTAATATAACCAGAGTTGTCATTGACATATCTGTTCATCCTTTTACTCTACATAAATGTTCTGATCATTTCAAGGGTTTCATTATCAATCGCAATATCCGAATCTCGAAGTTCCTGCATAACCTGAAAGAACTTCTCTTTCTTTCCACATGAGAAATAGAGTTTCATCTGACAGGTATAGCTGGACAAAACTCCCGGATATTGTTCCATTGCCCGGTCACACCACAGTGTGCATTTCTCATAATCCCTTACTTCCAACAGGCGCTGGCAGACCTTTTCATAGACAGTACTGCTGATTTTTATCTTATCAAGTTTCCAGGCTTTTTGTAACACCTCCTGCATCCTCTCTGCCATGGAACGCTGTTCCAGATTTGTAAGTACCTGCTGTTCCAGAATCGGATTCATATATTCAACAAGTTTTATACAATTTTCCACCTGCTGTTCATTTTCTTCCTGGCATAAAAGATAATCTGTCTGTACTTTACTTCGAAAATCATTCAATACATCCTGAAGAACAGATGCTGCATAATGGGCAGTCTCTGAATCCTCGCTGTTTAATGCCAGATTAATCGCCGCAAGAGAATTGCGGTAATCTCCTCTGATCACATTCAGCATCAAAGTACGAAGGCTCTTCTTATCTGTAACTTCCAGGGCTTCTTCCAAAGAGACCATATTTCTCTCCATTTCCTCATCAGGACGGAGGGAATTCTCTTTCCTGTCTTTGCTAAATACAACGTCCGACAAATCCATACCCTGGGAAGAAAATAACTTAAAAAGCAGGAATGACAGGAATACAAACGCAGAACCTGTCACCGGACATAAAAGCATCATAACTACCTTCATCCATACACTTCCGATTTTTTCTTTTCTGCGGATATAATTCCAGATCAGATAGAACACAACCACGATCAGATTTATGATCAGCAGGAAAATAAACAGCTTCATTCTCTGTGACATACTGACATCATCTCCACGTATTCTGTTTTATAGCCATTCTTCTCAAATCTGTCCTGTACAATAACAGCACCCTCTCTGGTTGTGTTAGTAAGCAGGACATACAGATTTCCATCAGGCAGCATTCCCATGTAATCACTCTCCCTCATATATCCGGACATCTGCTCATCCGTTTTTTGATATTCCGAGTTCTGAACATCTACTTTAATTAATACACATTCTACAAGATTTTTCAGTTTTGCCTTCATATATGCCTGAACCAGGGACTCAAATGCTTCCGGTTCCAGGATTCTGGAATTCTGGCTATAACGCTTCTCTTCCAGTGCCTGCATATATCTCTGTGCCCTGAGGACTGCATTCTGAATCAGATAGCTGACGACTGTAAGAAAATTGGCTTGTCCAAGGGTCATTTTTTCCCAGCTTAGTCCCCACATCATAACGATCATCTGTACCTCTTCACCTTCGTAGATTCCTCTTGCCATAAGTGGATACTGCTCATCCATTTTCTTATTAATATATACCTTCTGCTCTTTTAATGCATCATAAATGTCCGTCATCTCCCTGTAACGGATTGAATTTCCAAGACTTCTCGCCTTTTGGGAACTTGCAGAAAAGATACGGGCATAATCTTTACTGACCACATTATAGAGGGCTACATCCTTTGTCTTCATAAGTTTTCCCAGCATTTCCACTGCATAGAAAATAACCTCATCCGGCATACGCTGTTCCAGTCCTGCTGTAATGCTGTAAATTTTACCGATACTGTCCTTATGGTCGATCAGCTGCTGCTCCATGACCTCTTTTACACGGACATTACTTTCATTGATATCCCGGATATCCACAATCTGTCTGTGCAAATGTTCTTCCAGTTCCTGACTCTCCAGGCGCATAATACGTATCTGGTCTCTCATATATCCTACTACAAGCCCCAGGATAAAAAGCTGTGCGATCCAGACATAAGTGTTATAATCTATCAGTACCTCAAAACTACTTCTGGTATACATCTGCCGGAACATATAACCTGCAACTGCCAATATTGCAGAAAACGTCGCCTGCTGCTGCCCATATACAATTGCAAATAGCAGCACATACAAAAGAAACGGATCCAGATTTGCAAAATATTCACTGCCCACAGTCCTGTTATTCATCATGAAAAACGGAACAAAACATACCAGATTCTCGAAAAATGGAAAAAGTGTCCTGATCAGCCATTTCCATTTTTCATAAAGCATTTTCCACCATGAAAGCTTTAAGTCATCCCCCTTCAGGAAAACTGATTCATGTTTCTTCATATAAGAAACCATGTCTTTTATATTCTTCTCAAGATTACCAAATGCATGAACTCCAAATTCTCTTTCAAAACGATTGCCCGACAAAACACATCTTCCATTACTGTCGGAAAAAGCGACAATATTCGATTCGATTTCCATAGCTTTCTGAATCATAGCTGCAAGTTTTACTTCACTTACTACATCATTAGAAGATAAATTATAAAGACTATATTTGTGGTTGCTGGTTTTTATAAACTGGTAAATATACTCTACTGCATCATTTTCATAGAGAAGTGAAAATGTATGGTCTGTTTTTGCCTTAATATGCCCGTCACACATGCAGTTCAGACACATATCTGCACAAATATTATTTACGTCTTTTCTCTCTTTTGGAATATTATAGAGGTGATCCAGACGCAGAGTTATAATATCCAGACCTCTGTTCACCCTAAAGTTCTCACAGATGTTTTCTGCCTGTGACAGTGCACCTGCTCTGATCCCTGCTCCGGAAAATGGTTCTTCTTCCTTTATATCTTCCGTATAATTTCCGTTATAAATTTCGTCAGAAGAAAGAAAGATTAATCTCTTTTTATTGGTCATTGAATAAGATACCAGAATGTTAACAAGATGGGAAATAAAAGGAACTGTCTCTCTTTCCTCTCCATCCCAATGGTAATTTGTGTCAAATGCACCCATAAGAATTGTTACATCTGCATTTACACTTTCCAGAATATCATTCAGATTCTCGCAATCATAAGAAAACTCGTATTTTTCAAATACTCTTTCATATTTATTATGTCTATATTTATCTCCCGTCAGCAGAAAAATTCTGTGTCCCTCTTTTCTTAATTTCAGGATCATACTGTTTATCAGGCTGCAGGAGCCTCCGACCAGCAGAATATTCATTTTTATACCTTTCTTATCTTAATTTTGTAACTCAAGTATCTCTCAGATACTATTTTCAAAAGATGATTTTTCCGAAAAAACCTGTTCAAAAGCCTGATTAATTTCTTTTTTTACTTTCTCAAAATCAATCTCATGATTACTGTCGTTAATACAGATTATTTTCTTTTTCTGTCTGAGAATACTTCGCACTAATCTGTCATTCGTCTGCTCTGCATCATAATATCCGCATATTTTCTGTACATTCTCCGGAACAAATTCTCCACTCAGTTTTTGATATTCCCGCAATACATACTGGCTCACATCTTCCCTATGTCTGAACGGATGACTGCATACATCAGACAATAATTCCGGTTCCATCTCCCATAATTTCTGATAAGTACTTTTCTTAAGAGGAGACGGTCCATGTACCGTATAAAACCCGGTAAATCGTTGAAAAGCCAGTTCTAATACATTGTACAGAAAATACATCGGAGGATATCCTATATGAAAATATGCCCATGGCTGCTTCTTTATATTACTGCGTTTATCAAAATACTTCGCCAGCAACATTGTATTATTTAAGTAAATGTATGGCATTGTCGGATCATCCACATTTGCTACATCCGGCTGAAGTGCTAACATATCTATCGGTTTTTCATCTTTAAAAAAATCTTCCATATAAACGGGTTTTAACAGAAACATATCATCATTAAAATAGACAAACTGTTCTGTTAACCCTGGAATTCGATGGAAATTCCATTCAATCGTATGTGAATTAAATGTAGGGAGAAATTTTTGAAGGATAAAATCTTCATGGCAGACAATATTCAGTTTCGGATGTTTTGTATTCAGCCATTGAGGAATATGTCCCCATGTGACAAAATGAACCTTTCTCACCCATGGCGCATATTTCTCCACCCCGCGAAACCAGTACCGGAGATTATCCCAATCTCTGTACCGTTCTTTTCTATCATCCGCATTTACAGATATATTCATATCTGTGTGTCCCAGCCTTGCAGCCTTTTCTCTCTTCCATTCCAGGTCATTTCCATCTACCCAGGTAATAACAAAATCTATATCCTGCGTGTTCTTATCTACTTTTCTCATGTATTATTCCCCACATATCACTTTGTAAGCATAAGTATACCATATCTGTTTAGCTTATTACAAATAAAAAGAATGCTGTTTTATGAGACTCTTATACTCACAGAAACAGCATTCCCACTTGTCGTTTGGATTAATTTTATTTTCTCATACAAACTCTGAAGTTCCCGCAAAGCAGGGCGTGCAGGTTGTGGGAATGATTTTTCAAACACATTCTAAAGCAGCTGCCGAAGAGGACGAATGATAATCCTGAGCACACCGTAGTATAACTTCTTTTTCCGATTCAACACTTTCCCCTGGTACTTTGCGCCTTCGGTTTCCTGACCGTTTGCAAGTACCTCTTTGCTTTTTTCCATATAATCTGATTCTGTTTCGTGAATCTGCTGACTCAGTTTTTCGCTGTCAATTACCAGCATCAGTTCCGTATCCAGATAAGTACTTTGCATATCCAGATTGTAAGAACCTACTACTGACAGACGGTCATTTATCAGCACAGCTTTTGTATGAACCGGATAATCATTCATCAGTTCATACACATCTACCCCTGTTTCCAGAATTTTCTTTTTCTGATTAAGATAATCTGTACAGCCTCATGGATTAGAGCCTTTTTCCACTGCATTCAGCACGATCTGAAGCTTTGCATGATCTGAAATCCCCTGCAATACATCATACATGTAATCATTACAGATCACATAAGGAGTCTGTATTATTACATGATCTGCATTTTCAGTAAGATACTGAATTGTCTGGAGAACCTGCGGTGTTTTTCGTCCCGCCTCAATTCCATTATTGATCAGAGTGATCTTGTTTGCTTCTATCGTATCCTTTTCCCATGCACTGTAGGTTTCTATATCATTGTACCTTTTCAGCAGAGATATGTAAATTTCTTCCATGTGCCGGTATGCATCCGTATATCTGGAAGATTGTTTGCCTTTTTTAATGCTCACACAGCTTTCCTTCCATATTTTATGGAAATAATCCTCAAGCTGGTTCAGAGACTCTCCCTGTCCTTCTGATGTATCATACACCAGGATATCTCTGTCTTCATTAATGCCTTTTGTCTGATTCCCCAGAAAGATATCATTGCTGTTGCGTCCGCCCAGCAGATACATAGATAATGTCATTTTAGTGGCCGGATATAAAATTTTTATATCAATTTTACGATGATCTAGCCCCTCTGCAAGCTTAATAAACGGTAATTCATAATCAACTTCTTTACCATATACGGATTGCCTATAAGCAAGGAATCATTGATGCATTTTCTATTTTGCGAAAAGCTCTTTAATATATTCATGTTAATCCAATCGCTTATAAGCAATAAAGCAAGGATTTATCTCTGCTTTCCCATTTTCTTCTCTATTGCTTCCGGAACTTTGATCAAGCCAAATCGCCATAGTATCGGATAAATGTATGAAACTCCTCTAATGTCTCCAAGTGCTTTCGGTTTCTTCACTTCTTCTGAAACCCTCTTACTATTTTCAAATGCCAGCACCACACTACTCCAGGCAAGGCTCTTACTTTTCTCTCCCCGGTCTATCAGCAGCTCTCTGTTATACTCTCCATTTTTACCAATCTTTAATTTATACCGGAATGATAATCCAGTTGCCGTTTTAAATGGATAATCCTGAAAAGCAATAACAGCCTGCCACAGATTTTCCTCTGATGGTATTTCCTTTAGAAGCCGAACCTGCTCTTGTCGAATCTTATATGTCCGGCATCGCTCCGCATTTAGACTTATCTCTGCTGCATTATAAAGCCCCTTTGTGTAGGGCAAATAGGAATGAACCGATGCTCTGGAAAGACCCGTGAGTTTCATAATCTCTGGAATCTTTTTTCCTGACCGGTGCAGATCATTAATTTCTGTACATATATCTGATGTGAATACATCTGCAGTAATAAGTAGCTTACGAAGTTTAAGCAGACTAATATTTAACTCATCTGCCAGTGATCTTAAGGAATCTGCCTCTTCATAGGCATCTCTTAACTCTTGAAGAAAATTGTCAAATTGAAGTTCTGGATTATATTCTGGTTTCTTTCTTGGTCTTCCTGCCATTTTTCAACTCCTATTTCCATGTGAATCCAATCATATTGCACCTAAAACAGAGGATTCCTTGCTCCGGACTAATGCTCCGATAGCTGTCCTCTGTTTCTTATTTTATTTCTTTCGCCTTCTGGAATATCCCAAATAATAGATGACACCACCTGCTGCTCCACCAAGTGTATTATAGGTCAGATCCGATATTTGAAATGTTCCAAGATACGGAAGTTCGTTTCTAAAAGGTCTAAATATTGCAGCAATGCTAAGATAAGGATGATCATACCCTTCACCTATTCTGTGCTGCTGATAATAAATCAGAAGAACTCGTATATGCAGGAACAATTAAAACATCTGTGCCTACATGTTTGTGAAGCATCCTTAGTGAGAAATTTCTTCTTCATAATTTGATTTGAAAGAAGAAAATTCTTCTTCAGTTTTTATTGAATTTATTAATCTATATGTTATGACAACATATCTTTCAGACATGTACTCCGGTAGTCACTCGGTGATATTTTATATCTTTCTTTAAATACTCGGTTAAATGTTCTCTGACTTTCAAATCCACTATCCAGACAAATGTTTGTAATAGAATCACTCGTATTTTCCAAACGCTGGCATGCATAGTTCAGCCTTACATCGTTAAGATATTGATTAAAGTTTCTATGGAATGTTTTGGAAAAGAGTCTGGATAAAACATATTTGCTCACCCCCAGATCTTTTGCCATCTCTTCCAGCGAAAATTTCTTCTTAAAATTTGCTGATATATAGGAAACTGTCTGGTAAATAAGATCGTTGCTCCCCACATTACTCTTTTCTACCAAATTTAATTTTCCTATGCAGCGTGCCAACACAATTTGAAGATATGCCTGTGCAACAGTAATATCCGACTGTTCTGTCTCTA
>ERZ773228.1022-NODE-1022-length-31042-cov-3.131797_pt1 | contig 31042 bp, 31 predicted proteins | sample MGYA00580524_ERZ773228 | MGnify/ENA primary metagenome ERZ773228 (study PRJEB29015, sample SAMEA2737768) | human gut metagenome | biome: human gut; feature: human-associated habitat; material: faeces | place: China | collected 2012 ... | reverse complement strand
GAGAAAGTCTGCGAGACCATCGGCATGGACAAGGTGGAAGCCGCCTGCGAATCCGCAAAGCAGAATCCCGGCGAAGAAAACGCCTTCCGTCAGCTCCGCCTCAATCAGTGGGTGAAGCAGACCGTCCGCTGGATGCCGATGCACAAATGGGATGCCTGCAAGGTTGATTTCGACGAATCACTGCTGGAAGGTCGTGTATGTTATGGTGGTCTCGACCTCTCGTCCACGACGGATATCACTGCTTTTGTGCTGGTGTTTCCGCCGACCGACGAGGACGATCATTATTATATTCTGCCGTATTTCTGGCTGCCGGAGGAAACGCTTGACCTGCGTGTCCGGCGCGACCATGTGCCGTATGACCTCTGGCAGCGGCAGGGCTTTTTGATGACGACCGAGGGCAACGTCGTGCATTACGGCTTCATCGAAAACTTCATCGACGAACTGGGTACACGGTTCAACATCCGTGAGATTGCCTTCGACCGCTGGGGTGCAGTGCAGATGAGCCAGAACCTTGAAGGACTGGGCTTCACTCTGGTGCAGTTCGGTCAGGGCTACCGTGATATGTCGCCGCCGACCAAAGAGCTGATGAAGCTGACGCTGGAGCAGAAGATCGCCCACAACGGGCATCCGGTTCTGCGCTGGAACATGGACAACATTTTCATTAAGCGTGATCCCGCAGGCAACATCAAGCCGGACAAGGAAAAATCCACGGAGAAGATCGACGGAACGGTCGCCACGATCATGGCGCTGGATCGGGCGATCCGGTGTGGATGTAACTCCGGGGAGAGCGTGTATGATGAGAGGGAGTTGTTGGTGCTTTGAATTGCTTAAGGCATATGAATTGACGGATGTTCTCTGTCAAATGCAGCATTCATTTCACTTATAATGTCTTTTCCAACAAACTTGAATTTGCAATAATCATAGACAGACAGCATGAACTGGTAAGCCAGCTTACATTTCTCGAAATCATCTGCCTGATTAAACAAGGGCAAAAATTTATCATTGTAATACATTGTGACATTAGCTCCACGTCCCCATGTATTATCAATAAAATTATAAGCAGAGAATAGCCTGCCTACTCCAAGGCAGAACGTATAAATTTCTGCCGGAGGATCTCCGGAAAATTGGTATTCTCCGTGAATCAGGTTCCAATTATCTTTATATACTTCGCGCAAGCACTTCTTTTTGAGTGTAGAAGTTTCATAAAGATAAGTTTCCCACACAGCACTTATTTTTGGAAATGGGTCTTTCAAAATTGTACACGAGCCAATTGCATCATCCCAATGTTTCGGATACTCTCTGTGCGTATCTTCACAAAAGATTTGCAAAAGAAATGCTTCATAGTTCGTGCAGCCTTTTTTGAATAGTCGATCAAGTCGGGTGGTTTCCTCTGGACTCAGTTCTCTTATGCCAAAAGTATAATCAAGACTTATGAAATATTCGCCAGCAATGTCATAATCATCTTCCACACTGATTTCTGAACACAGGGCTTTGACGGAGTGCAAGATGGCTATCAGTGTTTTCCATTCACTTTTCTTTGCGTTCTCAAACAGTTCCCCACCCATTGGAAAAGCAACTTTACACGCACCACCTGCTTCTTTGTTATTAAATACGAGACAGAAAGTTTCACTTGCTCCGTCTCCAAAATCAATCCATAAAGATTGACCTTCAGTTGAAACACTCCATTTTGCAGTTGCCCCTTTGGTTTTTACTGCTTTTTTGATTTTTTCAAACACCTGTTCCGGTGTTTTATTTCTCTTGAGTTTCAGAGAATAAAAAATTGTATCTGACATAGAATCAACACAGGGGTACCCTGTACTCCTTTCTGCAATTATTCATATTATAACATAAGCCCAGTAAAAATGTCAACCGAAAGGAGTGATGCTCATGGGCATTTTCAGCGGACTGTTCCGGTCACGGGACAAGCCGAAGGACAGCTACGACAGCCCGTCCTACACCTACTTCTTTGGACGAACACACGCAGGCAAGCGAGTCAACGACCGCACGGCAATGCAGATCATTGCGGTGTACGCCTGCGTGAGAGTGCTGTCGGAGGCGATTGCACAATTGCCGCTGCACGTTTACCAATACACCGACAGTGGAAAAGAGCGAGTGCCGAGGCACCCGCTATATTTTTTGCTGCACGACCAGCCGAATCCTGAAATGACATCCTTCGTGTTCAGGGAAACACTGATGGCGCATCTGCTGATCTACGGCAACGCCTATGCGCAGATCATCCGGAACGGCAGAGGTGACGTCATCGGGCTGTATCCGCTGATGCCGGATAAGGTGCGTGTTGACCGTAACGACCGTGGCAGGCTCATTTACCGCTACAGCCGATACGACGAACACAACCCGAATTTCAAGCAGCAGGGCGAGATCATTCTGCCAATGGAACAGGTGCTGCATATTCCCGGCTTGGGCTTTGACGGTCTGGTCGGATACAGCCCCATTGCAATGGCGAAAAATGCACTCGGTCTTGCGGTCGCCTGCGATGAATACGGCGCATCGTTTTTTGCAAACGGCGCATCGCCCTCGGCGGTGCTGGAGCATCCGGGCGTGATCAAAAACCCGGAGCGTGTGCGTGAGGCGTGGCAGCGGGCATACGGCAGCGGCAATGCACACAAGACCGCAATCCTCGAAGAAGGCATGAAGTACACGCCGATTTCCATTCCGAATAATGAGGCGCAGTTCCTTGAAACCCGCAAATTCCAGATCGAGGAAATTGCCCGCCTATACCGTGTGCCGCTGCACATGATCGGCGACCTCGACCACGCAACCTTCTCCAACATCGAGCATCTGTCGCTGGAATTCGTCAAGTATACACTTGATCCGTGGCTGGTTCGCTGGGAACAGGGCTTGCAGAAGGCTCTGCTTTCGGATTCGGAAAAGGGGCGCTATTTCATTAAGTTCAATGTGGAAGGTCTGCTGCGCGGCGACTATGCAAGCCGTATGCAGGGCTATGCGACTGCAAGACAGAACGGCTGGATGTCAGCAAATGATATCCGTGAGCTGGAGGATATGAACGCCATCCCCGATGACGAGGGCGGCAATCTGTATCTGGTGAACGGCAGCTTTACGAAACTGGCAGATGCAGGCGCATTTGCTGAACAGCCCGCTGCGGCGGAGAAAGGAGAAAATGCCAATGAATAAATTCTGGAACTGGGTGCGAAATGAAGACACCGGCGCTGCCGAGCTGATCTTCAACGGACCGATTTCGGAAGACACATGGTTCGGCGATGAGATCACGCCTGCCATGTTCCGCAATGAGCTGGCGAAGATCAGCGGCGACCTGACCGTCTGGCTGAATTCACCCGGCGGAGATGTGTTCGCCGCATCGCAGATCTACACCATGCTCCGCAATCACAAGGGGAAGGTCACGGTCAAGATTGACGGCATTGCTGCTTCGGCGGCAAGCGTGGTCGCTATGGCTGGCGATGAAACCCTCATCGCACCGACCGGTATGCTGATGATTCACAACCCCTCGACGGTCGCTTTCGGCAACAAGGAAGCGATGCAGAAGGCTATTGAGCTTCTGGACGAGGTCAAGGAGAGCATCATCAACGCCTACGAGGAAAAGTCCGGTCTGAGCCGCAGCAAGATCGCCCGCATGATGGACGAGGAAACATGGCTCAATGCGAAAAAGGCGCAATCCCTCGGACTGGTGGACGGTATTCTCTTTGCTGGCAGCACTCCGCAGCCGAAGCCGGAGGAGGATCCGGACGATGGCGATGAAGATACACCGGAGGAGGATGAGCCGAAAAAGGATAACCTGACGGCGATGTCCTATTCCCGTGCAGCAACCATGCAGAGCCTGATGCAGAAGGTCTCGGCAGAACACAAAGGTACACCCGTGGATCAGCTGATGAGTCGGCTGAATCTTCTGAAATACTGATTGGAGGTATGTATAATGACTATTCAGGAACTTCGTGAAAAGAGGGCGAAGGCGTGGGACACCGCCCGCGACTTCCTTGACAGCAAGCGTCAGGCTGACGGTACGCTTTCCGAGGAGGACAGCAAGACCTATGATGCAATGGAGGCGACTATCGTCAACCTCGGCAAGGAAATCCAGCGCATGGAGCGTCAGGCGGAAATTGAAGCGGATATGGCGAAGGCTACCACTTCTCCGATTCTGACTTCGCCTGCAGCACAGAACACCGAGCCGGAAAAGACCGGAACCGCATCTGCTGCATACAGCGATGCCTTCTGGAACAGCATCCGCAATCGCAACTGGATCGATGTGCGCAACGACCTTCATGTCGGCACGGACACCGAGGGTGGCTACCTTGTGCCGGATGAATTCGAGCGCAAGCTCATCGAGGCACTGGAGGAGGAAAACATCTTCCGCCAGATGGCAACCGTCATCAAGACCAGTTCCGGCGACCGCAAGATTCCTATTGTTACATCGAAGGGCGATGCGGTCTGGATGGATGAGGAGGAGCAGTACACGCTTTCCGATGACACCTTCGGTCAGGCATCGCTCTCCGCATACAAACTCGGTACAGCGATCAAGATCTCCGAGGAACTTCTCAATGACAGCGTGTTCGACCTTCCATCCTACATCGCCCGTGAGTTTGCCCGTCGTATCGGTGCAAAGGAGGAGGAAGCCTTCTTCATCGGCAACGGCACTGGCAAGCCGACCGGCATCTTCAATGCAACCGGCGGCGCACAGGACGGCGCAACGACCGCAGGCGCAAGCATCACCTTTGATGATGTCATGGAGCTGTTCTATTCGCTCCGCAGCCCTTACCGCAAGAAGGCAGTCTGGGTGCTGAACGATTCTACGGTCAAGGCACTCCGTAAGCTGAAGGACGGCAACGGTAACTACATCTGGCAGCCTTCTGTTGCGGCAGGCGTTCCCGATACGATTCTCAACCGTCCCTACAAGACTTCTAGCTATGTTCCGGAGATCGGTGCGGGCAAGAAGTGTATGGCATTCGGCGATTTCAGCTACTACTGGATTGCTGACCGTTCCGGTCGTACCTTCAAGCGCCTGAATGAGTTGTTCGCCATGACCGGTCAGGTCGGCTTCCTTGCAATGGAGCGTCTTGACGGCAAGCTCATTCTCCCCGAAGCAATCAAGACACTCAAGGTCAAGAGTGGCAGCGGTGCATGATCACTCTGGCTGAGACGAAAAACTATCTTCGTGTGGATCATACAGAGGATGACAAGCTCATCCTCTCACTGATCGACACTGCCAAGCGACTGGTGCAGGACATCGGCAGAATGGACGAGCAGGCACTTGCGGTCAATGAGGAAACCACCCGGCAGGCTATGCTGTATACTGTTTCTTACCTCTATGAGAACCGCAACGGCGCTGACTACCACAAGCTGACGCTCACGCTCCGGGCGCTGTTATTTGCGCAGCGTGAAGGGGTGATCTGATGGAGATCGGAACGCTGAATCAGCGCATCGCCTTTTTGGAACATAGCACGAAGATAGACGGCATCGGCAATCACACCGCCCAGTGGGAGGAGGTTTTCTCCTGCTGGGCTGCCGTGTCCGTGAAAACCTCAACGGAAACAACGGATGCAGGCGTGACGAAGGAAGTCGTATCGCTGGAATTTACCGTCCGGCAGACACCCGATACCAAGAAAATCAATACCACCACGCACAAGCTCCGCTTCCGTGGTCTGGTGTACGACATAGGCGGTGTGCTGCCGAATTATAAATCACTTGACTATATGAAAATCACAGCAGGTACACGAAAGGCTGGTAAGCAGGATGACTTCGATTGACGATATGGCGGCGGAGATCATGCGAGGACTGACGGAATACGCGGAGCTTGCAGACACAGCCATGAAAGCTGCTGTGAAAAAGGCAGCAACCTCCGTCAAGAAGGAAATCTCCGCCAATGCTCCGAAGCGCAGCGGCAAGTACCGCAAGAGCTGGACGACCAAGAAAACGAAGGAGAACAGCCATACACTTGAAATGACGGTTCATTCGAAAGACCGCTACCAGCTTGCGCACCTGCTGGAAAAAGGTCATGCAAAGCGGAACGGCGGACGTGTATCCGGCAAGCCGCATATCGCCCCTGCGGAAGCGCACGGCGAGGAAATGCTCACGCATCTTATCGAGGAGGCGCTGTCATGACCTATGAAGAAATCAATGAAATGATGGTGGAGACGGGCTTCCCGTTTGCCTATCATCATTTTGCCGAGGGCGAGTCTCCGAAACCACCCTTTGTTATTTTCCTCTCACCCGGCGAGGACACCTTCGGCGCGGATAATCTGATGTATCACAGTTTCAAGCAGCTTGATGTGGAACTGTATACGGATGAAAAGTCGCCCGACACGGAAAGCCGTGTGGAGGAAGTGCTGACGCAGCACAATATTTATTACACGAAAACTGAAAGCTGGATCGAGAGCGAAAAGCTCTACGAGGTGCTTTACGAAATGGAGGTATAACAATGGCACTGCAGAAGAATAAGGTAAAATTCGGTCTGAACAAGGTGCATTGGGCGAAGATCACAGCATGGTCGGACGAGGGCGTTCCGACTTTTGCAACGCCTGTGCGCCTGCCCGGTGCAGTTTCCCTGAGCATTGACGCGAACGGCGAAAATGAGAACTTCTACGCTGACAACAGCGTGTATTATGTCATCAACAACAACGCAGGCTATGACGGCGATCTGGAGGTCGCACTTATCACCACCGACTTTGCAACGGCGATTCTCGGTGAGCAGCTTGATGCAAAGGGTGTTCTAGTGGAGCGCAACGATGCGGAAACATCGCAGTTCGCACTCATGTTCGAGTTCGACGGCGACAAGAACCACATCCGCCATGTGCTGTACTGCTGCTCTGCGTCCCGTCCTGCGACCGAGGGTGAGACCACCGAGGAAAGCAAGTCCGTCAAGACGGAAAAGCTCTCCCTCAAGGCATCGGCGCTGCCCAACGGTCTGGTGAAGTCCAAGACCTGCGAAAGCACCGACCAGACCACCTACGATAACTGGTACAACGCTGTGTATATGCCGACTGCTGCAACCAACAACAGCACTGGCACACGTTCCGCAGGAACAACCAAAAGCGGCAGCGCGACTGAGTAAGGAGGTACAGCATGGCTATTAAAAAGACGATCACCGTTGACGGTATCGAGGTTCCGTTCAAGGCGAGTGCCGCTGTGCCTCGCCTTTACCGCATCAAGTTCCGCAGGGACATCTACAAGGACTTCGCTGCGCTTCAGACCTCTGTTCAGGAAGGTGATGAGGATGCATCCACCCTCGACATCGAGAGCCTTGAGGTGTTCGAGAATATCGCATACATCATGGCAAAACACGCTGATCCGGAGAACGTGCCGGACAATCCCGATGAATGGCTCGAAGCGTTCAACACATTCTCCATTTACGAGGTGCTGCCGCAGCTCATCGAGCTGTGGGGACTCAACGTGGAGACACAGGCGGAATCTAAAAAAAACATCGAAAAACTGACCGCCCGATGACAACGCCCCTCTTCCTTCTCCGATGTGTGCAGATCGGGCTGTCCCTCTCGGAGCTTGATCTGCTCACAATCGGAGTCGTGAATGATATGTTCACGGAACGTGAGAACGATGATTTTGACGGCTGGCACGAGGTGGCTGGACAGGCGGACTTTGATGCGTTTTAATATTGACTTTTTCTCCTTGCTGTGCTATAATTTGCATAAGATTATTTTCGCAGCAAAAGAGAGATGATGCAATATGAGAATTATGCCTTCTAAAAGGATCACTGAAAAAATAATGCAGCTTCTTGAAATCAAGCCATATTCATCTTTGGTGAATTCTGTTATTACACATTCCATAAAGGAGAATTCGGTAATCCCCGGAGATGTTGAATCGCTTAGAGCTGAAGCAGCAAAAGTGAACCGAGATTTGCAGGCACAAGGTGGATCTAGTTACACAGACGATGAGCTGATGCTGCTTTTCATGGTCGAATCAATGATCGCACCATATTTAGCTGAACATCCTGATGTTCTTAATACCTATATGGCTTCCATTTCAAAAGAGTGTCGTGTGTTTGATGCCGAGGAATTCATGAACAATCCATACTTTAAAAATATCGATTTTCATGAAAAACACCAAGGCGACTATGAACTGCTTTACCATGAATTCATGCCTTATGAAGTTGATATTTATAGCCCGCCTATGCGACTGCCCCAAATACACATTGATATTCCACGTGTAAGCTGTTTTACTCAAACATTAAAATATCCTGCAATAGGTCAGACAAGCACCAAAAGCACATGGATGTCAGTTTCACCAAATGAAGTATATACGATGGCAGATGCTATATCAAACGCACGGGGCAAAGTACTAACTTTAGGATGCGGCATGGGTTATTTTGCTTACATGGCATCACTGAAAGATGAGGTAGAATCAGTTACGATCGTTGAAATAGAACAAGATGTTATTGATCTGTTTGAAAACCATATTCTTCCTCAATTTCAGCATAAAGAAAAGATCACTATCATTAAAGCGGATGCTATTGAGTATATGCGAGATCTGTCAGATGGCGAATTCGATTATTGCTTTGCTGATATCTGGATAGGAATAGAAGACCTTGCTCCTTATTTTTCGATAAAGGAAATAGGGAGAAAGCTGCGTAAAACGAAAATTGACTATTGGGTAGAAGAATCCTTTGCAATATATCTGTCACAGTTCGTATGGATTGAAATTCTCAAAACATTCTCAAAGGCGATCCATGCTGAAATTCCAGACGCAAGTAATGTTCCCGTGGAAGCTAATGAAGAAAGAGTCTACGACTATGTTCATAGACTATTGAAAAAAATCGAAATAACCACACCCGATCAGATAGATTACTACCTCACGCCTAAAAATATCATTGACCTTATCAATAAGGCGAAAATCACATTTTAATAAAAAGGCACTTGCTCCGGCAGGTGCTTTTTTCATGCCCTCACGGAGGAGGTGAAACCGCATGGCAAACAGAATCAAGGGCATCACGGTCGAGATCGGCGGCGATACAACCAAGCTGTCGAAGGCTCTGGAGGGTGTCAACAAAAACATCAAAAACACGCAGACGCAGCTCAAAGACGTGGAAAAACTGCTGAAGCTCGACCCGACCAACACGGAACTGCTATCGCAAAAGCAAAAGCTCCTCGCCGATGCGGTGACGGCTACCAAAGAAAAGCTGGAAACCCTGAAAACAGCAGCAGAGCAAGCAAATCAGGCGCTTGCCAACGGCGACATCTCGCAGGAGCAGTACGATGCCCTGCGGCGTGAGATCATCGAAACGGAACAGGAACTGCAAAACCTCCAGCGTGAGGCGGAGGCTTCCGGCACGGCGCTTGCAAAGCTCGGTCAGGCGGGTGAAATGCTTGAAAATGCAGGCGGAAAGATCGCCGATGTGGGCAAGACGCTCACCACCCATGTGACTGTTCCCATTGCGGCTGCGGGTACAGCGGCGGTCAAGACTGCTGCGGACTTCGATGCCGCCATGAGCAAAGTCGCTGCTGTATCCGGTGCGACCGGTGAAGATCTAGACGCACTGCGTGACAAAGCCCGTGAGATGGGCGCAAAGACCAAGTTCTCCGCTTCCGAAGCTGCCGACGCTATGAACTACATGGCAATGGCGGGCTGGAAAACCGGCGATATGCTGGAAGGTATCGAGGGCATTATGAACCTTGCGGCGGCAAGTGGTGAAGATCTCGCAACCACCTCAGATATTGTCACGGACGCACTAACCGCATTCGGTATGAGTGCAGACGATTCATCTCATTTTGCAGATGTTCTTGCGGCGGCAAGTTCAAATGCAAATACCAATGTGTCCATGATGGGTGAAACCTTCAAATACTGCGCACCTGTGGCAGGTGCTCTGGGTTTTTCTTGTGAAGATACTGCGCAGGCTATCGGTTTAATGGCGAATTCAGGTATCAAATCAACACAAGCCGGTACTGCTCTTCGAACCATTATGAACACCTTAGCCGGAGATGTGAAGATCTGCGGCGATTCCATCGGTGAGGTGGAAATTGCAACAACAAATGCTGACGGCTCAATGCGTGATCTCAATGATATCTTAGCCGACTGCCGCTCTGCATTTTCACAACTATCTGAATCGGAACAGGCATCGGCGGCACAGGCGCTGGTCGGCAAGAATGCAATGTCCGGCTTCCTTGCGCTGATGAATGCTGCGCCTTCGGATATTCAGAAACTGGAGGGCGCGATCAGCACTTGTTCTGACGAGATTGACGGCTACAACGGCGTTACCGCAAAGATGGCTGCCGTCATGCAGGATAACCTCGGCGGTCAGCTCACCATTCTGAAATCCCAGCTTCAGGAGCTTGCCATTTCCTTCGGTGAAATCCTGATGCCTGCGATTCGTTCTATTGTCTCCCGTATTCAGGGGCTTATTGATAAATTCAATGCGCTGTCGCCTGCGACAAAGGAAACCATTGTCAAGGTCGCTCTTGTGGCGGCTGCACTCGGACCTCTCCTTGTCGTAGTCGGAAAAACGATGGTCGGTGTCGGCAAGCTGATGCAGTTCATTTCCAATCTGCCGACCATTATTGCAGGTGCAAAGGCGGCATTCAGTTCGTTCGGTGCTGTGATCGGCGGTATCAGTGCGCCTGTGGTCGCTGTCATTGCAGTTGTCGCTGCACTGGTGGCGGCTTTTGTGCATCTGTGGAAAACAAATGATGAATTCAGAGCGAAAATCACGGCGATCTGGGAGCAGATCAAGAGTATCTTTTCCGGCTTCTGTCAGGGCATTGTTGACCGCATCAACGCGCTGGGCTTCGATTTCAAAAATATCACAGAGGTCATCAAGGCTGTATGGGACGGACTCTGCAAGTTCCTGAAACCGATCTTTGAGGGGCAGTTCCAGCAGATTGCAAATATCTTCAAGGCTGTAACAAACATCATCCTGAGTATTCTGGATATTTTCGTCGGCATCTTTACCGGCGATTGGAGCCGAGTGTGGGGCGGTATCAAGGGTATCTTTTCTGCTGTATGGAATTTCATCAAGGATACGCTGAAAAATGCGCTGAATATGATCTGCGGTATTTTCGGCACCGATCTTGGTGAAGTAAAAGAATTCTGGGTGAACGTCTGGACGAGCATCAAGAACTTTTTTGTCGGTATCTGGACGGCGATTTATAACAGTGTTTCAGAGAAAATCAATCTCATCAAAACTGTTATCACTGTCGTTTGGAACGCCATTCATACAGCGATCAGCACGGTGCTGAATGCAATCTGGAATGTCATTTCTACAGTATGGCAGACCATCTACGACTTTATCTCTCCGCTGCTGGAGGCATTCAGGTATCTGTTCGAGACGATTTTTGAGGCAATCCATGTAATTATCAGCCGCGTGATGGACTGGATTCATGAAAAGATCACCACGGCGTGGGAGAATATCAAGGCTGTTGTGACGATCGTGCTTGAGGCGATCAAGAGCGTTATTGAAACGGTATGGAATGCGATTCATGCCGCAATCACAACGGCGATGGACGCAATCAGCAATGTCATTTCTACAGTCTGGAACGCGATCACCGGCTTTATCTCCGGGGTGCTGAATGCGATCTGGTCTGTGATTTCTTCTATTTGGGAAAGCATCAAAAATCACATCACCAATGCGCTGAATGCCATTCATGCTGTTGTTTCGGCAGTTTGGAACGCTATGTCCGGTTTCATCAGCGGTATCCTGAACACAATTTTTGCGACTGTCGCAAATATCTGGAATAACATCAAAAGCACGATCATCAATATCCTGAACGCCATTAAAACTGTGGTTACTTCTATTTGGGATAGCATAAAAACGGCTATATCTAACAAGATCACTGCGATAAAAACCACTATTGAAAACGGCTTCAATGCTGCGGTGAACTTCATCAAGAACCTTGCATCGCAGGCGTTCCAGTGGGGCGCAGATATCATCAATAATATCGTGAGCGGCATCAAAAGCAAGATCAACGCTGTAGCAGATGCCGTCAAGGGTATTGCAGATAAGATTCGCTCCTTCCTGCACTTCTCTGTGCCGGACGAGGGACCTCTTGCGGATTTCGAGAGCTGGATGCCGGACTTCATGAAGGGGCTTGCAGACGGTATCAACGCTAATGCAAATGTTGTAGGCGATGCGGTCAACAGCTTTGCAGGCGGTCTTGCTGAGAAAATCAGCAGTGTGATTCAGAGCGCTCTATCCAATGTGGTAACATCGGTGCAGGGCTTCATGACGCAGGTGTTTGATACGGTCAAAACAGTCTGGACAAACGCCAATGCTGCGATTGATGCGACGATGTCGCAGATCAGCAGCGGTATCACTTCCGGTTGGAAAACGATCGTCAGCACGATCAAACCGGCGCTTGAAAGTATCCGCAATATTATCATGACCACATGGAAAGCTGTATCTTCTGTGATCTCCGCAGCGCTGGACGGTATTAAGAAAATCGTCACGGCGGTATGGACGGCGCTGAAGAACCTCATCAAAACGGGACAGCTTGACATCAAATCTGTGGTGACGACAACGTGGGAAACTGTATCCGGCGTGGTTCGTACTGCGGTCAATGCAATCAAATCCGTTGTGCAGGCTGTCTGGGATGCAATGCCGGATACCGTGCGCAGCGCCATGAATCGTGTCAAGGACGCCGTGCTGTCTATCTGGGACGGCATCAAAAACGGTATCGGCGACAGGCTCGGCGGTGTGCGGGATGCGGTCGTCAACGCCATGAACGCTGTGTATAACGCAGTCATGGATAAGGTCAACAGCTCGTGGTCGTGGGGACGTGACCTCATGCAGAATCTCATCAACGGCATCACCTATATGCTCGGCAGCCTCATCAATACAGTTGCAGATGTGGCTCGTTCCATCTGGGAATACCTGCACTTCTCCGTACCTGAAAAGGGTGCGCTGACTGATGTGGAGGAGTGGATGCCGGACTTCATGAAGGGGCTGGCAAAGGGCATTGACAAGAGCAAAAAGTATGTTGAGGCGGCTGTTTCCGGTGTGGCTGATGCTATGACACTGACAATGCAGTCCGGGCTGAACGTCGATATGGACGGCATTTCCGGTGCAATGATGGACGGCTCCCCTGCTGGCACGGTCATCAACAACTACAACAACGACAACAGCCGGACAGTCAACCAGACGAATAATTCGCCTAAGTCGCTGTCACGGCTGGAAATTTATCGTATGACACGGAATGCGCTGAATGTGTGAGTATATGGGGCGGGAGCAATCCTGCCCCATTACTGCGGTAAATCATAATTTATCTGATAAAGATTTTATATAATCACTTTTGTTTCCGTTCCAAAGACATATTGTGCATTTCCCGTCTTTGAAAATATGCTTACAATTTTCATATCCATATAACCAATAAGCGCATTCTGGACATAATTCTTCCATTTTAGACTTTGATTTTAGAAACTCACTGCCGCATTCTACACAAGTTCCAATTATATTATTCTCCATACTATCACCTATAAATTCCGATTTAGCGCAGAGAGCCCGCACTACGTTTTTTTCTATTATAGCACATTCATTCCGAAAAAGTAAAGGAGGTGCAACCATGTTTTTCAAACTTATCCTCGAAAATGTAAACGGCGATCGTGTTGACATGACCGCTACGGCGAATCAGTACATGACATCGCGGGTGGAAGGGCTGAATCCTCCCACCGGCACGATCAGCACCTCCAGCTATGCAGGCATGGACGGCAGCTACCTGAACAATGCCTTCATTGAGAAGCGGAATGTTGTCATTTCCTTCGAGATGCGCGGCGTAGGTGTGGAAGCCCGCAGGCACCAGCTATACAAGGTGGTCAAGCCTTCCCGCTACATCAAGATTTACTACGCGACCGCAGGCATTAACGTGTTTGCAGAGGGCTATGTGGAGAGCTGTGAGGTACAAAACTTCGAGATGCTGACAACCGGGCAGATTTCTATTCTCTGCCCGGATATTTATTGGTATTCCACGACTTCGGTCATGGCTTACTACTCGCAGATCACGGGAGCGTTCACATTCCCGTTCCCGACCGAGAGCAATCCGGAGCCGTTTATTCTCGGCAAATACAACACGCAGAACATGATGACCATTGTCAACAACGGTGACGAGATTGGCTTCACGCTGGTGATTGAAGCGCTGGAGGATGCACGTTCTCCCACGCTGTATAACGCTGACACGGACGAGTATCTCCAGATCACCGGCGACATTCTCGCGGGCGATATTATTACAGTTACGACCAAGACAGGCAACAAGACCGTCACGCTCGAACGCGGCGGCGTCAAGACAAACATCATCAATCGGCTGGTGTCCGGCTCAACATGGCTGACGCTGCGGGAGGGCAAAAACCGCTTTTATCTGCGTGGTACGGGGCTGCAAAACCTGAAAGTCACCATTGTACACACGAACGCATATCTGGGGGTGTGATATGCAGATTGAAGTTTACCGCATGACGGCGGAGGAAGATGCGCTGACGATTACCCTTGAGGCGGTCTGCGACACCTTTTCTTCACTCCTGTGGGACGTGGAGTATTACAAGTGCGGCAGCTTTGAGGTGTATATCGCCGCCAATCCGCAGAACATTGAGATTTTTCAGACCGGCAGAATCGTCGGTCGTGATGACGATAACCAGCATTTCGGCATCATCGAATCGGTGCTTATAAACACAGATATCGAGAACGGCGACTACCTGACAGTGCGTGGTCGTTTTTTGATGTGTCTGCTGGACCGGCGCATCATCCACCCGACATATAACGTGACAGCGGCAAAGGCATACAGCGAGATCGTGCGAGAGGTCGTGACGCAGAATGCACTGCTCTCGGATAACCGCAGGATTCCGGGGCTTTTCCTCGGAACGGTTACCGGCACCTGCTGGGAGCAGACAGCTACGCTGCAGATCTCATACACGAACCTGATGCAATGGGTGTATACGATCTGTGAAAAGCTGGGCGGCACGGCGAATATCCGGCTGGTGAAATCCTCCGGGGAGCAATACCGCATGGTATTCGACCTCTCCGAGGGTGCTGACCGGAGCATCATGCAGGAGGATAATCCGCATATTATCTTCTCCGACGCATACAGCAATCTGCTGTCGTTCAGCTATGCCGAAGACAGCAGCGTCCAGAAGAATTTCGCATATATCTTCGGTCAGGGCAAGGGCGATGAACGCAAGCGCACCACATATTGTGACGGCGATGAGCCGACATACCTTGACCGCTATGAAGTGTATGTGGATGCGGACGATCTTTCCGAGACAGAGCAAGTCGAGGGTGAAACAATACCAATTCCGGAGAAGAAGTATCTGGAACTGCTGCGCACTCGCGGCTCGGAACGGCTGGTACTGCCGAAAACAGCATCGGAGTCCGAGATCGCAGCACACAACACACAGTATGTATACAACCGCGATTATTTCGTCGGCGATTATGTGACGGTGCAGCACCGGCGATTCGGCATGATGCAGCCGCAGATACAGCTTATCGGCATGATAGAAGGCTTCGACCAGAATGGGCGCAGCCTGACACCAACTTTCAAGGAGGCATGATATATGGCTTTTTATAGCGGTTTTTTCAATTCAAAAGGGCTTGACCGCACCTATACGGCGGAGGACTTCACATCGTATCTTTCGTCTATTATCTGTAATGGTATTCTCGATACCTACGGGCAGATGTTTAAGCTGACTGCGGCATCTTCCGGGCTGAAAGTCACTCTCGGCACCGGCAAGGCGTGGATCGACGGACACTATTTCATCAATGATGCGAGATACAGTATTGACCTGACACAATATCAGGATGAATCTCTGCCGCGTTATGTGGCAATCGCCATTCTCCTTGATGTAGGAGAATCCGTCCGCAGCGTGTCTCTCGAAATCACTCCCGGTACACCTGCGGAGAATCCTTCGCTTCCGTCGCTGCCGAGTGATGAAAATAAAACTCGTTTGCTTATGTATGCTGTGCGTCTGAATCCGGGAGCAACAGACCTGACGGAACGTGACTGGTACGATTATCGTGAGGATAAGAATGTCTGCGGTTACTGCAAGTGTATCCTCGGCAAGTGCAAGGTGACGGATATGCTGGCACAGCTTGCGCAGATCACGACGGAGATGCAGGAATACAACGAAACGGTCGCTGAACTGACGGCAAGAGTGGCAGAGCTGGAAGCGGGGATCGAGGATATTGGCGATATCATTGCCGCTGGTCAGTGCGGTGAAAATGCGTACTATGCGCTCTACTCCAATGGAAAGGTGCTTGTAAAAGGCACTGGCGCAATGTATGACTATGATCTCGAATCCAATCGTTCGCCGTTCTACCGGAACGATGCGGTGAGTTCGCTCGTGGTTTCCGAAGGTATCACAACAGTCGGTAAGGATGCCTTTGAACGCTGTCTGAATCTGGAAACTGTATCTCTCCCGACAACGCTCACCTCGATTGGAAACGGCGCATTTATGCCTGCGGATGAATATCCGAGTGCAGCCGGAAAGCTGAACAGCATCACCATTCCTGATGCAGTTACAACGCTTGGCGGCGCTGTGTTCTGGGGTGCTGCTCTGACTTCTCTCACAGTTCCTCATAATGTAGCGACGGTTGGAAAGTATGTGTGCCGTGATTGTACGCGGCTGACATCAGTCCGATATGAAGGCTCCGTGATCGGCGGCTTTATGTTCGTTAACTGCACAGCTCTCACGAGCTTTACAATGGCGCACACGGTCACAACAATCGGTGAACACTGCTTCAATTACTGCGGCGCACTTGAAACGATCACTTACGAAGGCAGTCTTGCGGATTGGGCAGCAATCACAAAGCAGAACAACTGGGACGGCAAAGGCGGCATGGAAGTTGGACAGTCGGGACTTACCCGTATACAGTGCCTTGACGGATTTATGGAATGGGATGATGAGAATCATGAATGGACGGAGGTGCATGAATAATGTGGAAATTCCTTGTAAAGAACCAGAGCATCGAGGTGTTGGAGCGTGAGGTGCTGGCGGATCATCAGATCCGGTATGTGCAGTTCCGCTTTACGTTTGACGGTGACTGGCGGCGTTTTCACAAGGTCGTGCAGTTCTCGCAGTGCGATGAGACATATAATATCGTCCTCGGTACTGACGGTACATCGCTGTATCTGCCTGCGGAGCTTCATGTGGGCGCTGCAAAAATGTCGGTGTTCGGCTACGACACCGAGAGCGACACGACTGTCCGTGCGACAACTGTTCCGGTCACGCTGAATATCCGTCCTTCCGGCTTTGTGGGTGATGACGATCCGCCCATCCCGCCGACACCCGACCTCTACGCGCAGCTTTTGAAACGCATCGAGGATGCAGAAAAGGGACTTGACGGTAAGTCCGCCTATGAGATCGCTGTCGAGCATGGGTATGTTGGTACGGAGGAGGAATGGCTGGCATCACTCAAGGGAGAGCCGGGTGAAACACCGGATATGTCGGAATATCCGAAAACATCTGAGATCACGACTATTGTCGAGCGCGAGATTGAGGCAGCAACCGGAGATTTTCATTCTCATGCGAACAAGGCAACGCTTGACCGCCTGACTCCGGAGCTGATGCAGGAGCTTTCCGGCTTACAGCAGTTTGAGGACAGGACGCAGTACGAGATTCAGACCATCAACGAGGAGCTTCTGACGCTGAATGCGCAGCGTCATACACATAATAACAAGGATGTGCTGGACAGCATCACGCAGGGAATGCTTGACGGTATTGCAAGTGCAGAGAGACAGGCACATACACATCACAACCTCACAACGCTGAACGGCATCACGGATTCTCACGTTTCCCGCTGGGAAGAGGCGTACACTGCCGCAATGAATCTGAATGAGCGTGTTGGCGTGAACGAGGGCGTGTTCGAGCGTTTCAAGACCGAGATTCTCTATGATATGCAGGGCTGCCGCACATCTATTTCGGATATCCTTACCCGGCTGTCTGCCGTGGAGACAGAACTGTCCGGCGTAGAGACCGCACTTGCGACGATTGTGGAGGTGACGACATGAGCATTGCAAATTATTTGACGGCGCTGGATGCACAGCGCGACCAGCTTGCCCGAAATCTTGTAACAATGGGTGTGCAGGCTTCGGAGTCTGAAAAGCTGAATACGCTTGTGCCGAAGGTGCTGCAAATTCCGACATCACGACCGGAAACGACACTGTTCCATTCCGGCAGTGATGCGCTTACCACATACGGTGAAAGTATCTACACTTTCTATATTGATGGATACCGCAGCATTGCTGGCTTTTCGGATGTATATCCGCATTTCTGCTGCGAGGAGAACGGCTATGCGATCTACTACAATCAGCCGGACTTCAACTGGGGCGCTGTCATTTACACCATGTGTATCACTCCGGTGCGCATCACACCTGCGATGAAGATCATGCTCTGCTACAATTCCGGCAGCACGGACATCGGGGAAATGTGGCTGGTACGCAAGGCGGCACAGCAGCTTTCGCCTGCTGAGACTGCGAGATACATCCACGAAAAGCTCAGCGGCGGTGAGGCGATTTCCGTTCCGTTCGGCTGGCTCGGCTCCGTCGGCAACTATATCTCCGTCCTGCACGACTGCGGCGGTGTATCTGCTGACGAATATTATCTCGCATGGAAAGCGGTGACAGACAATACAAGCCCGATGATCAGAACGGTCAAGGTACTGGAGGTGACAACATGAAAAGAAGTATCTGTACGGTGATCGGCGCGATCGGCGGCGGAATCGCAGCGCTGTTCGGCGGCTGGGATTCCGCGCTGGTGACGCTTATCATCTTCATGGGCATTGACTTTGCAACCGGAATGATTACCGGCGCTATGGGCAAGTCCAAACACAGCAAGACCGGAAAGCTGAACAGCAAGGCTGGCTGGTACGGGCTTGCAAAGAAAGGCAGCATTCTCATGCTCATTATTGTGGCGGTGCGTCTGGATATTCTGCTCAATACGAATTATGTGCGTGATGCGGTCTGCATCGCTTTCTGCGTCAATGAGCTGCTTTCCATCGTGGAAAACACATCGCTCATGGGCATTCCGTATCCGCCCGCACTGAAAAATGCCATTGAGGTGCTGCAGAAGCAGACCGGCAGAAAGGATGATAACGATGATTAAGACCTACGGCTATACCGATAATACACAACTCTCTCCGCACTTCAATGCGCAGGAGTTCCGCTGCAAATGCGGCAAGGCACATGATTTTCAGATCGACGATGATCTCATTACAAAGCTGGAGGCGCTCTATGCAGCCCTCAACTGCTCTAAGATCATCATGGCCTCCGGTTTCCGTTGTGTTGCTCATGATAAGGCAGTCAAGGGCAGCGGCACGGGACAGCATACACTCGGCAAGGCGGCGGACATCTGCTGCTACGGGCAGGACGGACAGCCGCTCTCCAGCAAGACCGTCTGCTGCAAGGCGCAGGATACCGGCTTTACCGGCATTGCAAATATCACTGCCGCCTACATCTATACGCACGTCGATGTGCGCTCCGACGGAAAGTGGTACGGTGATGAGGTTCACGGCAACAGCTCTGTCACGGATGATTTCTATAAATACTTCGGAGGTAAGGATATGAAGGGCATTGACGTCAGCGTCCATAATGGTAAAATCGACTGGCAGAAGGTCAGGGCGGCAGGCATTGATTTTGCAATTCTCCGAGCGGGCTATGGCAGGCTGGCATCGCAGAGGGATAACCGTTTCGAGGAAAACTATGCGGGTGCAAAGGCAGCAGGCATTCCGGTCGGTGCGTACTGGTATTCCTACGCCATGAGCGAGGACGAGGCACGACTGGAGGCTGATGTGTTCCTCTCTGTCATCAAAGGAAAGCAGTTTGAGTTCCCGGTGTACTACGATGTGGAGGAGAAGAAGCAGTTTGACCTCGGCAAGGAGAAGGTGTCGGCGATCATGCGGGCGTTCCTTGAAAGAGTTGAATCCGCCGGATACTTTACCGGTCTGTACGGCTGTGCTTCCTCTCTCACCACACATACCGCCGATGACATCAAGAGCCGCTATACCATCTGGCTGGCGCACTGGGTTGACCAGACGAACTACAGCGGCGCATACGGTATCTGGCAGCATTCCGAGAAAGGCAAGGTCGCAGGCATCAACGGCAACGTCGATCTCGATATCGGCTACAAGGACTTTCCCACGATCATCAAGGCAAAGGGACTGAATGGCTATGGTAAGGAGTTGAATCCGCCTGCGCCTGCTGCGGAGGACGGCATCACGGTCGAGGTCACTGTGGGCGGAAAGAAGTATAGCGGAAAACTGAATAAGGCGTGAGATATGGGCTGTCGGGGATTTCTCCGGCAGCCCTTTTTTGCGTACAGCGATTGAAAATCAGGGCGGATTGTGGTATAATTGGGAATCCGCAGCAGAAGAACATCACAGTTCTTGCCCTTGTGGAGCGTTACCTGAAAACCAAGACCGGAGCCAAGCCGCAGACGAAATCCAATTACAGATTTGTGGTGAACATCCTGAAAAACGAACCGTTCAGTGGCAAGAAGATCGGAGCGATCAAGACCTCAGATGCAAAGCTGTTCCTGATTAAGCTGCAGAGCGACGGCAGGGGCTACAGCACGGTCAAGACGGTGCGTGGTGTCCTGCGCCCTGCTTTTCAGATGGCGGTCGATGACGATATTATCGTAAAGAACCCCTTCGGATTCCAGCTTGCAGGCGTGGTGGTCAATGACAGTAAGACCAGAGAAGCCATCAGCCGTGACCAGATGCGCAAGTTCCTGAAATTCATCCACGACGACAACACTTACTGCAAATACTACGAAGCGTTCTAAAGCACCCTTTTATGAGCAGCTTTCCGCAGACGGCTTGTGAGAAATATGTCACACCCCACAAATTCCCTGCTTCGTTTTTGTGCAGCTCACCAAAAGTGATATTTTTGTCACTTTTCTATTGACAAGCAGTCTGTTATGTGATATAATTGTCACAAGAAGTGAGAAATACATCACTTAGAAAGGTCGTAACTATCATGAAACAATCTGAAAAGAAAATCAAAACCCTGAAATTCTATCACGCAATGCTCGCAGCCCTCTCCGTACTCGGCGTACTGTGGGTGCTCTTCATCGACAACTGGGGCGATGCGTTCGTCTGGCTGCCGATTGCCGTCGGCATCTTTTTCGACGGCAAATACGAAAAAGCCGACGAGCTCGCAAAGCTGAATATCCACAAATCCAACACCATTGCAATGTGGCTGCTGTTTGCCGCGCTCGCAGGCTTTGGCGTATACGCAAAGGCACGTGTTATTACGCCTGCGCTAATTGTGATCGTGATCTGCGCAGTGCTTGCGATTCGGAGCATCCTGTTCCTGCTCTTTGACCGCGCACCTGCCGGCGAGGAATAAGTCCATGGCAGAGCTGTTGACAAAAATCAAGGAACACCGTGCACGCTTGAACATGAGCCAGTCTGAACTGGCAGAGCTAACCGGCGTCCGGCGCGAAACGATCATCCGGCTGGAAAAGGGACAATATAATCCCTCTCTGAAACTGGCTATGGATATCGCAAAGCTCTTTGGCACGACCGTTGAGGAGATCTTCACCTTCACCGATGACCAATAACAGCAAAGAGGGTCCCCCGCTCGTGACGCACACTGCCGATGGCATCAAGAGCCGCTACACGATCTGGCTGGCACACTGGTGTAACCAGACGAATTACACCGGCGCATACGGTATCTGGCAGCATTCCGAGAAAGGCAAGGTCGCAGGCATCAACGGCAACGTCGATCTCGATATCGGCTACAAGGACTTTCCCACGATCATCAAGGCAAAGGGACTGAATGGCTATGGTAAGGAGTTGAATCCGCCTGCGCCTGCTGCGGAGGACGGCATCACGGTCGAGGTCACTGTGGGCGGAAAGAAGTATAGCGGAAAACTGAATAAGGCGTGAGATTTGGGCTGTCGGAGTTTTTTCTCCGGCAGCCCTTTTTTGCGTACAGCGATTGACAAACAGGGCGGATTGTTGGTATAATTAGGTGTATAAGCAAAGTGCAAGTCACCAGCACAAAGCAGTGATTTTGGAGGAATTTGTATGAATGATATAATTAGTTTGATACAGCAAAAGTATGGCGAATTATGTCAATTGTGTCCGCCGCTGAATGAAGAACAGTATCCTCTTGCTAAAAAAATGCTTCCAGCTACGTTGTTTGAAGTATTAAAAATCAGCAACGGTGTTCTTGAATTAATGTCGCTTCAGAATGTAGATGACGGCAAACCATTTGCTGTTGGCTTCATCATAGACAATTTTGAGGATATGTGTTTAGGATCGAAACAATTCAATGAATTATTTGGAATGGAAGGTCTTGCTTTTGCTGGGAATGGCGCAGGCGGTTTTTATGTCATGAACCATGATGGAAAAATTTATCTCTATGAGTTCGTAGGTGAAGATGGGGAGTGTTTCGCAGATAATATTGCGGAGTATATCTCCAAATTGTAATGCTGAATGATTTTTAGTAAGTGAACAGAGACTATAAAAAAGGGCTGTCGGAGTTTTTTCTCCGGCAGTTCTTTTTCTTTTTGCTAAAATCCGTAAAAGTGTCCTATTGATAGTGAAGAATCCGGAGGGGGTTGACTTTTCCGGCTGTCAATAGGAGGTGTCAATATGGATCAGCAGAAAACCATTGATGAGATCGAGTATTACAAGGCACAGGCAATCACGGAACTGCTCTACGCCAGCGGGAAGATTACATTTGACGAATACGACAAATTAACTGACCTGAACCGGGAGACATTCTCTCCGCTGTACGCAGACTTATTGCCGAAATCACTTGAAAAATCATCAAATCAGAGTTAATATACGATACTGACAAGGAGGGAAAGCTATGACAGTCAGAACCATTGAGGCGCAACCCGTCGAGAAAAAGAAGCTCCGTGTGGCTGCGTACTGCCGTGTCAGTACCGATAACGACGACCAGCGCGAAAGTCTGGAAACGCAGAAGGCGCATTATGAAGCGTGGATCAGGCTGCATTCCGAATGGGAGTGCGCTGGTATATTCTATGATTTCGGCATCACCGGCACGAAGGCTGATGTCCGTGACGGCTTGCAGGCACTCCTGTACGAATGCCGTATCGGACGTATCGACTATGTGCTGACAAAGTCCGTCAGCCGGTTCTCCCGCAACACCACGGACTGCCTTGAACTGGTGCGCGAGCTGCTTTCTTATAACGTACCCATTTACTTTGAGAAGGAAAAGCTGGATACCGGTAGCATGGAAACAGAGCTTGTTCTGGCAATTCTCAGCAGTCTTGCGCAGGAGGAATCAGCGTCCATTTCCAAGAATGTAAAGTGGGGCAACCAGAAACGCATTAAAAACGGCAGATACAGAGCAGGAACAGCACCCTACGGATACACGTTTGACAGTGACGGAAACTATGCGATCATACCGGAAGAAGCAGACATTGTCCGCTTCATTTTCGAGTCCGTTGTTTCCGGCATGGGTGTGCATAAAATAGGCAAGGAACTGGACAGCCGGGGTGTGCAGACGCGCAGAGGCGGCAAGTGGAGTACCACAACGATCATGGGCATTCTGAATAATGAGAAATATGTCGGTGACGTTCGCTACAACAAGACCTATACGGACGAAAACTTCCGCAGGCATAGGAACAAGGGCGACGTGGACAGTCCGGAAATAAAAGACCACCACGAGGCGATCATCAGTAGGGAGCTGTATGCGACAGCGCATGATGTACTGGAGCAGCGGCTCAGGGAACGCGGCATCCGGCGCGAGGATGAAAAGTACCAGCGACGGTATACTTTCAGCAGCAAAATCATCTGCGGTGCGTGCGGCAGCACATTCAAGCGTCAGGTGATTTCCAGTGGGATCAGCTGGTGCTGCAAGAAACACATTGCGGATAAGGATAACTGTTCGATGAAGTTTATACATGAGGAGGCATTCCAGTCCGCTTTCACCACGATGCTGAACAAGCTCATATTCACACGGAAAATACTGCTCCGTCCGTATTACAATGCGCTGCGCGTGGCAGGCAGTGACGAAAACCTGCAGCGAATTATGAGCCTGAAGGAGAGCATCCAGAAGAATTCCGACCGGAAATGCGAACTGAAGAAGCTCCGTGTAAAGGGCATCATTGACGCAGTCATGTATACGCAGGAGCTGAACCGTATCGAGAAGCAGAACGAAGAATCCCGTCGGGAAATACAGAACCTCGGCAATATCGAATCAGGTCTGATGCTGCGGGAAACCGAAAAGCTGCTGCATTTTATTGATACAGCGGAAACGCAGGACACCTATAACGAGGAACTGTTTATTTCCTTTGTGGACAGTATCATCGTTTACAGCAGGGACAGCGTCGGCTTCAAGCTGAAATGCGGACTGACATTGAAGGAGGCACTATGTACGGATACAAGATCATAAACGGCAAGGCTGTCATCGACGAACAGGAATCCGGAATCATAATCAGCATCTTCAACGGCTATATTTCCGGTTTGAGCATGAAGGCGGCTGCAGCGAATGCAGGCGTACCCATGCAGCACAGTGCTGTCAAGCAAATCCTGATGCAGGATACCTACATTGGCACCGACTACTACCCTGCGATTATCAGCCGGGAGACATTTGCAAAAGCAAACGGCAGAAGAATCCATCGTGCGAATCAGCACAGCCATGAAAAGCGGTATACCGCACCGCCAATACACAAGGAGTTTGAGCTAACTGCTGCGGAGACGCATTTCGACGATCCGGCAGAGCAAGCCGAATACATTTATAGTCTGATAGAGGTAAAAACATGAAAAACATGACCGTTATTCCTCCGAAGCCGCAGAAAGGCAATGCGGCAGCGAAGGAGGAAGTGAAGCGCCTGCGGGTGGCGGCATACTGCCGTGTATCAACTGACAATGAGGAACAGGCATCCAGCTACGAGGCGCAGATCCAGCATTATGAGGAATTCATCAAGACAAATCCGGAGTGGGAGTTCGTCGGAGTATACGCCGATGAAGGCATCAGCGCAACCAATACAAAAAAGAGAGAACAGTTCAACACTATGATCGAGGACTGTCAGGCGGGAAAAATCGACATGATCTTCACAAAGTCAATCAGCCGATTTGCCCGCAATACGCTTGACTGCCTGAAATACATCCGCCTGCTGAAGGAGATCAATATTCCGGTTTTCTTTGAAAAGGAGTCAATCAACACGATGGACGCAAAAGGGGAAGTCCTGATAACCATTATGGCGTCACTCGCGCAGCAGGAATCGGAGTCGCTCAGCAAAAATACGAAAATGGGAATCCAGTACCGTTTCCAGCAGGGGAAAGTGCTGGTGAATGCCCGGAACTTCCTCGGATACGACAAGGACGAGGAGGGGCATCTGGTCATCAATCCTGCGGAGGCAGAGATCGTCAAGCGCATCTTCCGCGAGTATCTGGAGGGCGCAAGCTGCATGAAGATTGCCAGAGGACTGGAGCGTGACGGCATCCTGACCGCACGGGGCAATCCACGCTGGCACGACAGCACCGTCCGTAAGATACTGGAAAACGAGAAGTATATGGGTGACGCGTTACTGCAAAAGACCTACACCATAGACTTTCTGAACAAGAAGCGTGGCAAGAATAACGGCACGCTGCCGCAATACTACATTGAGGACGACCATGAAGCGATCATCCCAAAGGATATATTCATGAGAGTGCAGGAGGAAATGGCGCGGCGGTCATCCGAGCGTGATCTGAACGGCAGGCGGCAGGGCTTCAGCGCAAACCACGCCTTCTCGCACATGGTGACCTGCGAGTGCTGCGGTGAGCATTTCCGCAGGCTGCACTGGAACAACCGTGGCAAGAAAACAATCGTCTGGCGCTGCAAGACCAGACTGGAGAACAAGACACGCTGCTTGGCACGGACGGTCAGCGAGGATGAACTGCAGCAAGGGTTTATTGACGCGGTCAATGAAATGCTCGGCAACAGTGACGAATACCTGAAAAAGCTGAAAAGCAACCTGAAAACCGCGATCAGCCTTGCCAATCCACAGTCAGCGGAAGCACTCGCAGAAAGGATGCGGCAATTGCAGCAGGAACTAATCGACCGGACGGAAAGCGGCACGAACTACGATGATCTGGCAGAAGAAATCCTGCGCCTGCGGGAACTGCAGGAACAGACTGTTATGGACGCTGCCGCCAAAGCTGCGCATCGGGAGCGTATTCAGGAACTGCTGCATTTCATCAATTCTCAGCCGCGCACCATCACGGAGTTTGATGAGGCGCTGGTGAAGAAGCTGCTGGAAAGCGTCAAGGTCTGCGAGTTTTTTCTGGAATTCCGGTTCAAGTCAGGTGTGACGATCAGCATTGAAAAGTGAATAGATAGAACGAGCCCCGCATCACTGGTGATTCAGTGGTGCGGGGGACTGATTTGAAGATTTAAAGATATGTTTCAAATCGTAGATATATCCTTGAATTCAATTATGCCATCAGCGACTTTGGATATAATTGTTTCTCTACCAAACATGTCAACAAGATTTTTTACTTGTTGACCAAAACCGTACTTTGCAACATATAGAATTATTATTTGATAGTCGTCCTTTGAGTTAAGAAAATAATCTAATATACCTTTATCTGTTTTATCTAATGAATGACCAAAAACGTAAATTTTAGGCGATATAAAAACTCCACTCGTATCAATAAACGTGGACACTCTTTAAGGTTTCCAGGTAGTTTAAAAACAATTCTTTGATAATATTTGCTGAATTTAATATAGTCAAGGCTTTGGCTTTCCATAAAATCATCCCTTATGCCTAAAACCATATTATTATTATCAATGTCACCATGAATATGAATTTCGTCAATTTTCTGATTTTCTTCTTCATATATTCGCTTGTATGTATCTGTATAATTGAAATTAAGAACTTTATTAATTTTGATTTTTTCAAAGAAAGGATTTTTTTGTATGGGCAATCTATTAACAAATTCTTTTAGATAGATTTTGAAACATTCTTTTAGTGAATCTAATTCAGAATGCATCGTTTTTATTATGAGTTCTTTTAACTCACGCTTAGCTTTTTTTGTTTTGACACATACTTGACTATATACGGTATTTTCATTTCTGTCACCACTAAAACCTGAATAATACTCTTCGTGTTTTTCAATAGGTGTGAATTTAACAGCTAAATTACGTTGTTCTTGATAAAAATCTTTTCCATTTGTATCTCTGAAATCAAGTTCGAACAATTGTTCTATTTCAAATAAAGCTGCCTCTATTTCTTGCTCAAAATCTATCCAACCTTCTTTTTCATAATTAATGCTATTGAAGAATTGTATCCATAAATTTCTATTGAGATTCTTTTCTAGATATGTAACGTTTTCTTCATTTATATCTGAATGATAATAATAAGCAAAATACGACATATTATCAGGATCCCAATTTGTAATTTTTCTTTTTGTTAAGCCTTGCTGGTAATTATGCTGGCCATCTTGATATGTTGAATAAAAACTCGACCAGTTTTTTGCAAATGATAAAAAATCAATATATTTAGTTGGGAGATCGTGATATAAGTCAAAACCGTTTCCTATAATTAAAATATTTGTATTCATATATTTTCCTCCTGGATATGAATATTGTAAATTATATTTGCCAGCGCTGAGCATTCTTATTGTTCGCTGGAAATGATATGCTTTATTATGTTTTGACGAAAGACATTCAATCCACACACTGAAAAATCGGAAAAAGCAGTTTCACGCACCCTAAATCGAGTGCGTGATTTGGTTGTCAAAAATTAAAGTGCGCGGATTGGTTGTCAGATGTGCCGTGTACGTCTTTTTGCCCTTTTACCTGTTCCCACATACAGATTTTGAGTGGGTAAAACTGCTGTTACCGCAAACGGGTGATGCCGATAATCCGCGTAAATACGCCGTTTTAGGATTTTTCTCGTGACAGCAGAACCACGCACTCAACGTGTCCGGTTCTCGGAAACAAGTCAACACCACAAACTTTAACTGCACTATAACCAAGACCATCAAATAATTTGCAATCTCTTGCAGCAGTAGCAGGATTGCATGAGATCATAACAATACGTTCCGGAGCAGCTTTAACAGCAGCAGATATTGTATTAATATCACAGCCTCTTCTTGGAGGATCAAGAATAATGACATCAGGACTATCATTGTTCTTATTAAGTATATCGGAAATAACTTCAGCGTCACCGCAAAAAAAGTCTGCATTATTAATATTATTTTGCAGAGCATTTTTCTTAGCATTCTCAATAGCCTGAGGCACTATTTCAATACCTGTCAGCTTTCTGACCTTATTTGCCATAGAAAGGCCTATTGTACCTGCACCGCAATAAAGGTCGCAGATATACATATCCTCGTTCAATTGAGCGTATTTTTCAGCAACAGAATACAGTAATTCAGCTTGTTCTGTATTTACCTGATAAAATGAAAGCGGAGATATTTCAATTTTATTTCCGCACATAACATCATAAATGGAATCATTGCCCCAAAGTGTTATGCACTTTGTACCAAGAATTACATTTGTTTTAGCGGGATTTACATTCATAACAATACTTTTAATATCATTATACTTGTTAATAAGTATCTTTATAAGAGCCTTTAATTCTCTGGAAATATCCTTTCGCACAACGATACATACCATAATTTCTTTTGAATGAAATCCTTGCCTTATATAAATATGCCGCATAATTCCTGTATGACTTTGCTCATTATAAATTGAAATCTTCTTCTGGTTTATGTAATCAAGAATATCATTGCTGATTTCTGCAAAAATCTCCGGCTGAAGCCTGCAGTCACTTATCGGAATTACTCTGTGACTTCTTGGAGCATAAAATCCATACACTGCTCTCCCATTAACTTCTGCAAGCGGATACTGTGCCTTATTTCTATATCTTGAAATATTGACGCTGCCTCTGAATTTATCAAATTCAGGAGTTAATCCACCAATTCTTTCAAAAGCATTTTTAACAATATCAGACTTTATTTTACATTCTGATTCGTAATTAATATGACGAAAAATGCATCCGCCGCATTTTGAAAAGCATTCACAGTCAGGTGATATTCTATCCTTTGAAACAGAAACAATTTCTTCAGCAATACCAAAAGCATAACTTTTCATTACCTTTACAATTTTCAGATTTATTTTATCACCAACAGCTGTATTCGGAACAAAAACAGTCATACCATCAATTTTGCATACACCATTCCCCTCAAATGTTAGATCAGTTATAACTGCGGTATATCTTTGATTTTTTTCAAGCATTCTGTAATCTCCTTTTTCTTTTCCATAAGCTGCTCAAACCGATTTATATATTCATAAGGAAACTTATAATTATGAATACGAACTATTTTGCCATTCGGATATACAAGCTTTGTAGATGCCGCACAGCCTGCACCAAGAATAGTCTGTGTTTCGTCCATAATATAAATATTATAGTAACTTTCCCTGCCTTTTTTTGCGTAACCGACATTTTCAAGATTTTCAACTGTATTTTTTTGACGGTAAAGATAATACGGATTATACCCATGCTTTAAAAGCTGATTTACACTGTAATCAACCATTTCTGCAGCAGGATTTTCTATATATCTTTCGCCATCACTGTATAAACTTGCAGAACGTTTTATCGTAAGAGTATGTACGGTTATGCTTTCAGGGTCAAGACTGATTATACGGTCAAGAGTATTTTTGAAACTTTCAGCAGATTCAGTCGGAAGTCCTGCAATCAAGTCCATGTTAATGTTATCAAATCCAACTTCCCGTGCAGTTTTATATGCATTAACAGTATCTTCCCCTGTATGATTTCTGCCGATTGCTTTAAGCACATCATTGTTTAAGGTTTGCGGATTGACAGAAATTCTTGTTGCTCCATATTTTTTAATAATTTCAAGTTTTTCACGGGTTATTGTATCAGCTCGTCCAGCCTCAAAATTATATTCACGCACATCATCAAGATTAAAGCACATCTGAACCTTTTTCATCAGGGTTTCAATATGCTCAGCAGAAATTGAAGTTGGAGTTCCTCCTCCAAAGTAAATTGTATCAATTCTGGTATTTGTATCCTTTACAATTCTGCTGATAATTTCAAGCTCCCTGCAAAGCATTTTTATATAATCAGGAATAAGTTTAATTGCCGAGTCCATAGAATGTGAAACAAATGAACAATAACTGCACCTTGTCGGACAAAACGGAATTGAAATGTAAAGACTTACTGCACTCCTATCAATTTTGTTTAAAATAGGCAGCTGATTATATGCAGTTTGAAATGCAAGCTCCAGCTTTAATGGAGAAATCTCATATTTTTTTGTAAGAATGTCAGTTATTTGCGGCTTGCTCATTCCCTGCTGAATTAAAGCAGTAACCTTTTTTACAGGTCGTATTCCCGTAAGAAGTCCCCATGACGGACTAATTCCCGTAAGCTGTTTCAAGCCGTTAAATATAAGTCTGCAAAGTTCATGTTCCTGAAGTTCAGCTTGATTTGATATGCCTAAATCTTTTTCAAGACAAATCTTATCTTTATTTTTCAGCTTGATTTCAGCTTTAATCTTATTGCCTGCCGTTTCAGCAATAATATATTCATCATAATCTGAAACATCAGTTATTTCGTAGAAAAAATTGAAGCGTGAAGCATGAATAAACAGCTTTACCGTTGCCTCAATCTCATATTTAAAAGAGTTGCCGATTAAAATAATCGGCATTTTCAAATCATTATTATTCATTTTATCTCCTATAAACAGGGTATGTTTTTTGTATTTTTATACAGTCATACTCTAAGCCATATAAGGATTATTTCTTTTTTCAAAATCCAGTTCAGTTTCAGGTCCATGTCCCGGGTAAACCATATAATTTTTCTCCAGCCTTGAAAGCTTAGCAAGTGAAATTTTCATAGCACCCATACTTCCATTTGGAAAATCTGTTCGTCCGATTGAAAGTCTGAAAAGAGTATCACCGGAAAAAACAGCGTCATTGCAAATGTAGCATACACTTCCCAAGGTATGTCCCGGAGTATGCATAACCTTAAACTGAACTTCACCGTCATTAATAAAGCAATCGTCAAATACGGAAATATAATTTGAAACCTTTTTAAATGGTTCTATTGCAATCTGCACTGCAAGCGATGCTGTTTCACTTTCCAGCATATTAGCGTCATCTGCATGAATATAAACCTCTGCTCCTGTAGCCTGCTGAAC
>ERZ773228.1005-NODE-1005-length-31272-cov-6.739469_pt1 | contig 31272 bp, 17 predicted proteins | sample MGYA00580524_ERZ773228 | MGnify/ENA primary metagenome ERZ773228 (study PRJEB29015, sample SAMEA2737768) | human gut metagenome | biome: human gut; feature: human-associated habitat; material: faeces | place: China | collected 2012 ... | reverse complement strand
ATCAGAACAGTTTCACATGTTCCATTACAGCCGGTTTACTTTTTCTTACGCTTGCAGCCTGCCACGATTGCCGCTGCCAGTGCAACGCCTGCCGGAATGATCACTACCGGCAATGCTTCGCCTGTCTTTGGCGTGGAGGAGATTTTTGTGTTGCTTCTGCTGCTGGAAGAAGACGAACCGGAGCTGCTTCTGATCACCGTGGTCGTCTGGCTTCCGCCAGCTGCTGTTGTTGTGCCGGAGCCGCCACTGCCTGCGGTCGTACCGGTGCCGCTTTCTCCAGTCACGGTCGTGGTTTCCGTAGAAGCCGTGGTCGTGGTGGAAACGGACGGGGTATGCTCGCCGTTGCCGGCGGTGGTATTCTTCGCAGTAGTCGTTGTGACTTCCGTAGTCGTTGTGGTTTCTTCGGTAGTTTCCGTTGTGGTGGTTTCAGTACCAACGTACTCATCGATCATCACAATGGCTCTGCCGTCCGGATTTGCCGTTACCACAGCATTTTCCACGCTCCAGCTGCCGTCTTCATTCAGGCTGACACCAACAAACAGTACCAGTGTACCGTCTTCGTTCAGCTGGAAGTAGATCGGTTCTGCAACGAGGTAATCTGCCGGAGCCAGTGTTTCGGTCAAGCAGTACGGCGTGTTCGGCTGGATTCCGGCAAAGACATGCGATACGCCTTCTTCGGATACCCACTGATCGATCACATTGCCGCTCTGATCGGTAATGTTCAGAGATGCTCCGCCGATCTCATTGCCGCCCACGTCACACTTGCGGATCACATAGCCGTCCGGCTGTTCGGTGGTGGTGACAATTGTAGTTGTCGTTTCCTCCGTTGTCGTGGTGGCTTCTGTGGTTTCTTCTGTCGTGGTAGTCGTTGCTTCGATGGTTGTCGTAGCTGCTGTTGTGACAGTTGTTTCTGCGGTAGTCGCTATGCTTGCCGCGGTAGTGCTGGTTTCGGTCACCGTTTCCGCAGTCGTTCCTGCGGCAGTTGTGGTGGTCGATGCTGCACTGGTTTCCGTAGAAGCACTTGCTGTTGTAACTGTGGTTTTGGCGGTTGTGGTATCTGTGGTAGTTCCGTTGGTAGAAGTGGTAGTCGGACCTGCACTGGTTTCCGTGGTGTTTCCGCTGGTCGCCAGTGTGGTGGCTGTTGTCACTTCGGTGGTGGTTTCACTGGTAGAAGTGGTAGTCGGGCCTGCACTGGTTTCTGTGGTGTTTCCGCTGGTTGCCAGTGTGGTGCCTGTTGTCACTTCGGTGGTGGTTTCACTGGTGGAAGTGGTAGTCGGACCTGCACTGGTTTCCGTGGTGTTTCCGCTGGTTGCCAGTGTGGTGTCTGTTGTCACTTCGGTGGTGGTTTCACTGGTAGAAGTGGTGGTCGGACCTGCACTGGTTTCCGTAGTGTTTCCACTGGTTGCCAGTGTGGTGTCTGTTGTCACCTCAGTGGTGGTTCCACTGGTTTTCGATGTAGTTGCTGCAGTCGAAACTGTGGTAACTGTACCGGTTCCCGTAGTGGTTTCTGTGTCAGATGTTGTGCTGCTTTCGCTGGTCGCAGTAGTTGTGGTTGTTGTTGTTGTCGTTGTAGTCGTTTCCGAAGTCGATGTTGTAGTAATCGCAGGCTGTTCCGCATCGCAGACCAGAATCTGTCCTGCGGTCTTGTCATAGTAGTAATAACCCTCGGTCGCCTTGTCATTCAGTTTGTCTGCGTCACCGGTGGTGCTTGTGACAACACCGTTTTCCACAGTAAAGGTCATTGTTGATTTGATTACCGTGTAGGTTTTTTTGGTTTCTGCGTCTGTAAAGGCATCGCCGGTTTCTTTCAGTGTGTATTTGCCGTCCGGCAGCTTGCTCAAAATAGCATCTGTCTTGCCGGAAGTCCATGTAATGGAATCTGCGGTTCTGCTGTCCACGGTAATATTTGCTGTCACACCGTCCAGCGTTGCTCCGCTTTCGTCCGGATTTGTCAGGGTCAGGGTCAACGTTGCTCCGGTGACTTCCTGCTTTCCGGTGATGTCCTTCTTGGCAATGGTGAGCTTGGAAGCCTCGTCCTGAATGGTTGTGGTTCCGGTCACCTTACCGTCTGTTCCAATGGTGAAGGTTTCTTCTGCGGTGTACAGCTGATAGCCGTCCGGTGCATTGGTTTCCTTCAGCTGATAGCTGCCTGCCGGCAGTCCGGTGATGATCGTTGCATCTTCTCCGGAAACAAACTGAATGGTCTTGCCGTCTGTACTGATGCTGTAATCCCGATCCTTGACCAGTACTGTCTTGTTCCCGTTCTTATCGGTTCTGGACAGTTCCAGCTTCGTGGTATCCAGCACGTTTTCTGCGGTGATCTCCAGTGTTGCACCAGCTACTTCCGCACTGCTTGCTGCGTCCTGCTTGCTGATCGATACGACGTTGACAGCTTCCGCATCGCAGACCAGAATTTCTTCCTTGGTCTTATCGTAGTAATAATAGCCCTTGGTCGCCTTGTCATTCAGGTTGTCTGCGTCACCGGTGGTGCTTGTGACAACACCGTTTTCCACAGTAAAGGTCATTGTTGATTTGATTACCGTGTAGGTTTTTTTGGTTTCTGCGTCTGTAAAGGCATCGCCGGTTTCTTTCAGTGTGTATTTGCCGTCCGGCAGCTTGCTCAAAATAGCATCTGTCTTGCCGGAAGTCCATGTAATGGAATCTGCGGTTCTGCTGTCCACGGTGTTATTTTTGATATTTTCTACTGTCACACCGTCCAGCGTTGCTCCGCTTTCGTCCGGCTTTGTCAGAGTCAGGGTCAGCTTTGCTCCGGTGACTTCCTGCTTTCCGGTGATGTCCTTCTTGGCAATGGTAAGCTTGGAAGTGTCATCTTCCATTACGACCTTGTTGTCGTCCTTGGTCAGTCCGTTTACCGTTCCGACCTTGCCGTCAGCTCCGACCTCGAAGTTCATCTCCTCGGTCTTTTTGGTGAAGCCGTCCGGTGCGGTGGTTTCTTCCAGCGTGTACACGCCTGCCGGCAGATTTGCCAGTGTCACACCGCCCTTGGCTTTGTCCGAAGTCCATGTAATGGTGTTGCCGCTGGTTTCGATTCCAGCAGTGCTGCCGTCGCTGTAGGAGCCCTTGACTTTGCTCAGGTCTGTTCCTGCCGGTGCAGTCAGTTTCAGTACGGCTCCGGTGAGTTCTTCTCCGCCGCCGACTGCCTGCTTGCTGATCGTCACGCTGGGCTTCTGACCGTCCTTCATGGTAATGTCATTGCCGGAAACGTCATATTCTGTGGTTCCCGTTGCATCAACTACACCGTTTTTAATGGTAAAGGTGAAGTCTGTGCTTACCTTGTTGTAGCCGTCCGGTGCAACTACCTCCGTCATGGTGTAGGTGCCGTCCGGCAGACCGGTGATGTCGGTCTTGTTTTTGCCGTCAGAAATAAAGGTGATAGTATTAGATGTCTGTGTGTATTTGCTGTAATCAGCGTTGTCCTCCAGAGAGTCTGCCTTTGTCAGCAAAGTTTCCCCACGCTTGACCTCCAGCACATCTGCATTCAGACTGCCGTTTGTCCGGGTGATCTTGATGGTTGCACCTGCCAGTTCCTTAGAATTTGCAATATCCTGCTTGTCCACACTGACTTGTGCACGGTTGATAACCGTTACACCGGTGCTTCCCAACTCAGCATATGCCATCGATTCTGCATTTTCTGTGACAATATAGCCGTCATCGCCGATTTCAAATGCAACTTCTACCGGCACATAGTTATTCTGTGCAGCTTCTGTCAGTTTGTACTTTCCGGCTGTCAGATTAGTAAATATTTTTGCTGTACCATCGGTTGTCCAGCTTTCCTCATTACCATCCGGCTTTTTCAAAGTCAGCTTATAGCCGGTCATTGCCTTACCGTCTACATCTGTTTTTGCAAAGGACAATTCCACTTGTGTGGTATTGGCATCGGTAATGACCTTTTCGCCCGGAATACCCGGCAGCAGGTCTACCCGACTGCTGTTGCCGGAGTAGGTAGCGAGGAATGTCTTGCTGCTACCTGCCGATCCTACTATGGTTGTGCTGCCATTTTCCACGCGGTTGCCGTCTGCGTCCAGCTCAAAGACGTAATAGGTCTTGCTGCTGTCCAGTCCGTCAAAGGTAACAGACTTTTTGCCGTTGTCGCCGGCAGCAATGTTGATGTTCTTCTTTTCCACCTGCTGATAGCTGCCATTTGTGTCCTGCGTAAACAGTCCAACCTCAATTGCATGGTCAACTGCCGGATTGCCGTCCTCGGTAGCAATCTTCGTTACCTTGATCTGAGCCGGATTCTTGGTGGTGTTTGTGATAATGGTGTTTGCCTGCGGTGCGTCCTTGGTCAGGGTAAGTGCCGCAACCTGATTGTGGTCATCACAGCAGTCATAAGAAACATAAAATGTCGTATCTGTTTTTGTAGTGGAATTCTTGGGATCGAGAACAACAGGCATCTGGAAAGAAGCACCGTTTTCGACACGCTTGTCACCGTCCATTTCAAAGATGTAGTACGGGGTATCTGCTTTCAGACCGTCAAAGGTCACATCAGAACCTGCAGTAACATTCTTTGTTGTGCCGACCTGTGTGTAATCGTTCCCGCTCTTGGTGAACAGTCCCACGGAGAATACGGGTGTGCTCTTGACATCATCTGCGATCAGCACCTTGCTGACGGTGATGCTGTATTGGGTTTGTTCAAAGTTAGTGATTGTAGTAGTACCGCCTGCCTGTACTGCCGACCGTGTTACCGGTAAGAAAGAGTAGCGGATACCACTATCCGCAGTGTAAGTACCAGAATCTCCTGTATAAGTCGGAACGCCGTTGGCATTGGTTTCCAGCACGTAGAAATCCATGCCCTTGGGCACATCTTTAAATATCACGTCCTGCGAGCCTGCCTCGGTAAAGGTCAGGGACTGCACCGGTGCTTCCTCATAGCGAACATAATCGCCTGCCGCATTCTTGGTGAACAGGGCAAAATAGAAGGTGTCGCCGGTGACATCTCCACCTTCCATGCCTGCCAGAGTTTTGGTCAGTGTAATCTCACCTGTATTTTTGGTGTTGGTCACGTCGACCGTCTGGTTCGTTGTGGCATCAGTGGAGATCTTATTGCCGGTATATGCCGGTGTGTAGTTGTGAATCTGATTGCCCTTGGCATCTGTTTCCAGCAGGTAAACGTTGTTGGCGTTGTTGGTCTGCTGCTTGATCGAGGACAGGTCTACGTCCTTCATGGTGACAGAAGCCTCAGTCTGTCCTGCCGGAATGGTGACGGAAATCACATCACTCAACCGTGTGGTGTAATTTTCATCGGTAAACAGTGCAAAGTAGAATGTTGCGTCCTTGGTTTCTGCTTCTGTCAAAGTCTTGTTGACCGTCACATCAACGGTGGTGTCCGGTGTCTGTACCCAGACGCCGACCTTTGCCGGCTCTGCTACCATGACAGTATCGCCCAGAATGTCGGTATTCTGATAGGAGTACGCGAAGCTGTTCCATGCGATATTTTCCTCGCCGGTCTTTGCCACATAGCTGGGAACGGTTGCGGTAACTTTGACAACAACTTCGTCGCCAACCTCGACGGTCGTATCTTGCAGCTGGATCCGGAAGTCTACGGTATCGTCAGACTTGATGTTTGTCCAGTTCATGACATCGTTCTGTCCCAGCCAGTCCTTGGAGTACTCATTCAGGACAGAGGTCTTGTCGGTGGAATAGCTACGTGCTGTTTTATCAACTACATCTGTTCCGCCTACCATAACAGAATCAATGCTCTTGAGTTTCACGCCGAATGCGGAGAAACGCTCATAGCCGGAAACCAGACCCAAGTCACCCACATAGGGCAGACGGTCAATAATGGTCATGTTTTCCAGAGCTACCGGCGAGTTGTTCTTGATGTGGAGTTCATAGGTCACATCTTCGCCCTGCATGCCCTGCACATAGTTGTGGGTGGGCTGGCGGCTGTAACCGGTATCAGTAGCCGGATCCGTATGGGGTGTGCCGGTGTGATTCTGATTGGTGTAGGTAATGGTCTTCCAGGACTCCGTGGTCAGACCAACGATATTGTAGTTTGCATAGTTCCAGATCTGCGTGTCGCGCTTTTCGCCGGCAACCGTATCCTCTGCGGTGAACGGCTGGTCAATGGTGGCGTAACCGGTGTTGGTGATAACGCCTTCTTTTTCCTGGCCGTCTTTTACAGTGGTGGCGAATTGTACGACGATGGCATAGTTCGGCTCCAGTTTTCCTTCTGTAACGCCTGTTCCTGTCACACTGGAAACATCCCAGCTGACAGAATCACCGTTGGCAGTGGTTTTGATTGTTGCACCATCATTTCCGGTAACCATACCATATTTGTCCACAGCAAAGCTGCCGTCTGCCTTCAGCGGCACTACAAAACATTTTGTAGGGTAGCTGGTGTTGTCAAATTCATAGCAGCTGGGAAGATTATCTGTCAGCGTCACGTCAGTGAGATCCAGCCTGCCCAGTTCTTCCCCGTTCAGGGTAGCCTTGCCAGCGGTATCTGTTTCGCCCTTGCCGTTATAGAGGACTGCCTGCCAGATCAGGGTATCGCCAGCGGTGATATAGCCGTTTTCTACCTTCTGGACATCTGCGTTTTGATAGTCCTTTCCGGCATAGGAAGCTACTGCCAGTTTGGCGAAGCCGGGGGCGGGAGTGGTTTTGGTGAAGCTGATGTCCACCTTGCTATTGGGCAAAATCACACGGTCGCTGCCGTCATCTCTGCCCTCCACCACTGTCACCTTGGAAAGAGTGTTGGTCAGTGTGACTTTTTTCGCTGTGCTGTTTGCCAGTTCCTGTGCCTTGTCGGCGGTCAGTTTGGTTTTGTAAGTCAAACTTACGTCACAGTCATACAGATGTTCAAATTTTCCTCTGGAAACAAATGTAAAAGTCAGCGTCTGTCCGTTCTGCTCTGCGTTAATGTCACTGAAAGGTTTAAAATTTGCAATTCCCCCTACACTACCTGGCACATATTCCATGCCGTCCGGCAGGGTGTCTTCTACAATAATCTTTTTTCCGTCGTAGGCGTTTCCCTCGCCTTTCAGTTGCAGCCTATACTGAAATGGCATGGCTTCCAATTCGGAAGCGCTCTTGCCGCTAATGTCAGTTTGATCATCACTGCCGTCCAGCTGTTTGGTTGCTGTAAAGGTGGAGATGTCGATCGGGCTCTTGATCGCGTCTTGAGCGTACCACTTATTCGAAACGCTGTAGCCGTCATTCCAGCTGTTCTTGGTAGCCTGCCCGATAGCAACATAGTTGTAAAGTCCCTTTTCGTCTGCTGCATACTTGGTTTCCAGTGAGGTCCCTTTGATTTTGATCATATTGGGATCACTGCATTGTTTTCCATAGGTGCTGTTGCTTCGCAGATCGCTGTTGGTTTCTACTGTATATTCCAGTTCCACCCATTCACCCGGTGCCAAATTGACATTCGGGAGCACATACTGGGACATGGCATAAGCTGTTGTCTGTACGCAAAGTGCCTTGTCACCTATCTTGCAGCTGGCATTGGTAGAACTGATGCCCACAACTGTCATGTCCGCAGCATGTGCTTCGTTTTCACCCCAGTACAGCAGTTCGCCTCTGTCGTAGATCGCCAGATGTTCCAGTGTGTTCGTGCTGTTGTTGGTGAACTTCACGCGATAGGTGATGTCCTCCTCTGCGGAGTACACACGGTCATCGACAACCGTCTTTTCCACGCTGTACTTGCTCAGGTCTTCGCCTACGCGAACTGTTGCCTTGTAGTCATTGTCGTTGATGTTGGCGGTGTTGACCACATCTGCCGCACCGTCAACGGTGGCTTTAATGGTGATCGTCACCACTTCGCCGGCATCCAGTTTGAAATCGCCGGTAATGCTCGCAGCAGTCTTGAGCTGTGCCAGTGTCAGATCACCAGTCAGCGGTGTTTCTGTCAGATTGTTGGAGGAAGCCGGCAGATTGCTGGTCATGGAAACTGCCTGGAAGGTTGCACCAGCCGGCACAGCATCTTCCAGCTGGCTGACAATGCCTGCGGCAGTGCCGTTGCTGTTGTCCAGCTTCAGGGTGTATTCCACAGGAGTGGGTGTATTTTCCGTAAAGCCTTCCGGACTGACGCTCTTGGAGAAGTGCATATCCGCCGCAGCGTCTTTTCCGGTAAAGGTAGTAGACTTGTCGCCGTCGCCGGTGGTTGCCGTATTCACAACAGATTCCGCATCAGAATTGATCTTCACCGGAATGGCAACAACCACAGTGGCATCTTTGGCAATCGCTGCATTTGTCGCAGCAACAGTGTTGCCGCTGACGGTGATGCCCGCAGTTTCCAGTGACTGTGAAACGCCGTTGACAGTGACGGTCACGCCCTTGGAGGTATCAATGGTCACGCCGGCAGGCATGGTATCACTGAATGTGAATGTACCAGCCTTGGTGCCGTCGTTCTTCATGGTGATATGGTAAACGCCGTCGGTTTCCACACCTTTTGTATAAGTGGTGTTTCCTGCCGACTGTACATAGCCGCTCTTGAAGTATGATACATGTGCCACATCTTTCTTAACCCAAATGGTCTTGGTTGCATTTTCGCCGTTGTTGCCAGTCACTTCGTTGGTCAGTACCGTGTCCTCGTCCTTGTTCACGGTGCATTCGATCTCTTTGGTGACGCTCTGTCCGGCAGGAACTGCAACGTTGTTCCATGCCGTTTCTCCAGCGGCAGTCAGTCCGTCCGGCAGATTATCTGTGAGATCGATCGTACCGTCTGCATCGCCGGTATTGGTCACGGTGATAACAAACTTGACCTTGTCGCCCTTTACATAGTACGCCTTTTCATTTTCCACGGTTTTGCTCAGACTGAACTTCGGCCCCTGCGGAGCAGAAACCTTCAGTTCCACGCTGTTTCCGCCGATGGTCGAGTAGCTGGCATCGTCACCGTAGGGCTTGCCGGAAACGGTCAGGCTGTTGGTGACCTTGCCGTCCGCGGTGCCGTTCATCTTCACGGTGCTGCTGTTCAGAGGCAGTGCCACGTTCAGATTAACCGCCGGCATCTCGGCATTGGTGTTCTTGCTGTCCACGGTGAAGCTGATCTTGGCAGTGCTGCCGCTGACATCTACGCTCAGGTTGCCGGCAGTGTAGCCTTTTGTCGCAACGGCAGACTTGACGGCGTTTTCCACCGCGGTCTGTGCATCACCGATAAAGGTCATTTCCGACAGTGAAATGGTGTCCTCGAATTTCAGGGACTGTACCCATTCCACGCCGCTTTTCTTGGTGACGTTGTTCGCCGAAGCACTCAGGGTATAATTTACCGTGGTGCCGGCAGCCAGCTGTGCCGCTGTCAGGGCGTTTCTGTCCTCCGACTTGGACGCACTCCACTGCCGTTTTGCCTTGGCAGTAATTGTACTGCTGGCATTCTTGCCTGTGCTGTCCTGTACGATCTTTACGGTCGAGGTCGTTCCGCCCGGGGTCTTGCCGTTTTGGAACTTCGCCTGTAGCCGGACCTGTTTGGTCTGACCGTTGTCAATATCAAAGGCGATATACCGGCTGCCGTCGCTGTTGACATGCAGGGTATAGCCGTTATAAACGGCACCGTCCTTAAAGCCGTTTCCGGCGAAGTTCGGCAGCAGCAGATTCTTGTCGGTGATCTCGATCCGATAAGAATCCATCTCTCCTTCATTGACGTTGTTTCCGGAGATCGTCGACATCAGATAGAACACATCTCCCGTATTCACTTCATCAATCGGATTATACTTGCTGTCCCGAAATTCGACACTGGCGTTTGTCAGTACCAGCGGTCCGCCGGATCGTCCGTTATTGTCTGCCGATACCGGAAACAGCATCGACGGCAGGCAGGTCACGATCATCAGGACTGCCAGCAAGACACTGATGACTCTTGTACGCAGGTGTCTTGTCTTTTCTGTCTGCATAAAAAAACTCCTCTCATTGCGGGAACGCTGCACGCAGTCTGTTTTGCATTCTTTCGTGCAAACTTTATGCGGCGTTTCCTCAGATTTTTTGCACGGGGAAACCGGTTCCCTGTGCAGATTTGCACCGTGGCAGCAACATCGACAAAAACGATATACATACCACATTTTTTACAGCAATTTCCACTAACTCCGCCGTTTTTAACTGTTCAATTGTTTCCACAATCAAAAGAACATTTTGGAGTAAATCACGGAAATCGCTCTGATACACCTTTATTATACTGATTATCTGTGAAATTTTATATCACTTTTTATGTAATATTCGAAAAGTAAGGGGAAGGTTCAGGCAGTCTGTTCAAGCTGCTTCCCGATTCTCCAATTTTTGCAGCGGCATCTCCGGCGAATGGCTGTCCGAATTTACCCGCGTGCAACTTCTTTCAATCACATATGACGAATCACGCCATTGTTTTTTCAAATATTTCGTGAAAAAAGCTATTGCAACCTTGCCCAAAATCCGGTATAATAAATAGTGGGGGATGTTCCAGAGGAAACGGAACAGTCCGCAGTATGGCAAATCGAAGCCAGCACTGATAAATGGCACGCCTATGCCGAATGCATTGAGGAGGATATTATGGTAGCAAAAACAACAGAAAATCCCCAGAGAGAAGAATTAAAACAAAAATTCGTAGACCGACTTCAGCTGGAGTGCAGCGTTTCTCCGGACGAAGCTTCTGACAAACAAATCTATCAGGTGCTGTCTGCCCTGATGGTCGAAAAGCTGAAGCACAAGCGGCAGCATTTTATCAATAAAACCAATTCCGTCGGCGGAAAGAACGTTTACTATCTGTCCATGGAATTCCTGATGGGTCGTTCCCTGAAGACCACCCTGTACAATCTGGAACTGGCAGATGATGTCCGTGCGATCCTGCAGGATTATCACATCAATCTGGACAGCATTTTCGAGTGCGAACCGGACGCTGGTCTGGGCAACGGCGGTCTGGGTCGTCTGGCAGCATGCTATCTGGACGCAATGGCAACACAGGAAATCCCTGCAACCGGTCACTCGATCTGCTATGAGTACGGTATCTTCAAGCAGATTCTGGAAGACGGCTGGCAGACCGAAGAGCCGGACAACTGGCTGCCGGGCGGCAGCGTATGGCTGGACCCGAAGCCGGACGAAGCCATTGAAGTCCACTTCGAGGGCAACGTACAGGAATACTGGCAGGATTCCTATCACTATATTTCCCATGTCAACTACAACACCGTTATTGCGATCCCGTATGACATGTACGTTTCCGGTTACGGCAGTGCCGGCGTTTCTACCCTGCGTCTGTGGAAGGCACAGGCACCCAGCTTTGACATGAAGGAATTCAACGAGGGCAACTACGAACAGGCTCTGTCCCGCAACTCCATGGCAAATGCGATCTCCAAGGTACTGTACCCCAACGACAACCATCTGGAGGGCAAGTCCCTGCGTCTGCGTCAGCAGTACTTCCTGTGTGCCGCAGCTATCGGCGACATCGTCAACCACCACATGAACGTATACGGCACACTGGAAAACCTGCATGAAAAGGTAGCGATCCACATCAACGACACACACCCGACGCTGGCAATTCCGGAACTGATGCGTGTGCTGCTGGACGACTGCGGCTATACATGGGATCGTGCATGGCACATCGTCACCAACACCTTTGCCTACACCAACCACACCGTTATGGCAGAGGCTCTGGAAAAGTGGGACGTGAATCTGGTCAAGCAGATCGTGCCGCGTATCTTCCAGATCATCGTGGAGATCAACAACCGCTACTGTGCCGGTCTGATGGAACGCAACGGCGGCGACAGTGCAAAGACCACCCGCATGTCTATCATCAAGGACAACCAGATCCACATGGCTACCCTGTGCGTTATGGCTTCTCACAGTGTCAACGGCGTTTCCAAGCTGCACTCGGAGATCATCAAGGACAGCGTATTCCACGAAGAATATCTGGATACGCCGAACAAGTTCAAGAATGTCACCAACGGTATCGCATACCGGAGATGGCTGTATCAGTCCAATCCGGGTCTGACCCAGCTGCTGCGTGACAAGATCGGCGACGGCTTCCTGAAAGACGGCAGCGAGCTGAAAAAGCTGGACGTTTTCGCAGACGACAAGGCCGTTCTGGAACAGCTGCGGAAGATCAAGAAGGAAAACAAGCAGCGTTTCGCCAAGTATGTCAAGAAAAAGAGCGGTCTGGTTCTGGACACCGACAGTATTTTCGATGCTCAGGTAAAGCGTCTGCACGAATACAAGCGGCAGCACCTGAATGCTCTGCACATTCTGGCACAGTACAACGCCCTGCTGGAAAATCCGGATATGGACTTTACTCCTAAAACCTATATCTTCGCTGCAAAGGCTGCTCCGGGCTACTATCTGGCAAAGCAGATCATTAAGATGATCTGGGCTCTGTCTGAGGAGATCCGCAAGAACCCCCGCATTTCTGACAAGCTGTCTGTATACTTCCTCGAAAACTACTGTGTTACCATGTCTGAACTGCTGATGCCGGCCTGCGACATCTCCGAGCAGATCTCTCTGGCAGGCACAGAGGCTTCCGGTACCGGCAACATGAAGCTGATGCTGAACGGTGCCATTACACTGGGTACGCTGGACGGTGCAAACATCGAGATCGGCGATGCAGTTGGTCCGGAAAATATCCTCATCTTCGGCATGAAGACCGAGGAAGTCAACACCCTCAAGGCCCGCGGCTATCGTCCGGAGGACTATTACAACAACAATCCGGTCATCAAGAGCTGTATCGACCGCATGTATGCCGGCATCAACGGCTGCAAGTTCACTGAAGTGGCAGACTCTCTGCGGACACTGGATCCGTACATGGTTCTGGCAGACTTCGACAGCTATTGTCAGGTACAGGAACACAGTTCCAAGCTGTACACCGACAAGGACACATGGACCAAGATGTCCCTGCACAACATTGCCAACGCAGGCATCTTCTCCGCAGACCGTGCAGTCAACGAGTACGCAAAGGATATTTGGAATATCTAAGAACTGGGGAATCTCTCCCGGAACTGATATAATCTGACGAAAACGGAGCAGCACAAACCCTGCTCCGTTTTCTTGAATGAACGGATTGTGCGGTGTCTGCGAAATAAGGAAAAGATTTTAGTAAAATCCCTCCACCAGCTTTGCTGGTCCCCCTCCCTTTTCAAGGGAGGCTAATCTATTTGGAGTTTACAGTATACTACAACCCATTAGCTTAGCAATATCATGTTTTTCCTTGAAAAGAACACTTTTCCACTTCACAAAGAAAGGAGCATCTCTGTATGCGTTATTTTTACAACAGCTGGGATTCGGCGTATAAGTCGCACTTCGGTGCCATTGCCAGAAACCAGAGCTGTCAGTTCACCATTCGCCTGCCGGAAGAAACGCCGCTGGACTTTTCTCCGGTGCTGGTGGTTTTCCGCACCGGCTTCAAGGAACGTTTTCTGCCGATGAACGTGAAAGAACACGAAAACGGCTATGTCACATACACCACAGATCTCATTCCCAAGTACTCCGGCGTACACTACTACTATTTCTCCTACACCTCCAATGGTGTACGGCACTATATCAAGCGGGGCGATGCCTGCCACGGCACACTGGATCAGGGAGAAATGTTCCAGCTGACAGTCTACAACGAGGACTATCAGACACCCCAGTTCCTCAAGGGCGGCGTGATGTATCAGATCTTCCCCGACCGCTTTTGCAGCAGCGGCAAGATGCACGACAATGTGCCCTCTGACCGCGTGATGCGGGAATGGGGAGAACTCCCCTACTACAAGCCCGACCAGAACGGACACGTCTGGAACAACGACTACTTCGGCGGCGATCTGGACGGTATCCGCAGCAAGCTGGACTATCTGAAAGATCTGGGCGTGACCTGCATCTATCTGAACCCGATCTTCGAATCCCACGAGAACCACCGCTACAACACCGCCAATTACCGGAATGTAGACCCGCTGCTGGGCACCAACGAGGACTTTCGGGAACTGTGTAAGGCTGCCAAAACCTACGGCATTTCGGTAATTCTGGACGGCGTATTCTCCCACACCGGTGCAGACAGCATCTATTTCAACAAGTTCGGCCGCTATCCCACCCCCGGTGCGTATCAGTCCGAAAAGAGCCCCTATTACTCCTGGTATCACTTCTGGGGCAACAAGGAATATGAGTCGTGGTGGGGCATTAACACCCTCCCCAACGTGGACGAGAACAACCCCAGCTATACCAAGTACATCTGCGGCGATGACGGTGTACTGGACTACTGGCTCAGTCTGGGGGCTGCCGGATACCGTCTGGACGTTGCCGACGAACTACCAGACGAATTTCTGGACAACCTGCGTGCCTGCGTCAAGAAGTTTGACGAGGAAAAGATCGTCATCGGCGAGGTCTGGGAAGATGCTTCCAACAAGGAGGCGTATGGTGTCAAGCGGCGGTATCTGCTGGGCGACCAGCTGGACAGCGTGATGAACTACCCGTTCCGCGAGGCAATTATTGCTTACATGAAGGGCGAAGCTGCCACCACATTCCGCGACCGCATCATGGGCATTCTGGAGAACTATCCCAAGTGCACTGTCGATGTGCTGATGAACTTCGTTTCCACCCACGACATCGAACGGGCGATCAACCGGTTCGGCGGGCAGCCCTGCGACGACAAGAGCAAGGACTGGATGGCATCGAATGAACTGTCGCCGGAGGAATACGAACGCGGCAAGACGCTCCTGAAAGGGGCTATGGTATTGCAGTTCTTCCTCCCCGGTGTACCCAGCATCTACTACGGCGACGAAGCCGGCTTGCAGGGCTGGAAGGATCCGTTCAACCGCCGCTGCTATCCGTGGGGACAGGAGGACACCGAACTCATCGACTACACCCGCCAGCTGGCAAAGATCCGGCGGGAACACCCTGCATTTGCAGAGGGTGCTATGGAATTTCTGGTGCTGGAGGACAATGTTGTGGGATTTGCCCGCTATATTCCGGAAAATGGCTCCAGTGCTGTGATCCTGCTGAACCGCGGCGGGGATACCACAATGGTTTCGCTCCGCGACAAGGCATTCGGCCGCTATGCATTCAGCACGGTCATCAGCGGCATCTGCGACGGTGATGCCGTGATCCTGCCGAAGAACAGCTATGCCGTAATCAGTGCCGTCCGCACCAATGTGCCGAATGCACGATAACAAACACAGTGTTTCCCTAGACAATCACCGCGAGGGCAGCCGAAAGGCTGCCTTTTGCTTTTGCCTTTTTACGCGTTCTGATTCGACAAATTTTCTATAGTTTAGTTTTAAAATTGCTGGTTTTGCTGTTCGAAACTTTTCTTTTTTCGAAAGTGGTGAAAAAAGCTTTACAAGTGCCCGAAAATGTGATATACTAATGAAGTCGCCAATCGAGGTGTGGCTCAGTTTGGTAGAGCACTACGTTCGGGACGTAGGGGCCGCAAGTTCGAATCTTGTCACCTCGACCAATTATAGAAGGCTGAATTACGAAAAAAGCTCGTAATTCAGCCTTTTTTCGTTACCTGGGGTGTTTTGCGAAAAACAGGTTTTTTCCAAAAATGGCAAGTAAATACGGGCAAATGGCAAGTAAAATGGCAAGTGGAAAACGGTCAGTTTGTGCCAGTTGTTGGAATTCTTGGAACTGGCAGCGTTGTCCAATAAAGAAAGAAGGCGAATGGATTTGAACAAAAACACGAAAAGTGTACAGCCTATAGACCCCGTCATTACACTTCCAGTCTATCCGAATCAAAGGCAATACCGTGCAAAGTCACCAGACGCTCTTTGTGCGGTATTGCCTTAAAATAAAATAGGCAAAGGATTTGTCACTGCCAATCGCAGCAAGTCCTTTGCTTTTTATTATTTCCGTTCCGACCGCCTGTGATTTCTGTACTCCTTAGGCGTCATTCCATAGAGTGCCTTAAATTTGCGGCAAAAATATCCCACATTTTCAAAGCCTGCTGTCTGAGCTATAACGAAAACGCTGTTTTCAGTTTCCGTAAGAAACTTGGCAGCACGCTTCAAACGATATTCCAGAGCATAATTAATGGGCGATGTATGCAGATAGCTTTTAAAAATATTCAGCACACTGCTTTTGCTTATAGAAACAGATCTTGCAAGGTCTTCCAAGGTTATCCGACGATAATAGTTTTTGTGGATATGCTGCATCATTATCTGCAGCTGTGCTTGTGCCTGTGCGGAGGTTTTGTTTATGTTTTGAGTGTCGTTCCAACTTATGCTTTCGTAAATCTGCCCCCATAGCTTCATAATAAGTTCGGTTGTTTTCAGTTCGGATATGCTTTTCGATTCCTGTATGGCAAACACATTTCGTATTGTATCAAGCATCTCACATTGCTTTTCATCTGTCGGCGATATTATCAGGCATTCAACCGAGGACATAAGCACAGGCTTTATATATTTGCGGTATATCAAACTGTTTTCTGCGGCTATCAGAAGCGGAGAAAAGACCATATTGGGAATAATTGTACTTTTGCTGCTCTCAAACCGATGTATCACCTGTGTGTTGATGAAAATTGCTTCCCCTGTGTTAAGCACATATCTGCTGCTGCCCACAAAAAAATCTGCCGTCCCATTTTCTACAAGCACAAACTCAACCTCGGGGTGCCAGTGCCAGTCAATACAGTGCAGGTCAAAGAGCCATATATCCTCATAATAATATCGAAAGGGATATTCCTCACTGCCGTGACTTATGGTTTCACGAAGAGTTTCATCAGTGATGATCTTTGCGTAGCCGTCGTTTAGGTTTTTCAAATTTATCCTCCATTTTTGCGATATAGTGTAATAAAAATGCGATATTGTACATTGAAATATGCCGTTTGTTATGATATGATACAATTATATCAAAAAGCGAAAGGAACGTCAAGATGAATTACAGAAAAACTCTTATTGCCTGTTATCTTGGATTTATTACACAAGCTATTACAGCAAATTTTGCACCGCTGCTATTTCTCACATTCCACAATGTTTACAATATCCCTCTCGGAAAAATTGCGCTCATATCATCCGTTTTCTTTATCACCCAGCTTATTGTGGATATTCTCTGTGCAAAGTTTGCGGACAGAATAGGCTACCGCAGATGCGTTGTGGGTTCTCAGCTGTTTTCGGCAGCAGGACTTCTGGGACTTGCGTTTCTTCCTCAGATAATGCCCGACCCGTTTATGGGAATAATCATCAGCACAATTGTATATGCGGTGGGCAGCGGTCTTACGGAGGTGCTTGTCAGCCCTATCGTTGAATCCTGTCCCTTTGAGCATAAAGAGGCGGCAATGAGTTTGCTCCACTCCTTTTACTGTTGGGGCTCGGTAGGAGTTATCCTGCTTTCCACAGTATTTTTCTCGGTGTTCGGTATAGGCAATTGGAAATGGCTTGCTTGTATCTGGGCAATAATTCCGCTGTATAATATGTTTAATTTCATCACCTGTCCCATTGAACACCCTGCCGAGGACGGGCAAGGTATGAGTATCGGAAATCTTTTAAAAACCCCCGTGTTCATTATTTCCATACTGCTGATGATATGTGCAGGAGCGTCGGAGCTTTCAATGGCACAGTGGGCATCTGCATTTGCGGAATCTGCTTTGGATCTTTCAAAGGCTATGGGAGATATTGCCGGGCCTTGCCTGTTTGCGGTGACTATGGGAATAAGTCGCTCACTGTACGGAAAATACGGCGACAGGCTTGACCTAATAAAATTTATGATAGGCTCAGGCATGCTTTGCCTGATATGCTATCTTGTTGCTTCCCTGTCGGATATTCCCATGCTTGGGCTTGCAGGCTGTATAATATGCGGCTTTTCCGTTGGAATTATGTGGCCTGGAACCATAAGCATCTGTTCGGGGAAAATGCCTTCAGGCGGCACAGCAATGTTTGCCCTTCTTGCCATGGCAGGCGACCTTGGCGGTGCAATAGGTCCGGGTATCGTAGGAAACATTTCACAAAGTGCAGGAGATGATATTCGCAAGGGCGTGCTTGCAGGCTGTATTTTTCCACTTGTGCTTGTTATTCTGACTTTTGTGATTTCCAAAAATGTCAATAAAAACAGGCAGGAATGAAAGAGTATGACTATAAGGCAATACCGTACAAAGAGCGTCTGACGACTTTGTGCGGTATTGCCCTGAATCAGTACAATGTGATTCATATCGATATCCAGCAGTTTGTCAGCAAATATCCTGTGATAAAAGACATGGTGGCACGCTTAACAAAGGAATTGTTGTTTGATGTGAAAATGGAAATGCCGGATGTTACATTGTTTGATGAAACAGACTTGGTAAGGACATCAAAAGATATTTTTTCGCAGAAACGGGAAAAGTTTATCTTTATCATTGACGAATGGGATTCCATTTTCCGGGTACATCGGGATAATGCAACTGCTCCAAAGGAATATCTGGATTTTCTGCGGGATCTTCTGAAAGGGCAGCCCTATGTGGCACTTGCCTATATGACAGGCATTCTCCCAATCAAGAAATACGGTCAACATTCTGCACTGAATATGTTCAAGGAATAAGCTATGACCAATCAATATGCACTCGCAAAATTCACTGGTTTTACAGAGAGGGAAGTTCGTCAGCTCTGTGAACGTTATCATATGTCTTTTGAACAAACGAAAGATTGGTACGATGGCTATACTGTCAATGGTATATCCATTTATAATCCAAGATCTGTAACATCAGCGATGATGAACGGCATCTTTGACAGTTACTGGACACAGACTGAAACCTATGAGGCTTTGAAAATGTATATCGTCCGCAATGAGAACGGCTTGCGGGATAAGATCATTCGGATGATTGCCGGAGAGCATATTTCCATCAATACGAAAACATTTCAGAACGATATGTGTACTTTTGAAACCGCAGATGATATTTTGACCTTACTGGTGCATCTGGGCTATCTGACATGCGACTTCGATACAAAAACCGCCTGGATTCCCAACAAGGAAGGGCGGCAGGAATTTCTCAATTCCATCCAGGGACAAGAATTTCAGAACGTCAACAATGCCATCCATCGTTCCGACAAGCTGCTGCAATTGACGCTGGCACAGAATGCGGAAAAGGTAGAACTTTGAAAAATGATCCTCAAAATCGGCTAACTTCTTTATTCGCAGTTGCACTTTGTTCCGACTGCAAGCAACTTTTCTATCGGAAAAAGGTCTTGACAAGGTACTGCAATTGTGCTAAAATGAGAACGGAAAGAAATAATGTAGTGGCAATACAGTCACGCAATAAGAAAGCCCCCAGAGTTGCGACCTCTGGGGGCTTTCGCCTTATCCCATACAAGAATCAGGCAAAATGTTGTGCTGTTGTCGGGCTACTTCCTGCTCAGCCACTTGTAGAAGAGATATAAAATCTCATCTGCTACAACAGAAATTAAGAGAGATATTATGTAATATAGCATTAAGCATACCACCTCTTTATTTACAGTCAAAAGTTTTTATAGTGCACTTGAAAAACTCTTGATTTTTTCTATCATTTTATGGTATACTATAAAAAGAGGTGATTGTATGGTAGAACGTAAGATCTATATGGATAAAATCAAAAAACTGCAGGACCAACAGATCATTAAAGTTGTGACAGGTGTCCGAAGATGCGGAAAATCAACGTTGCTAAGACAGTTTCAGTCGTATCTTCTGAACACTGGAGTCGAACAAGAACAGATCATTGCAATCAATTTTGAAGATGTTGAAAATGAGGGTTTGCTGGATTATCATGCGTTGCATTCTTATGTGACAGAGCGACTGGTTCCCGGTAAGATGACTTATATATTTCTGGATGAAGTTCAGGCGGTTCCGAACTTTCAGAAAGCGGTAGATTCGCTGTTTCTTCGTGAAAATACGGATATTTATATTACCGGGTCTAACGCATACTTACTTTCTGGTGAGCTTGCAACACTTCTCTCTGGAAGATATATTGAGATTCCTATGCTGCCTTTATCTTTTGCGGAATATCTGGAATTATCCGGTCTTGAAAAGCATTCTGCATGGCAGAAGTATTTTCAGAACGGCGGGTTTCCATATGCCGTACAAATTGATGATGATGCCATTCGGCATGATTATCTGGACGGCATTTATCACACAGTTTTAATCAAGGATGTGGCTTCCCGTAAACGAATCAATGACATCAGTTTATTGGAAAGTGTGATCAAGTTTATGTTCGACAATATCGGCAATATTGTATCCTCCAAGAAGATCGCAGACAGTCTGACTTCATTTGGACGAAAAACCACATCTTTAACGGCTGAAAACTATGTAACCGCTTTAACAGAAGCATTTATTCTTTACAAAGCTGAACGCTATGATATACAGGGAAAACAGCATTTAAAATCTCTGGAAAAATATTATGCCGTCGATATGGGACTTCGTCAACTGCTGCTTGGAAATCGCAGACGTGACATCGGACATATCCTTGAGAACATTGTATATCTGGAACTGATTCGCAGAGGATACCATGTCAGCATTGGTAAGGTGGGTGAACTGGAAGTAGACTTTGTTGCAGAACGCAGCGGAGAGACAGCATACTATCAGGTTTCTGCTACTGTTATGAGCGAAGATACATTCGACAGAGAAATTACGCCGTTAAAGCGGATTCGTGATAACTATCCGAAGTATATCATCACAATGGATGAAATGCCGATGGATGAAGATGGGATCAAGATCATAAATGTGATCGATTTCCTTTTGAAAAATTAGACTGTCAAGTCAAGTAACAGCACAATCAGGGAAAAGCTATTAAGCACTTCGAATGACGCAAGGGATTCTGCAACTACTCGCACGGGATAGCATGAGCGGTTTTATATACCATTTTGTGCTGCACTGATAAAAAACGGACTGAAAGCCGCAGTCTCTGGCTTACATCGGACTTCCCTGTGTTCTGATGCCGATCATCATCATTGCGTCTGTCTGGGAAAGCGGCTATGCCGTTCGGTATATGCTGGACTTCTCCTGGGAGGCAGCACTGGGCATATTTTGGAAATGAGAAATGAAGTGCGGTTCTGTGGATGGCTTGTGTGATGTTCCCCCTTGATGCTGTTTGTTGGTTTGGAGCGTATGGCTTGCTGGAATAAACCTGGATCAAAAAGTTCCCGCCACGTTTCGTCTTGCTTTTGCAGGAGTAGGGTAAGTGGCGGGATTTTTGTATCTTAGAGCAGGTGTCGAATGACCTGTGCTAAAACAAAACGATGCCCAAAAGCATCTGCAACGAATAAACCAGCCTTTTTTCAGCATACTATAACCGTATAAAAAATTCGTATCCGTAATTTTCTTACGGACAGTTATTGACTTTGAGGAAGAAAGCTGATATAATCATGATAAAGAGTTTGCATTTTGGGAGTGAATTTTCGATGTTAAGGCGATTTGAGGTTGAAAACTACCGTTGTTTTTCGGAAAAGTTGGTATTTGATCTAACTTCCCGTGACTATAGCTTTAATCAAAACCTGGTTTATAATGGAATCGTTAACAAGGCAATCATATACGGAAAAAATGGCATTGGAAAAAGTGTGCTTGGCTTTGCACTTTTTGATATTATCAGTCACCTTACAGACAATAAATGCCTGCAGAAAAAGAATTACAGAAACTTGGAGCATCTGGATCAGCCAGTGGTTTTTCGCTACTTTTTCAAATTTGGAAACGATGATATTGTCTACGAATATATAAAGCTGGATCAATATGACTTGCGAAAAGAGACATTGAAGTTAAACGGAAAGGAACTGGTGCGATTCGATTACTTTAACCAGTCGGAAACGGAACGATTTGTGGACAGTACGCTCAAAGGAAGTTTGAATATTGACCTGCCGGATAATAAACTATCTGTACTGAAGTATATCTATCGCAACACACCTACGAATTCTTCTTCCCCAGTAACGAAATTGATCCATTTTTGTGAAAACATGTTGTGGTATCGCAGTCTGTCCGAAGGAAATTCTCACATGGGCTTTACAACAAGAAATTTTGAATTGACAGAAATGATTCGTGGAAATAATAAGCTGGAGGAGTTTCAATACTTCTTAAAACAAAACGGTCTTGACTACCAGCTGGGATTTGAGAAGGAAAATGATGGATACATCTTATATGCTTATTATCGCAACGGAGAACGCACTGAAAAAGCGCCTTTTTTATCTCTGGCATCAACTGGAACGCAGGCATTGCTCCTCTACTTTGCCTGGAGCGTCGCAGCTTTTCCTAAGATCTCTTTTTTGTTCATTGATGAGTTTGATGCTTTTTTCCACTATGAATCTGCGGAGCTGATTGTTCAGTTACTGAATGAGCAGTCCGGTTTTCAGTCCGTGCTTACCACACACAACACCTATCTGATGCAAAATCGTCTTACAAGACCAGATTGCTGTTTCTTAATGACAAAAAATAAAATCACAAACCTGTATGATTCAACTGATCGTGAAATTCGAGAAGCACATAACCTGGAAAAAATGTATATCAATGGGGCATTTACGGGTTAATTTGCCCTGGATATATTTCCACTTCCGTGATTGCTAAAAATCCCCATTTTCACGGGATTTACTATGACGAAAGTTCCCATTTCTATATTGATGCGAATACGATAGATACTGATTTCTTGAACACAGAAACCGGAGAATTCCCCATTTTGCCTTATGATGACAAGTATTAAGGGATAGTGGTACATGGAGAAAGCCTGCTCAGAGCAGGCTTTTTTCTTACTGTGCCTGCATTCAAGTTGATTTTCACGCTGTTTCATGATATAATAAATGCAAGTGAGAAATCGTTATAAGACTATGAAAGGAGTTACACCATGCGTTCCGAAAGAAAAATGCTCCCCATCGGCGTTGAGAACTTTGAAAAGCTTCGCAGAAATGATATGTATTACGTAGATAAGACAGAGATCATTGCAGACCTGCTCCGGAATCATGGGGATGCAAATCTGTTTACCCGTCCCCGGCGATTCGGCAAAACACTGACCATGGATACGCTGAAAACATTCTTTGAGATCGGACAGGACGCATCGCTGTTTGAGGGGCTTGCCATCAGCAGACATTCCGACATCTGCGAGAAGCACCAGAACAAATACCCTGTTGTATTTCTCAGCTTAAAGGGTGCGGCTGGTTCCACTTATGAAAACGCTTATAGCATGATAAAGCAGCTTATTGCAGAAGAATATCAGCGTCACAGTTACTTAGCCGACAGTACTGTTCTTGATTTGGTAGAAAAAGGTCAATTCAACAGAATCCGAAGTATGTCACTGAACGAAGGAGATTTGGAAAATTCACTTCGCACACTGACACGCCTGCTATACAAACATCATAATCAAAAAGTCATATTATTAATTGATGAATATGATGTTCCTCTGGATAAGGCATTTCTGAATGGCTACTATGATGATATGATCAACTTCATACGAATCTTTCTCGGCGGAGCATTAAAGACCAATGACAACACAGAATTTGCCATTGTAACCGGCTGTCTGAGAATATCGAAGGAAAGCATCTTTACCGGTATAAATAACCTCAAAGTATTTTCGATAACCGACGCCAGATTCTCTGATTACTTTGGATTTACGAATGAGGAAGTAAAAGGAATGCTCTCATATTATGGTATTATCGACAAATATCAAACAACCAAGGCCTGGTATGACGGATATTTATTCGGTAAAACAGAAATTTACTGTCCTTGGGACGTACTAAATCATTGTGACACTGTTGTTCATACTGATGATGCCGAACCGAAAGCATACTGGATCATTCCAGCGGTAACGATATTATTCGCAAGTTCATTGAAATGGCGAACTCCACCACAAAATCCGAAATCGAGTCGCTGATTGCAGGTGATACAGTAGTAAAGGAAATTTACCAGGAGCTGACCTATTCTGAATTATACACATCGATTGAGAACATCTGGAGCACGCTTTTTATGACGGGATACCTCACGCAGAGACGCAGTTTGGGAAATGACACCTATGAACTGGCAATCCCGAATCTTGAAATACGAAAGATTTTCCAAAGGCAGATCTACGAATGGTTCAAGGATTTCAGCCGGAAAGACTCTTCCACATTGAATTTGCTCTGCCAGGCGTTTGCAGACGGCAATGCAGAAGAGGCACAGAAACAGTTTACTGCCTTTCTCAGGAAAACCATCAGCATTCGTGACACCTATGTAAAAGCTGCAAAGAAAGAGAATTTCTACCATGGGATTCTTCTCGGTCTGCTTTCCTACCGGGATGACTGGATCGTAAAGTCCAATGTGGAATCTGGTGATGGGTACAGCGATATTGTCATCAAGATTCCCGACGATGAAATCGGCATGATCATCGAGGTCAAGTACGGCGAAGATGCCGACATGGACAAGGGCTGTGCAGATGCGCTGGCACAGATTGAACGCATGAACTATTCTGCGATTCTGGAAGACGATGAGGTGCAGACGATTTATAAGTATGGTGTGGCTTGTTATAAGAAAAGATGTAAGATCGTAAAGGCGTGAAGAAAAGATATTTGATAAGAATTTGAGGTGAAAATGATGGAAAGAAAACCGCTGCCAATTGGCATAGAGGATTTTAAAGAAGTAATCGATTCAGGGTATTATTTTGTAGATAAGACCCTCATGATAAAAGATTTGATTGTAAACAAGGTAAAGGTCGGACTTTTTACCAGACCAAGAAGATTCGGCAAAACTTTGAATATGAGCATGATTCAGCGCTTCTTTGAGAAGACAGATGAAAGCAATGCGTATCTGTTTGATAGATTAAAGATTTCAGAATATCCCGAATGTATGCAGTATCAGGGGCAATCCCCTGTCATCAGCATTTCTCTGAAGAGTATGAAACAGGGAAGCTATAAAGATGCCTTTCATATGTTCAAAGTTTTGATTGCAAGAGAATATGACAGACACAAGGACATTCTTAAAAACGGCAAAATATCCGATTCAGAAAGAGATCTTTTTCACAGTATCCTAAATCAAAGAGCAGAGGATGCGTTTTATCTTGATTCTATAAAATTCTTATCGGACATAATGGTGAAATATTACAATAAGAACGTCATCATTTTGATCGATGAATACGATGTTCCGCTTGAAAACGCATTCCACCAGGGATTTTATACGGATATGGTGAACCTGATTCGTTCTGTATTTGAATCAGCACTGAAAACCAACCCCTCCCTTGACCGTGCGTTTTTGACAGGCTGCCTGAGAGTTTCAAAGGAGAGTATTTTTACTGGACTGAATAATCTTCAGATTTTTTCAATCATGAGCACAAAATTTGATGACAGTTTCGGATTTACCCAAGAAGAAATCAACGTCATGCTTGAATGCTATGATTTAACAGACAAATCCTCAGATATTGCACATTGGTATGATGGCTACAAATTCAACGATGTTGATATTTATAACCCGTGGAGCGTTTTGAATTACCTGTCAGAGGCAGTTGAAAAAAGTTCTGCTCTATGCAAACCCTACTGGTCTAACACCAGTTCAAACGAAATCGTAAAGCGTCTGATTGAAGAATCCAACGACAGGACGAAAAATGCAATAGAAGAACTGATAAACGGCACGCCTGTCAGAGCACAGATTTATGAGGATATCACTTATGGAACGATAGATGTGAACAGCGAGTACATCTGGAGCTTTTTGCTTTTTACAGGATACCTAAAAGTGACCGCTTACGAAACCATCGGCGACGAGACCTATTATGAAATGGTGATCCCAAACACTGAGGTAAAGAGCATTTACAAAAACACCATTCGTGCCTGGTTTGAGAAGAAGATCAATGCAGACAGCAGAACGGATATCATCGAATCCATTATTTACGGCGAACCAGAAAAACTGGAAAAGCAGCTGCGGCACTGGCTGCTTACTACGATCAGTTATCATGATGAGCAGGAAAGCTATTATCACGGCTTTGTGACAGGGCTTGTTTCGGGATTTGCAGATTATGAAGTGCTGTCTAATATCGAATCTGGTGAAGGCCGATTTGACCTGGTTGTGAAACAGCGTTCTGACGCTGAATATGCTGCAATATTGGAATTCAAGATTGCAAAGACATACAAAGAGATGTCTGCCAAATGTGATGAAGCTTTACGGCAGATCGAGGAGAAGAACTACATCGCAGGGCTGCAGGATGAACTTTACCGAAATGTTTCGAAGTATGGTATCTGTTTCTGTAAGAAGCGATGCCAGGTGAAATTCGGCGGCGTAGATCGATTTGAATATTAAGGAAGTAGTGCATTATTATGCTGGTCAAATAATGCCTGAACCATGGGCATCATGGTATAAAGGATATTAAAGCGGTGTTTATGGAGGAAGCTGTATGATTATATCATGTAATAATATTCGTGAAATTGAAAATATCAATTTGCATGATGCGTATATTGAAAATGTAATCTATAATCATTCCAATAAGGTAATTAATGTTGAGTTAGAAAGTGAATGGGAAAAAACTGATTATGATTTGAGCTTTCACGAAGTGCTGTATTATGAAATGACTTGTTGCGATTTTTGGGGCTGCGGATATAATGTGATTTGCTGGTCAAAATTTGATACAACTGAAATTTTCGATAAGTTATTGAGAATCGACAGAATAGAAAAAGCAGAATCTAATTCTGAAAGTAATACGATAATGGATTTATCAGAATATATTGGAATAGATATATTGCTCAACTCCGGAGACCATCTAAAAATAATATGCAAATCAGTGATAATTAGCTAAAAATAGTTTTTATTCAGTAATATGGAAAGCTTAACGAGACTAAGACCAACACCTATGACGGTCTGAATCAGCTGATTGGCTTTACCGATGGCGAAAAGTCCGGATATACCTACTATACGCAGAATGCACATGGTGATGTGGTTAACCTGACAGATTCAACAGGTGCAATTACCAAGTCCTACACCTATAATGCATTCGGTGTGGAGAAGAATATCAGCGTCACAGTTACTTAGCCGACAGTACTGTTCTTGATTTGGTAGAAAAAGGTCAATTCAACAGAATCCGAAGTATGTCACTGAACGAAGGAGATTTGGAAAATTCACTTCGCACGCTGACACGCCTGCTATGCAAACATCATAATCAAGAGGTGCAGATGATTTATAAGTACGGCGTGGCTTGTTATAAGAAGAAATGTAAGATCGTAAAGACGTGAGGAAACATTCAGAGAGATTTATCAAGCCATTACAACCAAAAGCCAAAGGAGGCAGATTGACAGATATGCCAATTATGATTGAAAACATCAACGCCCAGACGATCACCCCGGCACTGGGAAAGAATCCACGACAGCTCTATGAGCATCAGGAAGAGGCGATCCGGAAGTTAGATGCCATGGACAAAAGAGGGTCATTCCGTACCCTGCTTGTTTTGCCCACAGGCGGCGGAAAGACGCTAACAGCCGCATATTGGCTGCTTCGGAATGCAGTAGACCAGAACAAAAAGATTCTCTGGCTTGCACACAGACATCTGCTCCTGGAGCAGGCGGCAGAGGCTTTCGCCCGAAACGCCTATACTGATACAATGGTAAACCGCACGGTTTTCAATTACCGCATCATTTCCGGAATGCACGATAAGCCCGTACATATTCAGAAAACCGACCGTATTCTTATTGCCAGCAAGGACAGCATGATCCGCAGTCTGGATAAACTGAAAAACTGGCTGAATGGGGAAGAAATCTATCTGGTGATCGACGAGGCACATCACGCCGTGGCGAAATCCTACAAGAAAATTATCCAGTATGTTGCAGATCACACGAAATCCATGAAGCTGCTGGGACTCACAGCGACACCGTTCCGTACCTCAGAGGACGAGCAGGGTGCTTTAAAACAAGTCTTTACAGATGATATTGTGTACAAAACTGACCTCGATGCCCTTATAAAAAAGGGTATCCTTGCAACTCCGAAATTCAAAAAATGGAATACAAATCTACAGTTTACGGAGCACTTAGGCGTTAAGGCGTTGAAAAGCATAGAAAATCTGGATATGCTGCCAGAAAATATCGTTAATGACATTGCAGGAAGTAAGGAACGTAACAGAATTATCGTTGATGAATATATAAATAACTATGAAAAATACGGGCCTACCATTGTTTTTGCACTGAATAAAAATCACGCGATTACCTTAAATGCACTTTTCAACGAAAAGGGAAAAAAATACGGTATCAAATCAGAGTTTATCATTTCCGAAGTACAGGATATGATAACGGGCATCACCATTTCCAATGCAGACAACGAACGTAAAATCGAAGCATACCGCAATGGAGAAATCCAAGTACTCATCAACGTCAATATCCTCACAGAGGGAACAGACCTGCCAAAAACCCATACGGTATTTCTGACACGCCCCACCGTTTCCACAACACTGATGACGCAGATGGTGGGCAGAGCCCTGCGTGGATTGAAAGCAGGGGGCACAAAAGAAGCGTATATCGTCAGCTTTGTCGATGACTGGAACGATAAAATCGCATGGGTAAATCCGGAAACACTTACGGAGGCAGAGTATCACGAAAAAGAGACCCTTGCCGAGACCCAAAAGCAGCAGATCCGGCTGATCGCAATTTCAAAGATCGAAGAGTTCGCACGAATGGCAGATGCTGCCGTGGATACGTCCGCATTGGACAGCACGCCGGCAATCGAACTGATTCCTCTTGGTATGTATATGCTGTCCACGCTGGAATGCAATCATCAGATTCTGGTATACAACAGCACACAGAATGCCTACCAGAGCCTGATCCGTGACCTGCCCAATCTGATGGAGCATTACGGCATTGAAGGTGAAACCATTCCGGAAGAAACGCTGGACGACATGACCGAGCATTGTTTCCAAAGCTACTTTGACGAAAACATGATTCCCTCCTGCAATCGGAACGACATCGAGCATCTGCTGAAGTTTTATGCACAGAAGGCTGTTGCACCTCTGTTTGTGACGATCGATGAAATGGAGCGAAAAAAGCTGGATGTTTCTGAAATCGCAAAGAAGATCTACGACGAAGATATGCGTAGAAGCGAGAAAAACGCCTATATTCAGAGCCTTTGGGCAGAAGAGGGCAGCCTGCTCCCTGTGTACTATACCAACCCGTACTTCTTTAAGAAGCTGATCGATCTGGAACTGGACAAGCTGGACGGAGACATTGAAATTGCAGCAGCAGAACCGCAGACAGAAGCGGAACTGCGAAATCTCGAACAGTTCCCCCTACAGAAGATCATTGAACTGTATCCGAAAATTGGCTTGCAACTAAAGGAAGACGCTTTTGCTGCTGCAAGAAATGATGACGGCAGCTATGTATGTGCCGGCTGCGGCGAAGTATTTCCGACACGGCTCTTTTTGCAGGTAGATCATATTGTCCCCATGGCAAAAGGCGGTCTGAGTGTTCCGGATAATTTACAGGTACTTTGCAGAACCTGCAACCAGCGTAAGGGAGATCACTGATGTCACATACAGCATATTGGATCACGCCGGACGATGTTGCGGTATATCTGTTTCTCGAAAATACGTCTCACCAAAGAGAAAACGAGATCTTATGGGACTTGTTTGAAAATCACAAGGCACATATCCCGACAGAATATGGCAGCACATATTTGCAGTTCAAGCAGAGCGTCATGAATCTGCTGAACATTTACGAACTGGATGCAGTTTCCTATGACGAAGCGGCACTGATCCTAATGGAAACAGAGCATACTTCGCTTTATTCCGAGGAAGAATCCGATTGCTTTGACGCTTATTTTAAGCTGATCTGGCTGCAATTGAGGTATTCCGGCATCGCATACCGGAAAGTGAAACTGAGAAAGCTGCTGCGGGATTTTGGCTACAAAAGAAGGTCGGAAAAACTGACAAGCCGCATACAGCAGGCAATCGACAAGCTGGAGCTGAAAACGTACCTGCGAGGATATGTGCCATGCAGCATTGATGCTATTTCGCTTGAGGATGTGATTGTGATTCGGTTGGGTGAGGGCGTGGCGATTGTTGATTTAAATTGAAAGCCGTCTCTGAAAAAAGTGTCAAAAAGTATTGGAAAGTCTATTAATTATTTCTTAGGATTTATTCTTCCAGCAGTAACAATTGTAACCGCAAGACAAGCTGCAGCAGCACCAGCAGTTTTTAATCCATTCTTTAATTTTTGAGCCTGCCGATTTCTACAAGCCTCACAATATCGATGTTTGTATCCCGCCGGCAAGAATTTCATACATTTTTTATTTTTACAAACTTTATTTTCCATTGTCATTACCTCCTTCAAGCAATGCTACTTCTTCAATGCATGGCAATGCTTGTATTTTTCTCTTTATGTCTGGCAAAGTTTTAGTCCAGTAATTTTCTGAAGATGGGTCTATTGAATCAAGACGTTCAACAAGTCCCTTTGTGCTTAGATAGGATTTTTCAATGTATTCAGCATAATATTGTAAACTCTGTCTTGCGGCAGCATTCTCTCCCATCTCTTGATACGCCATTGCTTCTGCCAATGAAACCATGTTTACAGTACTTAAACTTTCTCGAATTTCATTCATTCTCTGATCAATTTTTTCAGTTGTTGCTCCTGATAACAATTTTCTGACGAATGATTCTGGCTGGTCTTTAATAAATGCTAAATTTGCGTTTTGACTTTGCATCAATTTGTTTCTACTATCTTCTGCATCTGATGCAATGTGAAGTAATGCCATCGCTTTCAATTCAGGATTTCTAATTTCCATAGCTTGAAGCAATTTTTGTTGACAACTATATGCCATAGCCAATCTATCATATTCCTGACCTTGTCGAACTTCCTCAATCGCTAGTTGCACAACCTGAATTTGTTCAGCTATTTGTGCCATCTGCATTTGAGAAGCATAACTTATCATTGCCTGTGAAAGTGCAGGTGAAAGATTAACATTTTGGAGAGAGATCGTTGAGACAATCTTGTTTGTCTCTGGATTTACAAGATTGGCCATTAAAGAACCATCTTTCTTTGTCATTAACTTTAAAGCACCGCTGGCTAATTTATCCTTCTGGTCATCAGTGAGAATTGCTTGAAAGGCTTGTTCTGGGACACTAGCTTTTACAAGATTTATAAGAGCCGGAGCAGAATAAAGCATCTGTTCAATCTTAGAAAAAGCCGCTTTTGCACCTTTCACAAGTGGCCTTGCCATATCTGGCATATCACTAAAATATTCAGTTAAATCTTCTCTATACTCAGAGGCATCGACACTTTCTATATCTTCTGGTGAAATATAAATTACATCTTCAGCCACATATATACCTCCTTTATTTACTACCATAATAGGTATTACATATTTTACAAATTACTCAGTAGACTTAATCTCAATTTCAGCATATGCGTTCAATAACTCTTCTGTCTTTTATAAATCAGCAATATTGCTAATATCTCCAATATTGATGCACCTAAAAGTCCTCTTTTTTAAATGATGATAGATTTACAATATAAGTGCAACACAAAAAAAGAATGACACATAAAGCCACTC
>ERZ773228.992-NODE-992-length-31579-cov-3.585903_pt1 | contig 31579 bp, 28 predicted proteins | sample MGYA00580524_ERZ773228 | MGnify/ENA primary metagenome ERZ773228 (study PRJEB29015, sample SAMEA2737768) | human gut metagenome | biome: human gut; feature: human-associated habitat; material: faeces | place: China | collected 2012 ... | reverse complement strand
CGGCCCTGCCATCTTCTAGCTGATCCGAAGTAATCAGGATTGCCATAATCTGCATAACAGGGGGATATCCTGACATTGTCCGGTAAAGAATCTCTTGATTATAAAATTCTTTATAATCCTGTCTGGATGCAGCTACTATGCTGTAATTTTCCGGATGATAGGTCTGAATCACTGCTTCACCATGGTCGCTTTTGCGCCCTGCCCTGCCGATTGCCTGTGTCAGAAGCTGGAAAGTACGTTCTGATGCCCGGTAATCCTGTGCATAAAGGGATAAATCAGCAGCAATGATTCCAACCAGTGTTACCAGCGGAAAATCATGTCCTTTTACAATCATCTGCGTGCCGATCAGGATATCTGCCTGATGAGCGGCAAACTGCGAAAGTATCCGCTCATGGCTTCCTTTCGCCGCAGTGGTATCAGCATCCATGCGCAGAACTCTTGCCGATGGGAATTGCTTATGCACCAGTGCTTCTACTTTTTCCGTTCCCGTTCCGAATGGAGCAATATATCTGGAGTGGCATGACGGACATAACTGTGGCATCCTTGTCGTATAACCGCAGTAATGACAGGCCAGGCGCTCACCGCTATGGTAAGTCAGACTGATATCACAATGTGGGCATTGTAAGACTTCCCCGCATTTTCTGCAGTTTACAAAGCCGGCATAGCCGCGCCGGTTGAGAAACAGCATAATCTGTTCTTTTTTTGCAAGGCGATCTTCGATCAGAGAAGCCAGCCGGCGGCTGAAAATGCTTTTATTTCCGGCTTCCAGTTCCGCCCTTAAGTCGGCGACGGATACCTGTGCAACAGCACCACTTGCACGGAAGGACAGGGTATGCAGCCGGTATTCCCCATGCAATGCCTTGTAGTAAGATTCCACTGAAGGAGTTGCAGAGCCGAGAATGACTCTGGCATGATGCAGCCCTGCCCGGAAAATCGCGGTTTCGCGTGCATGATATTTCGGAATGGTTTCACTTTTATAAGAACTTTCATGTTCTTCATCTATTATAATAACACCAATATTTGAAAATGGTGTGAACACGGCAGAACGAGGCCCAATCATAATATCAATATCTCCATGTCTGGCACGTTCTAACTGATCGTAACGTTCTCCGGGCGAAAGTCTGGAATGAATGATAGAAACCCGATCCCCAAACACGTCAAAAAAACGTTTTACCGTCTGGTAAGTCAGGGAAATTTCAGGAATCATGATAATTGCCTGTTTTCCTTCCAAAAGAGTCCGGCGGATCAGCTCCATATAAATCCGTGTCTTCCCGCTTCCGGTAATTCCGTGAATCAGATGCACCATGGAAGAATCAGAGCAGATGGATTCCACGATTTGTTTCTGTCCCTCATTCAGGCTTACATCCGCATCTTTATCGGTATCTGTCCGGTAATCATCCAGAAAAGTGAGGGGGTTACGGTAGGTTCTGGTTCGTTTTACCGTAATAATATTACCCTTTTCCATTTCTTTTAGAACAGAGGACGAGATTTTCAGTACATTTTTTACATATTCCTGATTCAGAACGGTCTGTTTCATCAGTGCTTCTACTAACCGTATTCTTACAGCAGCATGTTTTTTCTGATAATGTTCCAGCAATTCCTGCCATTTCTCCGGTGTCTGATAGTCCTGTGCAAGGGAAATCTCCGACTTTTCGATTTCTTTTGTTTTGGATTTGACCGGAATAACGGTTTTTAATGCCTGATTCATCGTTGCCCCGCAGGTTTCGCGGATAAACCAGGCGATCTGGATGAGCTCGGATTCCAGTGTGATTTTCTTCTCTTCAACGGAGAGAATCTCTTTCATTTTATCGACTTCCCAGGAAGGGATCTCCGTAATTCCGATGACATATCCCGGAATAATACGGTTTCCCTTTCCGAAAGGTATCTTTACGGCAGACCCGATCAGAATCTTATCTTCCAGGGATTCCGGAATGATATACTGAAAAGGCCGGTCGAGTTTTTCATGTGAAATATCTACAATGATATCTGCAAAAATCAAGAATTCTGCCTCCTGAAAGCTTCCAGACAGTTCTGCATAAGCATTGCGATGGTCATAGGTCCGACTCCGCCTGGAACCGGAGTAATCGCAGATGCTTTTTCAGAAACCTGTGCAAAGTCTACATCGCCGCAGAGTTTTCCATTTTCGTTGCGGTTGATTCCGACATCGATCACGACAGCTCCCTCTTTGATGTAATCTGCGGTAATATAGTTCGCCTTTCCGATGGCTGCGACTACGATATCTGCCTGTGCGGTAATTTCCTTTAAATTCTTTGTATGGGAATGTACGATGGTAACCGTTCCGTTTTCACGCAAAAGCAACTGTGCCATCGGTTTTCCCACGATATTGCTTCTTCCAATGATTACGCAGTTCTTTCCGTCAATTTCGGTTCCGCTGCGTTTTAAAAGCTGAATGATGCCATAAGGGGTACAGGAGATAAATCCGTCCTTTCCGATGGATAACGCACCGACATTGACCGGATGGAATCCATCCACATCTTTTGCTGGAGAGATCGCTTCGATAATCTTATCTTCATCCATGTGTTTTGGAAGCGGAAGCTGGACAAGAATACCGTTTACTTTCTTATCCTGGTTTAATTCTTCTATTTTCTGTAATAATTCTTCTTCGGTTGTTTCCTCCGGAAGTTCATATGCCAGAGAGGTAATTCCTGTATATGCACAGGCTTTCTTCTTGTTTCCGACATAGACGGTGGAGGCCGGATTGTTACCGACCTGTATTACCGCCAGGCATACTTCGCTGCCCTCTGCCTTTAACTGTGCTACCTGTTCCTTTATTTCATCTTTGATTTCCTGTGATATCTTTTTGCCGTCAATAATCTGTGCCATAATTGTCTCCTCGTTTAGAATAATCCGGTAATTACGCCGTCTCCGTTTATATCAATATTATCTGCCGCAGGCTTTTTCGGAAGTCCCGGCATGGTCATGATTGCACCTGTTACTGCGACTACAAAGCCGGCACCGGCATTGATATATACTTCCCTGATATTAATCTTAAATCCGGAAGGTCTTCCCAGCTTTGACTGGTCATCCGAGAAGGAATACTGTGTTTTAGCCATGCAGACAGGGAGATTTGCATATCCCATTTCAGAAATTTTTGCAAGTGCTTTTTTTGCTGCCGGAGCATAGGTAACACCGTCTGCACCATAGATTTCTTTTGCAATCGTTTCAATCTTTTCTTCCAGAGGCATTTCGTCCGGATAAAGCACATGGAAGTTGCTGTCTTTGTTTTCCAGTGTATCAAGAACTTTCTCTGCCAGTGCAACACCGCCTTCACCGCCTTTTGCCCATACTTCTGCCAGAGCAAATTCGCAGTTTCTGTCCTCACAGAATTTTTTCACAAATGCGATTTCTTCTTCGGTATCGGTAATAAAAGAATTTAATGTAACAATGACAGGTACACCAAACAACTGGAGATTTTCAATATGTTTTTCTAGATTTACGATTCCGCGTTTTAATGCTTCCAGATCCGGTTCCGATAATTCCGTTTTTGGTACACCGCCGTTGTATTTCAATGCACGGATGGTTGCAACCAGAACGACTGCGTCCGGATGCAGTCCGGATTTTCTGCATTTGATATCGAAGAATTTTTCGGCACCGAGATCGGCACCGAATCCGGCTTCCGTAATAACATAATCAGCCATTTTAAGTGCTGTTTTGGTGGCTTTTACAGAGTTGCAGCCGTGAGCGATATTGGCAAAAGGACCGCCGTGTACCAGAGCAGGTGTATGCTCCAGTGTCTGGATAAGGTTTGGTTTAATTGCATCTTTTAAAAGGGCTGCCATAGCACCAACTGCATTTAACTGTGCTGCGGTTACCGGTTCTCCATTGTAATTATAGGCAACGATGATTTTTCCAAGTCTGTCTTTTAAATCATCCATGTCATTTGCAAGGCAGAGAATAGCCATGATTTCAGATGCAACCGTGATAACAAAATGATCTTCACGGACAAAACCGTCCATCTTTGAACCAAGACCGACAACAATATTTCTTAATACGCGGTCATTCATATCAAGACATCTTTTCCATACGATCTGCCTGGTATCGATATTTAATGCATTGCCCTGCTGGATATGATTGTCAAGGAGTGCGGCAAGCAGGTTGTTTGCAGAAGTAATAGCATGGAAGTCACCGGTAAAGTGAAGGTTTAAATCTTCCATCGGAACTACCTGGGCATATCCGCCGCCAGCAGCACCGCCCTTAATGCCGAAGCATGGACCTAAGGAAGGCTCTCTTAAAGCGATGACAGCTTTCTTTCCGAGTTTTCCAAATGCCTGGCCAAGGCCGACACTTATCGTTGTTTTTCCTTCTCCGGCAGGGGTCGGATTGATTGCGGTTACAAGAATCAGTTTTCCATCTTTTCTGTCCTGGACGGATGCGCAATATTCGTTTGAAATTTTAGCTTTATATTTTCCATATAATTCTAAATCATCCTCTTCGATTCCAAGTTTTGCAGCTACTTCCTTAATTGGCAGCATGACTGCCTCCTGTGCGATTTCAATATCTGTTTTCATTTTTAACCTCCGTAGTTAATTTATATATTTTTCAAAAGGTTTTCCAGTTCCGTCTCTGTTACCAGGACTTTCCGTGGTTTTGTACCTTCTTCGGCACCAATAATGCCGGCTTCTTCTAACTGCTCCATAATTCTTGCGGCGCGGTTATAGCCGACTTTAAAAACCCGCTGCAGCATGCTGGTCGAGGCCTTCTGTCTCTGAGCGGCAAGCTTTGCAGCATCTTCAAAATAACTGTCACGCAGTTCTTTTCCGGAAGAATCCGGCAGTTCTTCATTTTCCTCCGGCTGACTGGAAAGGTATTCGGAAATACTGTCATCGTAGTTATTTCCATTCGCCTGTTCTTTCCAGAAATCTACCACACGCTGTACTTCTGCATCGGAAACAAATGCCCCCTGCAGACGCACTGGTTTTACATAGCCGGAAGGATAGAAGAGCATATCCCCGTTTCCAAGCAGTTTTTCCGCACCCACGGAATCAATGATGGTACGGGAATCCGTTCCGGAAGAAACCATGAGGGCGCAGCGGGACGGAATATTTGCCTTGATAAGACCCGTTACAACATCGACGGATGGTCTCTGGGTAGCGATGATCAGATGAATTCCCGCTGCTCTGGCAAGCTGTGCCAGACGGCAGATGGATTCTTCTACTTCTTTTGCAGCAGCCATCATAAGATCCGCAAGCTCATCGATTACAATGACGATCTGCGGCAGTTTCTCATAGTTTTGTTCATCCGGGGCTTCCGAAACCTTTGCATTATAGCCCTTCAGATCCCTTACACCGGCCTCAGCGAATGCATCGTACCGTTTCTTCATCTCGGCAACCGCCCATTTTAAGGTGTTAGAAGCAATCTTCGGATCGGTTACGACCGGCTGGAGTAAATGCGGGATTCCATTGTAAATACTGAATTCCACAACTTTCGGGTCTATGATAATCAGTCTTACCTCATCGGGTGTCGCCCTAAACAGTATACTCATTATAATGGAATTTGTAAATACGGATTTACCGGAACCTGTTGTACCCGCAATCAGAAAATGCGGCATTTTGCTGATATCTGCGGCAATAACCTGTCCGGCAATATCTTTTCCTGCACCGAATGCAAGCTTTGATTTGTGGTTTACCAGTTCCTTTGATTCAATCAGATCCCGTAACAGAACGGATTCGCGGACTTTGTTTGGGACTTCGATACCAATGGTTGGCTTGCCCGGGATTGGTTCAATACGGATATCCGTTGCGGCAAGATTCAGTTTGATATCATCTGCCAGTGTCGTAATCTTATTTAGACGTGTTCCGATTTCCGGCTGGATTTCATATCTTGTGACGGACGGACCTCTGTGAAAATCGATGACAGATGCTTTTACTCCGAAGTTTTCAAGAATCTGATTTAATTTTGCCGCAGTTTCCTGCAATTCTGCCAGATTAGTCTGGCTGTTTTCCTGATTCTTATTTAACAGACTGGTACGCGGAAGCAGGTAAGTCCTGTTTTTCATCGGTTTTACTGGCTTTCTTACCGGTTCGGCTTCGTAGACACTGTTCTTTACATCTGCCGTTGCTATTTCCACCATGCCGTCAGCACCCAGGTCATTTTTATTCCGGTTATCCACGGTTTCTTTTTCAGCGTTTTTTGCCGCAGATATGACTGGTCTGGCATTAGAAACAGAAAAGGCAGGACGGTTCATTACTTTCTTTGCACTGTCCGGCACGATAATCTGTTCCTTTGCTTTATAGTTTCCTTCTTCATCAATGTAGACCTTTTCGGTATCCGCACTGTCTTTGAACAGGTCCGGTTCTTCCGTTACATCTTCTTCAACATCTTCAATGTGGCTGACAAATGCCGTACTTTTATAACTTGGTATTTTTACCGGAACATCTTCCTGAAGCGGCGGAACATATTCTTCTGCTTCTTCCGCTGTTTCTGCAGGTGAGATATCTTCTGGTGGTTCTATTTCCTGAGCAGGCCGTTCAAGATTTATCATCGTGGAACGCTGTGCCATGGTTTTCTTTCTGGTCGGCTTTGTCTGGATAAGAACCGGTAACTCGTGCGGTTCTTCCGGTTCTTTAAAGGAATCTTCCGTAATTTCGTGCATTCCTTCCTGTTTATGGGAAGGATCTTCGATTCTGCTTAGATTTACTCCTTTTGCCACCTTATGTATTCTTCGGTTTTTCTGGTATTCTTTTTCTTTGCTCCAGTCTTTTCCAGACTGCCGGATTCTGGTCACATCTTCCCTGGCGGATTCATATACGATCCGGCTTCCTTTTTTAACTCCGCCGATAAAAGATTTCTCTGTCAGAATTACCCCACAGATGATAAAGAAGATAAACAGCAATACCCAGGCACCGACTTCGCCAACGATATGGCAGAGTGTATTTGCAATCAATGCTCCGAAAAAACCGCCTCCGCTTTTATGTTCTCCACAATAAAAATAATAATAAAAACAGTTTCTGTCCTTCTGATAGCCGAAAAAGATCATCTGTACCATGGCAAGAAACAGCCAGATAAGCAGAAATGCGGATGCAAATTTGATATATGCACGCTTGTTCTTGCGGTTTGCAATTAAAAATGCTGTGGAAAGAAAAATAAGAACCGGAAGAAGATAAGCAATGATACCGGTCATTCCAAACATAAAATAGCTGATGTAATTTCCAACAGGAGGAAGTAATCCGAAATTACTGATAAAAAGAAGTGCCATAAGTGCAAGCGATAATAACAGTTTTATCTCGCTTTTTATTTTCAGATCCTGTTCTGTCAGCATGTATTTTGATTCAGTTTCTGTATTTTGATTTTTTTTTCCTGTTTTTGCCGCCGGCTTTGTCTTTTTCGCCGCGGGCTTTTTATTCTGTGCCAACACAGACACCTCCCAGATATTATATATTTTACTATTCTACTATTAAATTATGTTTTATTCAAGTGCTTTTTTTCGAACATATATTCTTATTTTGGAATGTATATTTTTTCCGGTTTTTCACATGATAAAAGAGTAGAAAGAAAATGGAGGTCTGAATATGTCAAAGCAGAAAAAGGATGAAAACATGGAACAAGAAAAGAATAAAAAAGAAATGGAAAAAATGACGGACGAAAAGATCGAACAGTATGGACAGGTAACCCTGGATCATAACCGGGAGCATCATAAGATTCATCTTTTAACAATTATAGGTGAGATCGAAGGACATGATCTGTTAAGCACAAACAGCAAAACAACGAAATACGAACATGTTATTCCGCAGCTTGCCGCCTTTGAAGATGATGACTCCATGGAAGGACTGCTGGTACTTCTTCAGACCTGCGGTGGGGACGTGGAAAGCGGCCTTGCGATTGCCGAGATGATTGCCTCACTGAGCAAGCCTTCCGTTTCACTGGTTCTCGGTGGTTCTCATTCGATCGGCATACCGGTTGCCGTTTCCACGGATTATTCCTTTATCGTGCCAAGCGGTACGATGGTGGTCCATCCGGTAAGAATGAACGGCTTATTTATCGGTGCACCGCAGACCTATGATTATTTTAAGCTGATCCAGGACCGGATCGTGGGGTTTGTGTCTGCACATTCTGAAATAAGCAAATCGAGGATGGAACAGCTCATGCTGAATACCGGTTTTCTGACCAAGGATCTGGGGACTATACTGGTTGGAAGTGAGGCAGTCAACGAGGGAATCATCAATGAAGTCGGCGGCATGAAAGAAGCCATGTCAAAGCTTCACTCCATGATCGAACATCAGTGATATGCTGCCACGTCAGAAAAAGGCATACTGCCGCCAAACAGTTCGAGAGCACTTCCGACCGTAAAGTCGATTTTGCCATGACCGAGTTCTTTTAAACGGTCAAGATCGTGAAACGAGGAAATTCCTCCGGCATAGGTGACTTTTATCCCTTCCGTCTGTCCGATTAATGAAGCAATCCCTTCTTCTATGCCGTTTGCCTTGCCTTCCACATCAACGGCATGAATCAGGAATTCGTCACAGTACTCTGCCAGTTCATAAAAAACATTCTGCGTTACCGTGACATTTGTGAATTTCTGCCACCGGTCTGTGACAATATAATAATCATCACCTTTTTTCCGACAGCTTACATCCAGCACCAGATGCTCTTTGCCGGCGGCATTTCTGATTTTTAGAAGATTTTCTTTGTTGATTTCGCCATCACGGAATACAAAGGAAGTAACAATGACATGGGATGCACCGGCAGCTAAATAAGCGGATGCGTTCTCATCCGTGATTCCGCCGCCGACCTGTAATCCTCCCGGATATTCCTTTAAAGCCATGAGAGCCTGTTCTTTTGTGGCTGCATAATAGGGAGAAGAAACCGGATTTAACAGAATAATATGTCCGCCCGTAATATGATACTTCCTGTATAAGCGGGCATAATATGCTGCGTCCTGACCGGATACAAAATTTTCTGTTGCGGCATCGTTCTGATCCTGAAGACTTCCTCCTACAATTTGTTTTACCTGTCCGTTATGGATATCAATACATGGTCTGAATTTCATATAAGCTCCTCTTTTATTTTTTTTCTGATTTATCTGATTCTTCCTGTTTTCGTCTGCACTCACCGCAAAGACCGTAGAACACCGTTTTGCTGCTGTCTATAATAAAGTTATGTTCCTGATAGACATGTTCGGCGATCTGGTTCATAAGGCTGCAGCTGACGTGAAAAAGATGTCCACATTCACTGCATTTAAAATGGTAATGCATATGGCAGGAATCCTCTGTTCCGACATACTGATAGCAGCTTGGGCTGCCCTCTTCGATTGTATATTTTCTGATTTTTCCCTGGGCAAGCATTTTGTCAAGATAACGATAGACCGTTGATCTTGATACGGGGGTATTCTGTTCCTTCAGAAAAGTCAGGATATCCTCTGCCGTTACATGCTGTTCTTTCCTTTCCTGAAAAAAAGCTTCTATCAGTTCCCTCTGCTTCGTCCGGTATCCATTATTCTCAGTCATTTCATTTCTCCGTTTCTTCTATTGTCCGGCAAAATATGCCAGTACTAATTTTTCAAGATTTATCTGATCCTGAACCCCCATTGTTTCGCGCGCCGAATGCATGGCAAGAATCGGAATACCGACATCCGCACTGTGCATAGGAAGATATTTCCCGGCAATGGTTCCCAGCGTGCTTCCCGTTGTACCATCCGATCTGGAAGCATATTTCTGGTATGCAATGCCCTCTTTCCGGCAAAGCTGTTCTAAGATGGCGATGGATTCGCAGTCCGTTGCATAGCTCTGGGAAGATGCCCTCTTTATAACGATTCCCCGATTTAATAAATTGATATTGGTAGGATCTGATTTTTCCGGTTTATTTGGATGAAATCCATGTGCCACATCCAGCGAAAGCAGGAATCCGGATATGATTTTATTCAGGTAAGTAGCTCTCGATTCATGAAGTGCCTGATAAATCTTCTCCAGCACGATGGATAAAAGAACGGAATCTGCCCCCTGTTTTGTGCGGCTCCCGATTTCTTCGTTGTCATAAAGGGCGATCAGATGAATTCCGTCCCCGTCAGAATCCTTCAGAATTCCATTTACACATGCTTCCACCGAAGAGATATTATCAATACGCGGTGCGGAGATAAATTCATGATTCAGACCGATTAGGCAGCCCGGCTCCGCATTATACAGATACAATTCATAATCAAGAATGGATTCTTTTTCTACATGCAGCCTGTCCGCAAGACAGACAGAAAGAAAATCTGCCGGATCGTTTTCGTTAAGCGTAGTACATAAAGGAAGCATATCGGTCTGGCGGTTCAATTCGATTCCTTTATTGATTTCACGGTTTAAATGAATGGCAAGATTCGGAATTGTAAAAAGAGGATCTTTCAGATCCACAATCTGCTTTGCTGGGTGAAAACAGTCATCCGAAGTAAAGGTAATTCTTCCTGCAAGGGACAGCGGACGATCCAGCCATGTATTTAAAATAGCACCGCCATAGATTTCCGTATTTAATTTGCCATAATTCTGAATCTTCATTTCCGGTGCAGGTTTTACATACAGACATGGGTGATCCGTATGTGCCGTAGCAATCTTTAACATTCCATCGCTTTTTCCCACGGAAAATGCAAAAATGCAGGAATCATATACATTGACATAATATTTTCCACCCTTTTCCAACTCCCAGTCATCTTCCTGTGAAAGCTCCGCAAATCCGGCGGCTTTTAAGCGTTCTGCTGCATAACGGGCGGTGGTAAAGGCACAGGTAGATTCCTGAATGGTATGGAGCAGTTTCTCTGTCGTTTGTTCTGTAGTCATAAGAACCTCCTTCTTTTCTTTCCGGTCATAACCTGCAAAAAGAACCTGTGCAGTACACAGGTCCCTTTCACAGTGAAATCTTATTTTACGATTCTGACTTTAATTACTCCATCAACTGCTTTGATTTTGGCAACTGCTTCTTCTGTTACCACAGAGTCAAGGTCAACTAAAGTATAGGCATAATCACCTTTACTCTTATTTACCATTTCGGCAATATTGATGCCGCAGGCAGCCATAGCTCCTGTAAACTGGGCAATCAGGTTTGGCATATTTTTGTGGCAGATAGCGATTCTGCCTTTCTTTGTACATATGCCCATATCGCAGGTCGGGTAGTTTACTGAATTTTTAATATTACCATTTTCGATGTAATCAACGATTTCTTTTACAGCCATTACAGCACAGTTATCTTCGGATTCCTCTGTAGAAGCACCGAGATGAGGGAATGCAATCACACCTTCCATATTTGCTGTTTTTGCATTTGGGAAATCGGTAACGTATTTTCTTACTTTTCCTGAATCAAGTGCCTCTGCCATATCATCATCATTTACGAGAAGATCTCTGGCAAAGTTTAAGATTACAACGCCATCTTTCATCATGGAAAGGGAAGCTTTGTTAATCATTCCTCTTGTATCCTCAAGCAAAGGAACATGAACAGTGATAAAATCACACTGGCTGTATACTTCAGCATTGGATTTTACCAATTTTACGTCGGTAGAAAGCTTCAAAGCATTTGCAACAGAGAGGTAAGGATCACATCCGATGACTTCCATGCCAAGTGCAACGGCTGCATCAGCAACTAGTACGCCGATCGCACCGAGTCCGATAACACCTAATTTCTTACCTTTGATTTCTGTTCCGGCAAAAGCTTTTTTTGCTTTTTCCATTGTTTTATTGATTGCTGCATCTGCCTTATTGTCAGCTACCCACTGCATACCACCGCGGATATCTCTTGCTGCAAGCAGCATACCTGCAATAACAAGTTCCTTTACACCGTTTGCATTTGCACCCGGAGTATTAAATACTACGATACCTTTTTCCGCACATTTATCAAGCGGAATATTATTGACACCTGCACCGGCTCTTGCAACGGCAAGCAGGCTGTCCGGAAGTTCAAGTTCATGCATTGCAGCACTTCTTACAAGAACTGCATCTGCGTCTGCAAAATTATCTGTTGTACCGAATGTAGCCGGTAATAAATTCATACCTATCTTAGCAATAGGATTTAAGCAATTAACTTTTATCATTTTTTTAACCTTCTTTTTTAGATATTATCATTTTTGCAGAAAGAAACACCAGAAACTATCAATCGTTTTCCTTCTGTAGAAAAGTTATTTTACTTGTTTTCAGCTTCAAATTTTTTCATGAATTCAACAAGCTTTTCAACGCCTTCCATCGGCATTGCGTTATAGATACTTGCTCTCATGCCGCCAACGGTTCTGTGGCCTTTTAAGTTTTCAAAGCCTGCTGCTTTTGCTTCGCTTACGAATTTTGCATCAAGATCAGCATCGCCTGTTACAAATGGTACATTCATGAGAGAACGATCTTCTGGAACAACCGTTCCTTTGAATAATTCACTCTGATCAAGGAAATCGTAAAGTATCTTGGCTTTCTTTTCGATTAATTCCTTCATTGCCTGAAGTCCGCCCATCTTCTTTAACCATTTAAATACCTTGCCGCAGATATAGATGCCATAGCATGGAGGTGTATTGTACAGTGAATTTGCATCTGCATGAGTCTTATATTTCATCATGGTTGGTGTTCCCGGAAGAACATCTTCTGTGATTAAATCCTCGCGGATGATTGCGATTACAACACCGGCAGGTCCGATATTCTTCTGGACACCGCCATAGATCATGCCATATTTTGTAACATCGACAGGTTCTGATAAGAAGCAGGATGATACGTCAGCGATTAACGGCTTGCCCTTTGTATTTGGCAGCTTCTTGAACTTTGTACCATAAATGGTATTATTTTCACAAATATAAACATAGTCGGCATCTTCCGGAATGTCCAGATCAGAGCAGTCCGGTATGTAAGAGAATGTTTTATCCTCGGAGGTAGCAACTTTTACGGCATCACCGTAAATCTGTGCTTCCTGGTAAGCCTTCTTTGCCCACTGTCCGGTTACAATATATGCAGCCTTTTTGTGTTTCATGAAGTTCATAGGGATCATTGCAAACTGTAAAGATGCTCCGCCCTGTAAAAATAATACTTTGTAATTATCCGGAATATTCATTAAATCCCTTAAATCCTGTTCTGCATCTTTGATAATCTTATCATAGACTTTGGAACGGTGGCTCATTTCCATTACGGACATGCCACATCCCTGATAATCCAGCATTTCTGCTGCTGCTTCTTTTAAAACTTCTTCCGGCAGAACGGCAGGTCCTGCTGAAAAATTATAAACTCTTCCCATCTTAAGAGTCCTCCTTAAATATATATTATTCTAAGGAACTAATCACGGGCAGTTACGCTGTTTGCCGGTGTGATTAGTTCCGAGGAATCAAGATTATTTATTGTCCAGGTCTTCCTGGCTGAATGCATCTGAGATAGCAGCACCAGGTGCAACCATTGGAAATACCTTGTCGTCGCTGTCGATCTGGCAGTCGATGACAACAGGTGCATTTAATGAGATGGCTTCCCGGATTGCCGGTGCAACATCTTCCTTCTTTGTAACGCGGATTCCCTTTGCCCCCATTGCTTCTGCAAGTTTTACAAAGTCAACCTGATCGTTTAAGGTTGTATTAGAATAACGCTGTCCGTAGAAAAGTGTCTGCCACTGGCGTACCATTCCGAGTACATGATTGTTGATAACAACCTGGATGACCGGAATATTATATCTTGCGGCTGTGGCAATTTCATTCATATTCATGCGGAAACATCCGTCACCGGCAATGTTGAATACCAGTTTGTCCGGACGTGCAACTTTTGCACCGAGGGAAGCACCAAGACCGTAGCCCATGGTACCAAGACCGCCGGATGTAATAAGCTGTCTGCCTTCTTTATATTTGTAGAACTGGGCAGCCCACATCTGATGCTGTCCTACTTCTGTTGTAATAATCGCATCGCCGTTTGTTTCATTGTAGATCTGCTCAATAACATATGGACCGGTCAGACCTTCCTGATTATAAGTAAGCGGATACTGCTTCATGCTTTCCTTTATTTCATTCATCCATTCGGATTTGTCTGCGATATCGGCTTTTTCGAGTTTTGCATTTAAACGTTTCAGAATCTCTTTTGCATCACCGATAATGCTTGCATCTGTCTTGATGTTCTTGTTTACTTCCGCAGCATCAATGTCGATCTGGACGATCTTTGCGTTGGTTGCAAATTTCTGCGTATTTCCTGTTACTCTGTCGCTGAATCTTGCACCGACAACTACGAGTAAATCACATTTGGAAACTCCGAAATTAGATGTTTTTGTTCCGTGCATACCAAGCATTCCGGTATAATTATCTTTTCTTCCGTCGTAAGCACCTTTTCCCATCAGGGAATCGCATACCGGTGCACCGGTAAGTTCCACGAATCTGGCAAGTTCGTCCTCGCAGTCAGAGATAATTGCACCACCGCCAACGAAAATATATGGCTTTTTGGATTCACAGATATAGGATACAGCTTCATCCAAATCTTCTTCGCGGATGGTATCGGTAACCGGAGCGATTTCTTCCGGTTTCACCGGTGTATATTCGTATTTATTTGCCGGTGCTGTTACATCCTTTGTAAAGTCTACCAGTACCGGTCCCGGTCTGCCTGATTTTGCAATCTTAAAGGCACGTCTGAGAGTCGGTGCAATGTCCTTGATATCCTTTACGATAAAATTATGCTTTGTAATCGGCATTGTCACTCCGGCAATATCGATTTCCTGAAAAGAATCCTTTCCAATCATGGTATTTCCAACGTTTGCGGTAATTGCAACGAGTGGAACGGAATCCATGTATGCAGTAGCAATACCTGTTACCAGATTTGTTGCACCAGGACCTGAAGTGGCCATACACACACCTACTTTTCCGGTAGCTCTTGCATAACCGTCTGCTGCATGGCTTGCTCCCTGTTCATGGGAAGTCAGCACATGTCTGATCTCATCAGAGTGCTTATATAATTCATCATACACATTCAGGATGGTTCCACCCGGATATCCGAATACAACGTCAACACCCTGCTCCTTTAAACATTCAATGATTATTTCTGAACCAGATAATAACATATCTTTTCCCCTTCCTTTGTTCTATTCTTTCGTTTTGTATTTTATTATTATTCTACGGATTTTAATACAGCACCTTTATCGGCTGATGTAACAAGAGCTGCATATCTTGCAAGATAACCGGATACTTCTTTCTTCTTCGGAGTCCAGTTCTTCTTTCTCTCTGCAAGGACTTCATCGCTGACTTTTAAGTTAAGGCTGTGGTTATCAATATCAATGCTGATGATATCGCCTTCTTCGACAAATGCAATCGGTCCGCCGAGTGCAGCTTCCGGAGATACATGTCCGATGGATGCTCCTCTGGATGCTCCTGAGAAACGTCCGTCTGTAATCAGGGCAACGGTAGAGCCAAGTCCCATACCTGCAATGGCAGAGGTTGGATTTAACATTTCTCTCATACCTGGTCCTCCCTTTGGTCCTTCGTAACGGATGACTACAACGTCACCTGCAACAATCTTGCCGCCCTTGATGGCTGCAATCGCATCTTCTTCACAGTCGAATACTCTTGCAGGGCCTTCATGATTTAACATTTCAGGAGCTACTGCCGAACGTTTTACAACTGCTGAATCCGGAGCAAGGTTACCGCGTAAAACAGCGATACCGCCGACTTCACTGTATGGATTTTCGATTGGACGGATTACTTCTGGATTCTTATTTACGCATCCCTCAATATTCTCTCCGACTGTTTTTCCGGTTACGGTCATACAGTCAGTATTTAACAGACCTTTCTTATTTAATTCGTTCATAACAGCATAAACTCCGCCTGCTTCGTTCAGTTCCTCGATGTAGGTATGTCCTGCCGGTGCGAGATGGCAGAGGTTTGGAGTCTTTGCACTGATCTCATTTGCTATGTCGAGGTTAATGGTTACACCTGCTTCATGTGCAATGGCCGGAAGATGAAGCATACTGTTTGTGCTGCATCCCAGTGCCATATCTACGGTAAGTGCATTACGGAAAGCCTTCTCTGTCATAATATCACGCGGACGGATATTTTTCTTTAACATTTCCATAACCTGCATACCTGCATGTTTTGCAAGCTTGATTCTTTCAGAATATACGGCAGGAATTGTACCATTTCCCTGTAATCCCATACCAAGTGCTTCTGTCAGGCAGTTCATAGAGTTCGCAGTATACATACCGGAACAGGAACCACAGGTCGGACATGCATGTTCTTCAAAATCTTTTACTTCTTCTTCTGTCATCTTGCCGGCTGCATAAGAACCTACGGCTTCAAACATACTGGAAAGGGATGTCTTGCATCCTTTTACATGACCTGCGAGCATTGGACCTCCGCTGACAAATACGGTCGGGATATTCAGTCTTGCCGCAGCCATCAGAAGTCCCGGTACATTCTTATCACAGTTTGGAATCATTACCAGGGCATCGAACTGATGTGCCAGTGCCATACATTCTGTGGAATCTGCAATCAAATCTCTTGTAACAAGGGAGTATTTCATACCTGTGTGTCCCATGGCAATACCATCACATACTGCGATGGCAGGGAACATAACCGGATTACCTCCCGCCATTGCAACGCCGAGTTTTACGGCATTTGCAATCTTATCTATATTCATATGTCCCGGTACGATCTCGTTATAGGAACTTACGATACCTACCAGAGGCTTTTTTAATTCTTCTTCTGTCATTCCCAGTGCATTAAACAGGGAACGATGTGGTGCCTGCTGCATACCTTTTGTTACTGCGTCACTTCTCATTTTGTATTCTTCCTTTCTTTTCCTGACGAAATATGAAATAATTCAGGGGACAGGAATTCTGCCCCTGATAGAAATTAAATACGTTCACAGATGGCATCGCCCATTCCGGAGCAGCTTACCTGTGTACATCCTTCGGTCATAATATCAACAGTACGGATACCATCTTTTAATACCTGTTTTACGGCATTTTCAACGGCATCTGCTTCTTTATCCAAATCAAAGGAATATCTTAACATCATGGCTGCGGAAAGAATGGTTGCAATCGGATTTGCAATATTCTGACCTGCGATATCAGGTGCAGCACCATGACTTGGTTCATATAATCCGAGTTTACCTTCGCTTAAGCTTGCGGAAGATAACATACCGATGGAGCCTGTTACCATGCTTGCTTCATCGGAAAGAATGTCACCGAACATATTCTCGGTTACTACGACATCGAACTGTGCCGGATCTTTGACTAACTGCATGGCACAGTTATCAACGAGCATGTCTTCCACGGTTACTTCCGGATAATCTTTCGCAACTTCTGCAACAATCTTTCTCCAGAGTCTGGAAGAATCCAGTACGTTCGCTTTATCAACACTGGTTACTTTCTTTCTTCTCTTCATGGCAATATCGAATGCTTTCACAACGATTCTGCGGATCTCGTTCTCTGTATAGGTCAGAGTATCCTTTGCAGTCATAACTCCGTCGATTTCTTTGGTTTCTCTTTCTCCAAAGTAAAGCCCGCCGGTAAGTTCTCTTACAATGATCATGTCAAATCCGGCATCTGCAATGGATTCTTTCAATGGGCATGCCTGTTTTAATTCCGGATAAAGATAGGAAGGTCTCAGATTTGCAAATAATCCTAATCCTTTACGGATGGCTAAAAGTCCTGCTTCCGGTCTTAAATTCGGCGGAAGCTCATACCAGCTGTCCACACCTACACGGCCGCCGACCGCTCCCAGAAGGACGGCATCACTCTTTCTTGCAGTTTCGAGTGCTTCGTCTGTAAGAGGAACTCCATGGGCATCTATGGACACACCTCCCATCAACACTTCGGTATAGTCAAATTCATGACCATATTTTTCTGCTATTTTATTTAATACTTTCTTTGCTTCTGCAACGATTTCCGGTCCGATTCCATCGCCCGGAATACATGCTACATTATACTTCATGACATACCTCCTGGTTACTAAAAAATAAACTTAAGGCATATTATATAATATATTTCTATTTTTTTCAACAGAAAAATAATATGCATATATTTTGATGTATTTTAATGTTGTGTTTTGGGAGATAATAATATAATACGTCATAATTGTTTGTAAATGCATATAATATACTTTTCTATTAAATTTTCTGCAATTCTAATTTTTCCTGATAACATGGCAAAAAGAAACCAGACTATCGCCCGAAGGTGATAAGTCTGGTCTGTCTTTTTAGATACTGTCAGGACTCCATAATCCGTTTGCATTGTAAGATGAGGAATAACTTCTGACGGCTTTGATACCACCATATGGATATCCGTTTTCGTAAACGTAATTAATCATCTTATATACGGTTCCAGAATAGAATGTATATTCATGACCGCCATCCATGGCATAACGTGCACCTACTTCTGAACGTGCGCCTACTGCAAAGGCGGTATACGGATATGTAGTAGAGTTACATTTCATATACATGGAACTGTCATCCTGCTTTTCGCGTAATTCAGTTACAGACGTCCCGGTAGTCGATGGAAAATAAAAATCAAATGCTGAATCATGATAATTGGATGCGACTGTTGGAATTGTAGCAAACAGGGAAATAGCTGTTATTCCTATAATTAGTTTTGATAATGTTAATTTTTTCATGCTAATCTACACCTCCTTATTTTGTTATATGGTAAATAAATATTAAAAAATTTTTATAAAATAATCATTATGACAAAGTATATCCGCAAAATTGAGAACTTACTTTATCTATATAGAAATAGATATTCTCTTTTAATACAGAATCATTTTTATAGTTAAATATAATACAACCATTTTCTTCAATAAGATTATCAGGATAAGTCATAATATCAATAGATTTTAGCTGTTCAATTCTTGATAAGTCATCTCTATTTTTTAGTAAATTTAATAGCTGACTAAAAAAGCATTCTCTATTTGCTACAAATGAATCCGTAATATCTTCCTCTGAATATTTTACATCATCAATCTGATAATGCTCCATAACTTTTGTCAATGATTCTCCATTATCGATGTACCGGTAATCGCTTACCATCTGAAAAGAGAACATGGTTCCGTCCGTATCGAATAATGCATAGAAGTATTTTTCTGCAAGCTGAACCTGATACAGAACATAATAGTCTTTGTTATCTGCGTGTAATACCTGTAGATTATCATATAAAAATGTACGCTGGCTTTCGGTATCTTCCAGAATGGTTTCGGAATAATTTGCCATGGAGAGAATTTCTCCGGCAGCATCCTGCTCTGTAAGGAATTCCCTTTGTTCCGAGCTTAAATCCGTTACATTTTCTTTCTTATACTCGTTCCAGGGTGATACCGAAGAAACAAACTGTTCCTTCGGCTTTGACTGCATGGTTTCCATCGGCAGAATCCGGCTGTTTTCATTTTTCTCTACTACATGGTTAAGTTCGTTTCTTAAAAATCCAACACATAAAATAGCAAATAAAAATATCAGCAAAAATGCCTTTATAAAATTCCAGATGTTCTGCCTGTTCATAATCCCTTATCTCCCTCTTCTGTCTGTTTCGATTTTTTCTGCATAAGCAAGTGCTTCATCAATGTTTTTACAGAATTTATCTTTTCCGACCTGTTCTACAAACCCAGCTTTTTCCATAACTGCCATAGGCTGTTCGTTTACATGGGAAAAAATTAATGTAATATTATGTTTTCTGCACGTTGCGAGAATTCCGTCCAGGGTATGCATTACCGTAGTATCCATGGCAGGAACACTTCTCATACGAAGAATAATAATATCTTCATCCGTATCACTTACGATATTTGATAATTTATCTGCAGCTCCAAAGAACAGCGGACCTGTAATTTCAAATACCAGAGTGTTTTTCGGAACGGATTTGTATTTAATATTGTCCGGATCCGTTTCTTCATCATAATTTTCATCTTCTGTTTTTACGCGGTTGTAATCGTCAATATATTCCCATCCTTCAACATTGGTAACATCTGACATACGCTTCATGAATAAAAGTGAAGCAAGTACAAGACCGACAACGATTGCATAGACAAGATCTAATACAACGGTAAGTACAAATGATACAAGCAATACTGCAATATCACTCTTTGGTGCGTGCTTCAGGGTAGATGCAACTGCTCGCCATCCGCTCATATTATAGGCAACCATAAATAATATTGCCGCAATACATGGCATCGGGATTAATTTTACCAGAGGCATAAGTACCAGAAGCATTAAACATAATACGATTGCGTGTACCATGCCGGCAACCGGTGAACGGCCGCCGTTTTTGACATTTGCGGCTGTTCTGGCAATCGCTCCTGTCGCAGGAATACCGCCAAACAACGCAGAACCGATATTTCCGGCTCCCTGTGCGATTAATTCCATATTGGTACGGGTACGGCTTCCGATCATACCATCTGATACCACGCAGGATAACAGCGATTCTATCGCTGCCAGAATCGCGATGGTAAATGCATTTGGCATAAGTTCGCGAATCATGGATACATGAAAGTTCTCAAAATGATATAATTTTGGAAGTCCCATTGGAATATCAAAGGATGTTCCAATCGTTTTTACTGCGGGAACATCGCCATTGGATAATCCTGCAAAGTATACAACCGCACCTGCTGCGATAACTGCGATTAAAGACGGAGGAATAATTTTGTTTATCTTTGGCCATACAATCAGAATGGCAAGTGAAAGCAGACCGATTAGCAGTGCCGCAACACTGATTCCTCCTGCCGAAATGCCAGCTCCAAGTGCTTTAATCTTTCCTATGGTGTCAATGGTCTGACCCTGATACACACTGGTATCAACACCGAGGAAATCCTTTATCTGACCAATAAAGATGGTAACGGCAATACCAGCCGTAAAACCGGTTGTGATGGTGTATGGGATGAATTTTATCAGATTTCCCAACCGGCAGAATCCCATTATAATAAGGATAATGCCTGCCATAATCGTGGCAACAACCAGTCCTTCCATACCTTTTTCCGCAACAATGCCTGCGACGATTGTTGCAAATGCTGCCGTTGGTCCGGCAATCTGCACGCGGCTTCCACCTAAAAATGAAATAATAAATCCCGCTGTAATTGCAGTGTAGATACCTACCTGAGGCTCAACCCCCGAGGCAAGTGCCAGTGCAATCGACAGCGGAAGAGCGATGATAGCCACAATAATGCCGGAAATGACATCTTTGAAAAACTGCTCTTTTGTGTAATTCTTTAACACATAGAACAATTTTGGTGATAGTTTGTCCATTTTTCTTTTCTTCCTTTGTTAAAATTAGTAATGCTTTATCATTTTAATAACTTTTTTATAAAAAATCAATAGAAAAAATAAAAATTACATAAATTTTACAATACGTCTTTTTTACGAACAATGACTGCACCGATCAGAACAAGAACTATCCAGAGTATGCCAAGAACCAGCGATGCCTGCTGCAGTGTTATTCCATCCTCGCGAAACAGAGCAGTTCTAAGAAGCATATAATAATTTCCGGGCATATAGAACCGGTAAAAATATGCGGATGAGGTGATAACGGCAATAACCAGAATATATCCGATTACCGGACTGAAGATCATCTGGGCGGTAAGCTGGATCTGGTTTAAGACAATCGCTGTAAACAATCCGAGTCCAAAAATGTATTTTATATAATCCATACTGTTTTCTGACAGAGGAAGTCCTTTCAGGCAGGCAAGGGTTTCCCTGCTTAACAGGACGGATATGTTTCCGCCTGCGGCGGCAATTCCCCATAGAATTACAAATATCATAAGATATAACAGGATCATCTGGAGAATACACCAGATACATTTGGAAATCCAGAAATACATCTTGCTTTCATAACGTGGAATATAAACCGTTCCTCTCAGCTTCCATTCCCGGTGGGCATAATAACAGGCAAAAAGTGCAAAGCAAAAAGAAAGTGTAAGAAATGAGATCGGAATATCAAACGGAGGTCCGCCTTTTACATAGACGTATTCGTCCATTCCCTGAAACATATACACTGCAAGATCAAGAACGGATGGAGCTGGAACATTTTCTGCCAGATGCATTCTGGCATCCCATCCGAATGCCAGTACAAAAACACCTGTCAGGGCATAGAGGGGAATAAAACGGACAATCCCCTCTTTTATGTCATAGGAAATACAATTAGCCAGTTTCTGAAGAATTCTTTTTCTTTTCATGATTCACCTGCTTTCGCCAGAAATTCACGTTTTTGTTTCAACAATCCAAAGGCGGCAAGAACTACGACCAGAAGAAGCGGATAAATATACTGATATCTCGGATCAATTCCCTGATAAATCATATCATAAGTGATTCCGCGTTTGGAATTATAATTTATTTGCAGGCCGGTTCCGCCGATACAGAGTGCCAGTGCGATAATGGCACCCGCAATATAGTTATTGAAAAACCAGTATGAAATAAGACATACCATTCCGACCACATACATTCCGCTTAATATACAGAGAAAAAAGGTAATAAGAAGCATTGTAATATTGATATTTTCAAAGTACAGATTTGTAAAATAGACACAGAAGCTGGCTGGATCGTTCCAGTTGCAAAAACTGTTTCCGATAATCAGACCAACGATGGAAACGGATATAAATGTGGCAATGGAAAGATAAATACTGATCAATCCTGTTTTCAAAACCAGATAAACCCATAGATTTAACTGGTTTTTTCTGCGCAGCACATTTGAAATGGAAAATTCATCCTTCAAAAGTGCAATTATAATAAATATTCCGATGGGATATATGGCATAACGCATATTTGCAGATACTGCCGGAAATGCATCCATGAAACAGGTACTGTCAGAAACACCACGCAGCTGGATTGCGGTTGCGGCAAAGCTTGCCGCAAACAGCAATATGGCAGCCGCGAGGAAAATCCGTTTTTCTGCAAACATCTGTTTAAAGAGTTGTTGTATCACGGTGTATCATCCTTCCTTCTGATATTTCTATAATTTCATCTGATAATAACTCCAGTTCTTCCGCATCATGGCAGGCAACGATAATAACAGCCCCCCGCAGTTTTGCCTGTTTTACCATTTCTTTTACTTTTTCAACACCGGCTTCATCGATTGCATTGATCGGTTCATCCAGTATAATAATATCCGGAGTTTCCATAAAGGCAGATGCGATTCCCAGTTTCTGCTTCATTCCAAGCGAGTATTTCCGGTATTTCCGTTTATCATCCGGATTAAGTCCGACGGCTGCCATTGACTGGCGAATCTCTTCCTTTCCAATCTTATGCTGGATGGATGCCAGAAGCTCCAGATTTTTATATCCGGTATAATTGGCAATAAATGCCGGATTTTCGATCAAAGCCCCGATACTTCTGGGAAAAGAAATATCCTTTCCCAGAATTTCACCATCGATCGAAACATAACCGTGGGTTGGCTGGATTAATCCGCATACTGCACGCATAAGCATTGTTTTTCCGGAGCCGTTTTTTCCCTTTAATCCATATGCCTTTCCTGATTCAAAAGTCAGATTAATATCATCTAAAATAGTTATCTTATGAATAATTTTGGTATAATGATTGATTTCTATTTTCACTTATGCATTGTCTCCTTTATATAAAATATAGTTTTTTGTCGGATAATAGGAATATACGATTTTTAATTCACTTTTCTTCAATTCTTCCAGCGATACATATTCGCTATAGATTGCATATGGAAGTATGAGTTCCAGTTCTTTTCCTCCTTCAAACGTTCTTGAGTAAGAAGGATTCATCTGGGTAAACTGGAACATATCCATACAATTACTTTCGATTCCATTTACTTCTATCGGCCAGTAAAGAATACTTTCTTTTCCCATTGATAACTTTGTATCCATTGTATTACAAATCTTTATATGTACAAACACATAATTATATAAATCCATTTCGCCGGTCAGGGATGTGCCCTCATCGTCCAGGCTGCTGTATGAGGAAACAAGCTCCGGATATTTATCAACCGCTTCCTCATAACTGCAGATTTCTAATCCTTCCGGAGTAATTCGCAATCCCTTATAGCGTCCTTCCTCTCCTTCTGTAATGGCAATATTTTTTGCTGCCGGATAGTTTGCATTTACCTGATATACCAGATATCCCCAGATGCCGGCAAATGCGACCAGAAGCACTATCATGATAATTTTCTTAAAGTGTGTCACGTTTCTTTCCTCCTCCCAGATAAAAGCCTGCAAATCCTATGATAAAGAGAAGTATACCTTCGACAAGGACAGTAGGCAGATTGATCCATGTAGGCTGTGAAGGATTTAATATGTAATATGGTCCTGCCCCATTATAATGGGTGTACATCATCACAGTCTGCAAAGTGAAAAAGATAACAAACGGACTGAACAAAGCAACATATCTGTTATAGATTAATTTTGTAATGGCAAGTGCAAGGCATGCAAACAGACCGACAATACAGAAATCTATCAAAAGGTAAATCAGAAAATACAGATACGGCTGTGTGTAAAAAACTTTACTGAACATACAGCTTCCAGTCAGAGCAAAAGTGCTTGTTCCTCTCTGCGGCAGTAAATCAGGTAATACTGCCATGGTAAGCATCATATTTAAAATCAGCGGAATAACACAGATACTTCCGGCACTTAAGAATACCGCAAGATATTTTCCGATTAAATAGCTGCTTTTATCCATCCGGATATAGATATTTTTAATATAACCTCCTCTCAAATCGGTAAAATATGAAATCGTATATGGCAGGGACGAAATCAGTACAATACCGTAATAATATAAATATTGATAAAAGTTTCCAAAGTCAAACATCAATGCACTGTTGAAAACACTGTAAGGATAGTCAATATTTATAATAACATCGATAGATGTTGTTTTTGGCAATACCTGCATTACAAAATGAGCAATCGTAATCAGGCAGCCGACTGCCAGTGCGAAGCAGTATGAAAAGTTGTGAAAAGCCCGGTATAATTCGAGCCGTATACCTTTTAAAGTCATGTTCATCCTCCCTTAGTTTTCATCGCTTACTCTTGGATAGATACGAAGAAAGCGAATTCTTGTATCATGTTCTATCGGCATAATTCTTCCGAGTTCAGAATCATATTTTGCAATATGCGGACCGCCAAGCTCTAAATAAATCTCATTCTCTTCTGTAAGCAAAGCTTTATTTATAAGATATAAAATGTTAGTTGTAAAACTGTCCCCCTGTTTCATCCGGATCATATAGTAATCTTTAGTCTGTTTCCGGTCCCCATAATCATAAAGAAGCTCACTGGTTATATTTTCAAGAATTTTTTTATTATTTACTCCGAATCGAACCATACTGTCATCATATCCCCTTGCGTTAAAACTAATATTTGAAATGTAAAAATCGATTTCTTGATCAGCCAGGCAGGTAATGGTAGCATTAACCATCAGCCAGATACTTTCTGCATTCGGAGAAGAATCAGCGACAAAGCTTTCCTGTTCACTGCACCAGTTCTTTGCCGCATTCGTTGCAAAATAAGAGCCGCCTTCTTCCGGTGAGGAAATGGTATAACAATCGTTTACTTTAATGTGCATTTTGTAACCTAATGTTGAATAAAAGTCCAGTTCCCCATCTGTATCATAAAAATATTCATCTGGAAGATAATAGCTCAATCTTTCATCATTCTCCGCCCAAGTTTCATTCTCATCATAGATTTCCGGATTGAAAGTGGTAGTTTCCTGTGTTACAGTTTCCAGTGTCTGGGCAGTTTCCTCTACTCCCTGAATGGTACTGTGGCTTTGGCATCCTGTCAGAAACAACATTAATGCAAGTAAAATGGTTATTATTTTTTTCAAAAATATACCCCCTCCTTTGTCTTTTGTTAATATCGATATTACTTTTTCACTATACATAAAACTTTTATATTATGCAACCGCTATTTCACCTTATTCGCACGAACGACATTTTTTTCGACATGAACAACAATATCCGACCGGATGTTTCTGGTTGACAAATACATGGATACAGATTAGACTTAACAGGTAATCGAAAAACGTTGACAGGGAGCGATAAATAATATGTTTGTGATAGAATTTTTTAATTCCATAGCCGAATATCTTATGCTGTATATTCTTGGGTGTATCTTTGCAGATGTATCATTGCGGAATATACGTAAAAATGTAGTATTAATATTGATTTTTTCTTTTATGCAGATGGATTTGACGATGTTTACTGCAGAGCTGCAGGTATTATATAATGTATCTGTGACGGTCAGTTATTTTGTATACATAGTTTTGCAGTTTCTGTTTTTTGCAGCAGTTTTTTATCACAGCGAGGACAGTTTCCTTGAGATTCCATCGTTTTTCCGATCTAAATATAAATTAATCAATATTGTATGTATGTTTTCCTTTATTGATGCACTTCTTATGATTGTACATATCGCCGGAAATATGATTTCTTATCCTGATTATAATATTTTCCGGATTCATTATGGATTAGAAAGTCTGGCAGCAGGCGGAATATTACTTGTAATTCATTTCCGATTTGCTGCGTGGAATCTTTTTCAGTTAATAGAAAAAAATCATCCATTGAAATATTTTGTGGTAAATTCATATCTGATTATTTTATTTTTATATCATATTCAGCAGAAAGGCAGCAGCATTACTGTTATTATGTGGTGCAGTTTTACATTGCTTTTTCTGAATTTTTTATTGTTTTATTATGAATACCGGTTGGAAATGAAACAATTACGATTAAAAGATTACGAGGAATATCTTCCTTTGATTGATGAATTAATAAAAGACATACGGAGCAGACAACATTCTTATCAGAATCTTGTACAGTCCATTACTTCATTGCCATATACCTGCCCTGATTACGCAACTCTTACGGCTGCACTGGAGAAATATGGAAACTGTCAGACTGTTTCGGAAGAAGATTCTGCATTGCTGAAATTAAATTTAAAATTAGTAGCGGGTTTTCTGATCAGCAAAAAGGCACAGGCAGAAAACCAGAATAAAAAACTCCATATCCAGAATGATGTTTTTTTGCAATGTACTCTTCCAGAATACGTGCTGATTGAAATTATGGGAATATTAATTGATAATGCACTGGAAGCAACCTTGGAAAATGGAGAGGTATTTCTGAAATTGCAAAATCGAAAAAAGAGAATATACTTAAATATTAGAAATAAAGGTCCTGTTTTATCAGAAAAACAAAGAGAACAAATTTTCCGATATGGATATACAACAAAAACAGTTGAAAAATCCAGACACGGACTTGGACTTTCTCGTTTAAATAAATTAGTAAATTCTTATAACGGAATGCTTGCCCTGTCAAATGAAGCCATTGATAATGAAATGTATATTGTTTTTGAACTGGAGGTATAACATGAACATACTTATTTTGGAAGATGACGAAAATCAATCTGCAGGATTATATCAATATTTAAAAGAATATGGAAAAGATTTTCACATATATAGGGAGAAAGATTATGATTCAGCGAAAAAACGGGCATTTCATGTTCCAATAGATTTGTTTTTTCTTGATATTGAACTGGAAAAGGAAAAGAACGGACTGGATTTTGGAATGATTCTCCATCAGGACAGCTGTTACAAAGATACGCCTGTAATTTATTTATCAGTCCGTACAGATTATGTATTTTCTGCCCTGAATGATTTGCATTGTTATGCTTTTCTGCCAAAACCATATAAAAAAGAGGATGTATTCCGATTATTAAATGAGCTGTTAAAATCATCCATGGAGGAACCGAAGAAAGACTCCCTGCTGATTAAAGACAAAAACGGAGTGTCTTTCCGTCTGCATCCATCGGATATTATCTATGTAACACCAATGAGCAGACGGATTCATATTATTACTACACTTACAGAGTATACGACACAATATATGTCGCTATCGGATTTCCATTTTCTTTTTCCAAATCTGATTCAGATCCACAGGAAATATTTAGTCAATCCGGAATTTATAAAAAATTATGATAAAACAAACCAACTGATACATATTGGAGGTGCTGTCCTTCCGGTTGGACGTAATTATAAAATTACATTTCCCTGATTGCCAATACTAATTATCTTACCCATTTGTCCACCTTCCCTGCGTATTGTATTTATTTTCATTTTAACACAGGGGAAGTATCCTTACAAGCCATACTTTTTCTAATTTTTGTTTTCAATAATCTGGAGCTGTTCATAAAAAAGGAATCGTTCCGGGAGATATCTACTTCTGTCATTTGTGCAATCTTCTTAATTGACATATCCAGACTCCTGTACGATTCCTTTTTCTTTTATGCTTCTGTCTTTGCTTTTTCGATTTCCTGAATGGCTGCTTTCTTCATCGGAATACGGCAGTTCTTGTTGTTACCAAATTCAACGATGACTGTATCATCTTCCACTCCGATGACAACACCATAGAATCCGGAAGTGGTAAGGATACTGTCCCCTGTCTCCACAGAATTCTGAAGTGCTGCCATTTTCTGCTGTTCTTTTTTCTGTGGTTTTACCATTAAAAAGTAAATTGCCACACCGAAAATAACAATGTAAAGAACAATTCCTACTAAACTTGCAACGGTACTTCCACCTGTGCTACTTGCTAATATTGATACCATTGTTTTCCTTTCCTGCTGTCCTGCAGCATTTAAAAATTATTTATTTCCAGATTCAAAGCCTTCCAGCTTTGATTTCTTATAACTGGCGAATCTTCCTTCGTCTAAGGCATCGCGGATTTCTTCCATCATTTTATTATAAAAATAAAGATTATGCAATACACAGAGACGCATTCCAAGCATTTCTTTGGCTTTTAAAAGGTGGCGGATATAAGCTCTGCTGTAGCGTTTGCATGCAGGGCAGCCGCAGCCTTCCTCAATCGGGGTATCGTCTAATTCATATTTTGCATTGAATAGATTCCGCTTGCCCTGATTGGTGTATACATGTCCATGCCTTCCGTTTCTTGACGGATATACGCAGTCGAAGAAATCCACCCCGCGTTCGACGGATTCGAGAATGTTTGCCGGTGTGCCGACTCCCATCAGATAGGTTGGCTTATCTTCCGGCAGGTATGGAACGGTTTCTTCAATGATCCGGTACATTTCCGCATGGGATTCCCCGACTGCCAGACCACCAAGTGCATAGCCGTCCAGATTCAGTTCGGAAATGGCTTTGGCATGTTCGATACGGATATCAGAAAAAGTACCGCCCTGGTTGATTCCAAATAACATCTGATGTTTGTTGATGGTGTCTTCCAGTCCGTTTAACCGTGTCATCTCCGCCTTACAGCGCTTTAACCATCTTGTGGTACGGTCAACAGAATTCTGCATATATTCTCTGGTTGCAGGATGCGGCGGACATTCATCAAATGCCATCGCAATCGTGGATGCCAGATTGGACTGAATCTGCATACTTTCTTCTGGTCCCATGAAGATTTTATGTCCGTCAATATGGGAATTGAAATAAACACCTTCCTCTTTGATCTTACGCAGTCCGGCAAGGGAAAATACCTGGAATCCGCCGGAATCCGTCAGAATCGGGCGATCCCATGACATGAATTTGTGCAGACCGCCTAGCTGTCTGACGATCTTATCGCCCGGTCTTACATGCAGATGATAGGTATTGGACAGTTCGACCTGTGTGCCGATGGCTTCCAAATCTGCGGTTGATACAGCACCCTTTATGGCTGCCACGGTTCCGACATTCATGAATACCGGTGTCTGGATGACTCCATGCACGGTATGAAATTCACCTCGTTTGGCAGAACCTTCTTTTTTTAATAATTTATACATATTTCTATATTTCTCCAATTAAAGTTTTACTTTCATCTGTATAAAAAAAGTATATGTTACACATTATATTTGCAAATGAACTTTTAAGCAAGTTGTTTTTCTTATTTTTTATAAAAATTTTAAAGATGGGGGATTTATTATGACAAAACAGGATTTTTTTAAGTGCGGAATCGCCGGCTGGTGTCTGGAAGTTATCTGGACCGGAGGAATCAGCTGCCTCCATCACGATTTATCCATGACCGCCTCTACTTCCCTTCTGATGTTTCCAATCTATGGGATGGGAGCTTTTATTAAGCCGATTTCCCACTTTCTGGCAGGCAATCCTGTCGTTTTCCGTGGACTTGTATATACAGTATGCATTTTTGCGGCAGAATATACAACCGGAAGTCTTTTGCGGACTTTTGGAATGTGTCCCTGGAATTATAATAATGCCAAATACAATATAAACGGGCTCGTAAGACTTGATTACGCGCCCGCATGGTTTACTGTAGGTTTACTTTTTGAAAAACTTCTGAATCCCGGCAAGTGTGGAACTCATGCTCACAAGAAGTAAATCAAGCACTGTTATGGCTGTCATGGCTTCTACCACTACAACTGCCCGCGGTACAATAATGGGGTCATGACGGCCTTTGATGTTGATTTCTATATTTTCGTGTTCCCGGTTCATGGTTTTCTGTGTTCTGAAAATTGATGGTGTCGGTTTGAATGCCGCACGCACGATAATATCCGAACCGTCGCTGATACCGCCTAAGATACCGCCTGCATGATTTGTATATTTTTTAACCTCGCCGTTTTCTGCATAAAATCCGTCATTATCTTCCGAACCTGACATCTTTGCTGCAGCGAATCCTGCACCGATTTCGACACCTTTCACTGCACCGATGGAAAAAATCGCCTGTCCCAGTTTGGCATCCAGCTTATCGAACACAGGTTCTCCGATGCCTGGCATCAGATTTCTTACGACACATTCCACGACACCACCCACGGAATCCTGCGCGTTCATTTTTTCTTCCAACAGTTTCTGTGCAGCCAGAGCTGCATCTGCATCCGGCATACAAACCGGATTTTCAAACCGTTCTTCCAGACGGAAGTTTTCTTCCTGAATCTCTACCTCTCCGATGGACCTGGTGTAGGCATCTACCTCAATGCCCAGCTCTTTTAAGAGTTTTGCGGCAATCGCACCGGCAGCTACCCTTGCAATGGTTTCCCTTCCTGAGGAACGTCCGCCACCGCGGTAATCCCGGAAGCCATATTTCTGATCAAAAGTATAATCCGCATGCCCCGGCCGGTAATAGCCTGCGATTTCGGAATAATCCCCGGAGCGCTGTGTTTTGTTATATACGACCATGGAAATCGGAGTTCCGGTTGTTTTTCCTTCAAATACTCCGGATAATATCTCAACACAGTCATCTTCCTTACGCGGAGTGGTAAATCTGGACTGTCCCGGTTTTCTTCTGTTTAAATATACCTGGATATCTTCTTCTGTGATGGAAAGACCGGCAGGGCAGCCGTCCACGACTACCCCGACGCCTTTCCCATGAGATTCGCCCCAGGTTGATACACGAAATATCGTACCAAATGTTGAACCTGCCATATGTTACCTCATTTATTTTTATTCATAAATCGGATAGCTATCCGTCAGTTCTTTTACAATCTTCATGGCTGCTTCTTTATTTGCATTCACGTCTTTTACAAGCAGTGAGATTGCTTCTGCGATTCTGTCCATATCTGCAGTATTCATGCCTCTTGTCGTAACAGCAGGTGTTCCGATACGGATACCGCTGGTTACGAATGGGGATGCAGGATCTTTGGGAATCGTATTTTTGTTACAGGTAATATTGGCAGCATCGAGTAATTTCTCACACTGCTTTCCTGTGATATTCATATTTCTTAAATCCACTAACATAAGGTGGTTATCCGTACCGCCGGATACCAGATTGAATCCGCGGTCAGTAAGTCCTTTTGCAAGTGCGGCTGCATTGTCCT
>ERZ773228.951-NODE-951-length-32291-cov-4.320728_pt1 | contig 32291 bp, 24 predicted proteins | sample MGYA00580524_ERZ773228 | MGnify/ENA primary metagenome ERZ773228 (study PRJEB29015, sample SAMEA2737768) | human gut metagenome | biome: human gut; feature: human-associated habitat; material: faeces | place: China | collected 2012 ... | reverse complement strand
TTTTTGATATTGGAAACAGAAATTCAGATGCCCTTCACGCTGTGCAGCGCCGCGCCGATGGCAGTAGCAAACGTCGCGTTTTCGGGAATCATAAAGTCCACACCATAGAGCTGCTTGAAAAGCTCAAATGTCGCCTTTGCAGGCGGCAGCATCGTCAGCGCGCCTGTGAGCACGACCGTGTCCGTGCCGCAGCACTTGCACGCAAGCACCGACATCGTGCCGATGGACTGGAGCACAAGGTTGACGATGCCGAGCATCTTGTCCGACGGCGTCGCATCGTCGGCGACCTTGGCAAAGTTTGCTGCCGTGGCCTCGGGCGGAAGATCGCCCACCTGCTCGCGCGAAAGATCGGCGAGCGTCAGGTCGATGTGGCTGAGATCGCCGTCCTGACAGAGCTTGCGGATGAGCGCGTACTGGTGTACGCCCGTCGTCAGCGAGCTGAGGCCCGCGAGCGTGCCGCCGCCGACGCCGCTGCCGATGAGATGGCGCACCTCCTGACCCTTGTTCGCCCACAGGAACGACGTACCCGTGCCCATGCTTACGACGACTGCGTGCTCCTTGCCCGAAAGGGCAAGACCGCCCGTGCCGACGGAGGGAAATTCCTCGACCTTGATGGTCTTTACCCCGTAAATATCACCCTCGACATACGAAGAGCCGACGCCGGTGAGCGCAATATGGCGGATATCGGAGAGCTGGAGCTGGTGCGTCGAGAGAAAGTTGCCCATCGCGCCGTAGAGTGAGGTGAGCGGGTCTTCCGCCTTGACGCGCAGCATATCGATGACCGAAAGGTTGGGGGCAAGACCGACGATCTTTGTGCTCGAGCCGCCGATGTCGATGCCTAAGATAACACCCATGATGAGATGCTCCGTTTCTATTTTCTTATTCGCGCGCGTGCGCGCTTTGCCGGGAAGTTCCTTTATCATAGGGGACGGGCTGCCCAAAGTCAAGCCGAAATGAGGAAAAACGACCAAAAGCCTTGCTTTCTCTGTGTCCAGAGGATATAATGCCCGTATCACAAGGCGCGGCTCCGTCCGCGCCGCGACACTATGAGGTGACTATGAAGACCGATCAGAAGCTGAATATGACCATGCTCTGCGACTTTTACGAGCTGACCATGGGCAATGGTTACTTGAAAGCCGGGTTCCAGGATCGCATTACCTATTTCGACGTTTACTTCCGCTCCGTGCCTGACGGCGGCGGTTACGCCATCGCCGCCGGTCTCGACCAGTTGATCGACTATATCGAGGATCTGCACTTTGACGAGCAGGATATCGCATATCTCCGTTCCCGCGGTATTTTCTGCGAGGAGTTTTTGAACTATCTTGCGAACTTCCATTTCAGCGGCGACATCTACGCCGTGCCCGAGGGCACACCCGTGTTCCCGAAGGAGCCGATGGTCGTCGTGCGTGCGCCCGCGATCGAGGCGCAGCTGCTCGAGACCTTCGCGCTTTTGACCATCAACCACCAGAGTCTCATTGCGACCAAGGCCAACCGCATCGTCCGCGCCGCCAGAGGCCACGCCGTGATGGAGTTCGGCTCCCGCCGCGCGCAGGGCACCGCCGCCGCCATCGTCGGCGCACGCGCCGCCTACATCGGCGGCTGCATCGGCACGGCCTGCACCATCACGGACGAGCTCTACGGCGTGCCTGCGCTCGGCACGATGGCCCACGCCTGGGTGCAGATGTTCGACACCGAGTACGACGCCTTCAAGACCTACTGCGAGCTTTATCCCGGCAACGCCATCATGCTGGTGGACACCTACGACACGCTCCACTCCGGCATCCCCAACGCCATCCGCGCCTTTGACGAGGTGCTGCGCCCGAAGGGCATCACCAAGTGCGGCATCCGCCTCGACAGCGGCGACATCGCCTACCTTTCCCGCAAGGCGCGCGAAATGCTCGACGAGGCCGGCTGGGAGACGGCGACTATCACCGTTTCCAACTCGCTCGACGAGTACATCATCCGCGATATGTGGATGCAGGACGCGAAGATCGATTCGTTCGGCGTCGGCGAGCGGCTCATCACCGCGCGCAGCGAGCCGGTGTTCGGCTGCGTCTACAAGCTCGTCGCCGTAGAGGATAAGGACGGCAATGTAGTCCCCAAGATCAAGATCAGCGAGAACGTCGGCAAGATCACCACGCCGCACTTCAAGAAGCTCTACCGCTTCTACGGCCGCGACACGGGCAAGGCCATCGCGGACTACCTGTGCGTTTACGACGAAACGGTGGACGACAGCGACAAAATGACCATCTTCGACCCCGAGGCAACCTGGAAGCGCAAGGAGGTCTATCACTTCGAGGCACGCGAGCTGCTCGTGCCGATCTTCAAAAACGGCGAGCTGGTTTACAAGCAGCCTTCGCTCGAGGAGATCCGCGCCTACTGCGCCGCGCAGGTCGACACGCTCTGGGACGAGGTCAAGCGCTTCGACAACCCCCACCGCTACTATGTGGACCTGAGCCAAAAGCTCTATGACATCAAGCAGGAGCTGCTGACGAAGAACGGCAGCCATTAAAGAGACCGACGAGAGGGAAGGAGAGGACGGATGAAAAAGCCGCGCGGATTACAGCAAAAGGGAGAGCGCCGCATTGCCGCGGCCCTGCGCATCGCGCTGGCGGCGGCGCTGCTGGCGGTGCAGGTCCTGTTCGTTGTGCTCACAACGCGCTACCTCAAGGATCACTTTGCGCTCATCTACGGCGCGCTGGAGGCTATCGCCCTGATCACGGCTTTGTATATCTACAATAAGCCGGGCGACCTTTCCTACCGTGTGGCGTGGATCATTCCCATCCTCTTTGTGCCGGTGGTCGGCCTGATCCTCTACCTTCTTTGGGGCGGCGACACGCAGCGCAAGCGCTTACAGCGTCAGACGGTGCCGAAGCTCCCGCCGGAGGAGCCGGAGAGCCTGCGAAACCGCAGCGCACTCAACGCGGACCGTCTGCAGCGCGCGCTGCCCGGCTGGTCGCGTGTATCTCAATATCTGAGCAGCCGCGGCTTTTACCTCTATCAGAACACGAAGATGGTCTATCTTCCCGAGGGGGCGCTGCTGCTGGAGGATATTCTCGGTCGCATCAAAGCGGCGGAGCGCTTCATCTTCATGGAGTATTTTATCCTCGCCGAGGGAAAGCTCTGGGACCGCATGAGCGCGGCCCTGTGCGAGCGCGCCCGCAGCGGCGTGGAGGTCAAGATCATCTTCGACGACTTCGGCAACATCAAGCGTTTCAGCGCGGAGAGCCTGCAGACGCTGCGCGACGCGGGCGTGGAGGTCATCGTCTTCAACCCCGTGCACGAGTATGTCAACCGCCTCTATTTCAATTACCGCGACCACCGCAAGATCACGGTCATCGACGGCGAGACCGCCTACACCGGCGGCGTGAACATCGCCGACGAGTACGCAAACCTCATCGACCGCTTCGGCTACTGGAAGGACAGCGGCATCCGCCTGGAGGGCGAGGGCGTCTGGGGCCTGACCGCGGCGTTCCTCAATATGTGGAGCTTTCTCGGCGGCGAGCTGCACGAGGAGCGGGACTACTACCGTCCTCACACCTCGCCGGCATCGGACGGCTTCTGCCAGCCGTTTCTCGACGGTCCGCAGAATAATCCCGACAACCCCGCCGAGGATACCTTTTTGCAGCTCATCGGCAGCGCGCGCCGCTTCCTTTATATCACGACGCCGTATTTTATCCCCGACGAGAACATCATGCGCGCGCTGTGCATCGCCGGCGACGGCGGGGTGGACGTCCGGCTGATGCTGCCCGGTACGCCCGACCACTGGTATGCCGATGCCGTGGCGGACTCCTACATCGGCGAGCTGCTTGAGCATCATGTAAAGGTGTACCGCTATACACCCGGCTTTCTGCACGCCAAAAGCATCATGGTCGACCGCGAGGCAGCCTTTGTCGGCTCTGTCAACTTTGACTACCGCAGCTTTGAGCTGCACTACGAGTGCGGCGTCATGCTCTACGGCGCGAGCGCCATCGAGAGCCTGCTGGAGGATATGGACGGCATTCTGGATAAAAGCCATGCCGTCACGCCCGAGGAGTGGGCGCACCGCGGCCTGCTGCGGCGGATGTTCGAGCCCATCCTGCGCGTCTTTTCCATCTGGATGTGAGGACGCCGGTCCGCGTTTGCCAACGGCTCCGCGGGCTGCAAGCTAATAGAAAAAGCATGGCCACCGGTCTACCGGCGGCCATGCCTTCTTCATACGAAATAAAGGTCCCGAAGCCTTATGGCTTCGGGACCTTCTTTGGCAGCGGGAGAAGGATTCGAACCCTCACATACGGAGTCAGAGTCCGCTGTGCTACCATTACACAATCCCGCTATGTTCGCTTGACGAACATTTGTTATTATACCAGCGGTTTTGCATTTGTCAAGAACTAATTGCCAATTTTCCGGATTTTTTTCATTTTGGTGCCGCGGGCTGTTTTTGACCTGCGTTTCAGCGGCAAAGCCGCTCGGACGGCGCGGGCGGGAAGAGGCTTGCGCGAGGAGCGGCGGGAGACCGAAGCGCGAATTGGCTGTTTCGGCGGAAGGAAAATCGGCAAATTTTACGGATTTGGTGAAAATGCCGATTCCCTTTTGCACTTTAAGCTGTTATACTGCATACATCAAGGCTTCCGAGAGGAGCACAGACCATGACCGTAATGAACCGCAGTGCTGAATACCGCTACTTTGGCTTTACCTATTTTATGGGTAAGGCTTATTCTGGTTTGGCTGAAAGCAAGCGCGTGTAAGAACGGATCCTTTGTCGGAATGACCGTAAATGCATGACGAACCGCAGCCGGACCGGCTGCGGTTTTTTTCATCGCTTAAGGAGGAATTTTACCATGATCGTCGTACTCAAGCACAATCCGAATCCAGAGCAGCTGCAGAGCCTGATCACATGGCTGCAGGAAAAGGGCATCATCATTCACACCAGCATCGGCGAGGGCAATATGCTCCTCGGCCTGGTGGGCGACACCTCGAAGATAGACGCCGATCTCATTTCCGCGCTGGACATCGTCGAGGACGTCAAGCGTGTGCAGGAGCCGTATAAGAACGCCAACCGCAAGTTCCATCCCGAGGATACCGTCGTCAAGGTCGGCAATACGCAGATCGGCGGCGGCAACCTCACGCTCATGGCCGGCCCCTGCTCGGTGGAATCCGAGGAGCAGGTGGTCGCCATCGCGAAGGCGGTCAAGGCCAGCGGCGCGACGATGCTGCGCGGCGGCGCGTTCAAGCCCCGCACCTCGCCCTATTCCTTCCAGGGCCTCGGCGAGGTCGGCCTGCGCTACCTCGAGATCGCCAAGGAGGAGACGGGGCTGCCCATCGTCACCGAGCTGATGGACCTCAGCCAGCTTCCGCTCTTCAAGAATGTGGACGTCATTCAGATCGGCGCGCGCAATATGCAGAACTTCGACCTTTTGAAGGCTGTGGGCCGTCAGGAAAAGCCCGTGATGATCAAGCGCGGTATGTCCGCGACCTACGAGGAATGGCTGATGAGCGCGGAGTACGTCATGGCCGGCGGCAACGAGAATGTCATTCTCTGCGAGCGCGGCGTGCGCACCTTTGAGACCTACACCCGCAATACGCTCGATCTTGCGGCGATCCCCGTGCTGCGCAAGCTGACGCACCTTCCCATCATCGTCGACCCCAGCCACGCCACCGGCAAGAGCTGGCTGGTCGACCCGCTGGCGATGGGCGCGGTGGCGACCGGCTGCGACGGCCTGCTCATCGAGGTCCACAACGACCCTGCGCACGCGCTGTGCGACGGCCCGCAGTCCCTGAAGCCCGAGCAGTTCGACGTGCTGGCAAAGAAGCTGCTTCGACTGAAGGAATTTGTCAAGACGATAGAGGAGTAAGACTATGACAGTCGGCATTGTCGGCCTCGGCCTCATCGGAGGCTCGATGGCCAAGAGCATCAAGGCGCGCACCGCGCACACCGTGTTCGGCTGCGATCTCGATCAGGAGACCATGATGATGGCGCGTATGTGCGGCGCCATCGACGCGCCGCTGACGGCGGAAAATTTGAAGGAGTGCGACCTTGTGCTGGTCGCCATCCGCCCCGCTGCGGCGGTAAAATGGGTGAAGGAGCACGCGGAGGGAATCCGCCGGAACGCGATCCTTGAGGACCTGTGCGGCGTGAAGCGCGCGGTGGTGCGCGAACTCGCGCCTGTCGCCGAGCGGTACGGCTTCGCCTACATCGGCGGACACCCGATGGCGGGCCGCGAGCGCGGCGGCTTTACCGCCGCGACGGACAGCCTGTATGTGGGCGCGTCCATGATCCTTACGCCGGACAAGCGCACGGATATGCAGCTGCTTGAAACGCTCAAGGCGTTTTTCCTCGATATCGGCTTTGCGAGCCTGACCTTCTCTGATCCCGAGGAGCATGACCGCATCATCGCCTTTACCTCGCAGCTCGCGCACATCGTCTCGAGCGCCTACGTCAAGTCGCCCGAGGCGCAGAAGCGCCGCGGCTTCTCCGCCGGCAGCTTTCAGGATATGACGCGCGTGGCGCGGCTCGACGAGGATATGTGGACGGAGCTGTTTCTGGACGACGCGGACTATCTGACGGACGAGCTGGATATCCTCATCGGACATTTGCAGGAGTATGCCGACGCGCTGAAAAGCAAGGACGCCGAGCACCTGCGCGCGCTGCTGCGCGACGGCCGCGAGAAGAAGGCCACCGCGGGCGGCAACTGAAAAATCAACGAAGATCGACCGGGGAGGGAAGAGCTATGTCCTCTGTTCAGACCATTGAAGTCCATACCGCGCCGGCCTACGAGGTCACCATCGGCGCGGGACTGCTGCGGGAGTGCGGCGCGCGGCTGAAAGCCGTGCTGGGCGGCTGCCGCATCGCGGTCGTCGCCGACAGCAATGTGGCTCCGCTTTATCTTGAAACGGTTTGCGCGAGCCTGCGCGACGCCGGGTTTGCCGTCTGCTCCTATGTGTTCCCGGCGGGGGAGGCGCATAAGAATTTCACGGCGCTCTCCGCCATTCTGGAGTTTCTGGCCGAGTCTCAGCTCACGCGCACGGACTGCGTGGCGGCGCTCGGCGGCGGCGTGACCGGCGACATGGCGGGCTTCGCCGCGGCCTCGTACCTGCGCGGCATCCGCTATGTGCAGCTGCCGACCACGCTGCTCTCCGCCGTGGATTCCTCCGTCGGCGGCAAGACGGCCATCGACCTTGCGGCGGGGAAGAACCTTGCGGGCGCGTTTTTGCAGCCCGCCGCCGTGCTGTGCGACACGGACTGTCTGAGATCCCTGCCCGCCGCCGTCTTTGCCGACGGCGCGGCGGAGGCCATCAAGACCGGTGTGCTGAGCGGCGAGACGCTGTTTTCTCTCTTTGAGGACGGCACGCTCACCGACGCGCCCGCCGAGATCATTGCCCGCTGCATCCGCTACAAGGCGGGCGTGGTCGAGCGCGACGAAAAGGAGCGGGGCGAGCGGCGCAAGCTGAACCTCGGCCACACCGTCGGCCATGCCATCGAAAAGTGCAGCGGCTATGCCATTCCGCACGGCCACGCGGTTGCGGCGGGTCTTGCCGTCATGGCGCGCGCCTCCGAGCGGCTGGGCCGAGCCGGGGGCGTCCGCGCGCATCGCGGCGTGTCTGGAGAAGAACGGCCTGCCGACCGGCACGGACTATCCCGCCGAGGCGCTGGCGAAAGCTGCGCTGGCGGACAAGAAGCGCAGCGGGGACAGCATCACCATCGTTGTGCCGAAGGCCATCGGCGATTGCGAACTGAAAAGGATCCCGGTGACGGAGCTTTTGCCCATCATCGCCGCCGGACTGGGGGAATGAGGATGGATGTTCGTATCCGACCGCACACCCTCGCGGGCGCGGTCACGCCGCCGCCGAGCAAGTCGATGGCGCACCGCCTGCTGCTGGCCGCCGCGCTCGCGGACGGTGTGAGCACGGTCCAGAATGTCGCGCTCTCGCAGGACATCGAGGCGACGCTGCGCTGCATGGCGGCGCTCGGCGCAAGTTGGGAGCGGACAGATAAAAGTACCCTCCGCGTGACAGGCATCGGCGGCAAGAGAAAACCCTTTCCGGAGCTTCCGCGCTTTGACTGCGGCGAGTCCGGCTCGACGCTGCGCTTTCTCATTCCCATCGCGCTGGCGGTCGCGGGCGGGGGCGTGTTCACCGGCCGCGGGCGGCTGATGGAGCGCCCGCAGAAGCCGTATTTTGACCTCTTTGACGAAAAAGACATTTCCTATGAACAGACCGCCGGTGCGCTCACCGTGCGCGGTACGCTGACGCCGGGGGAGTACCGGCTGGCGGGCAATGTCTCAAGTCAGTTTTTCACGGGGCTGCTTTTCGCGCTGCCGCTGCTCGGCGGCGGCTCGACGCTGGTATCGACCACGCGGCTCGAGAGCCGCGACTATGTCGCCATGACGCGCGACGCGCTCGCGCGGGCCGGCGTGAGGGTAGACGGAGAAGCGGAACGCTTTGCCGTGCCGCCGTCGGTCTACCGCTCCTTTGACGCGGCGGTGGAGGCCGACTGGTCGCAGGCGGGCTTCTGGTACGCGGCGCGTTTTCTCGGAAATGGCGTGGAGGTGTGTGGGCTGAACGAAAACTCCGCACAGGGCGACCGTGTAGTCGCCGCGCTCTATGAGCGATTCAAGGCGGCGGGGGAGCAGAGCGTGGATGTGTCCGACTGCCCCGACCTGCTGCCGCCGCTCGCGGTGATGGCTGCGCGGCGGGACGGCACAACGCACTTTGTCAACGCGGCCCGGCTCCGCATGAAGGAGAGCGACCGCCTGACCACGACCGCCGCGCTGCTGCGTGCGCTCGGCGTTCCGGCAGAGGAGACGGCGGACAGTCTGACCGTCCGCGGTGTGCCGTCCTTTTTCGGCGGCACGGTGGACGGCGCGAACGACCATCGCATCGTCATGGCGGCGGCAGTCGCCGCGACCGCCGCCACGGCTCCGGTCACCGTTACAGGCGCGGAGGCGGTGCGGAAATCCTATCCCTCCTTCTGGGAGGAATACAAACGACTGGGAGGTAGCTTCGATGTCCTCTGAATTCGGAAGAACGCTGCGCGTCGGCGTGTTCGGACAGTCCCACGGAGCCGCGATCGGCGTGAGCATCGATGGCCTGCCCGCGGGCGAGCGCATTGATCTTGCGGAGCTGCAAGCCTTTCTGGATCGGCGCAGGCCGGGAAAAAGTCCGCTTTCGACCGCGCGGAAGGAGAACGATGTGCCGCAGTTCCTTTCGGGACTGCGTGACGGCGCGACCTGCGGCTCGCCGCTGTGCGCGGTCATTTACAACAGCGACCAGCACTCCTCGGACTACACGGAGCTTTCCGACAAGCCGCGCCCCTCGCACGCGGATTATACCGCGTGGGTCAAATGGGGCGGGCAGGCGGATATGCGCGGCGGCGGACATTTTTCCGGCCGCCTGACGGCTCCGCTGTGCATCGCCGGCGGCATCGCCAAGCAGATCCTGGCGCGGCGCGGCGTATTTGTCGGCGCGCACCTTGCCGCCGTGGGAGCGGAGGACGACGAAGCCTTCCCGCTCTACCCGACCGACGAGCTGTTCCGCGCCGTGGCGGCGAAGCCGTTCCCGACCATTTCCGACGCGGCGGGCGAGCGGATGCAGCGTCTTATTTTGGCGGCGCGTGAGGCGCAGGACTCCGTCGGCGGCATCGTGGAATGCGCCGCCATCGGGCTGCCAGCCGGTCTCGGCGACCCGATGTTCGACGGCATGGAAAACCGCCTTGCCTCGGCGCTGTTCGGCATCCCCGCCGTCAAGGGCGTGGAATTCGGCGCGGGCTTCGGCGCTTCGCGCCTGCGCGGAAGCGAAAACAACGACGCCTTCCGCGTGGAGGACGGCCGCATCGTCACGGAGACGAACCGCACCGGCGGCATCCTCGGCGGCATCACCACCGGTATGCCGCTCACGCTTCGCGTCGGCATCAAGCCGACGCCGTCCATCGGCAGACCGCAGAGAACGGTCTCGCTCGCGCGGATGGAAAACACCGAGCTGACTATCCGGGGCCGTCACGACCCCTGCATCGCGCACCGCGCCGTGCCCGTCGTTGAGGCGGTGACGGCCTGCGTGCTCTTAGACTTACTGTTGGAGGAACATCATGGAACTTTCTGAGATCCGCACCCGTATCGACGCCGTAGACGATCAGCTCTTGAAGCTCTTTCTTGAGCGTATGGAGCTGGCCGAGGAGGTCGCGGCCTACAAGAACGAGCACCATCTGCCCATTCTGAACAAGCAGCGCGAGCGCGAAATTCTTGCCAAGGTAACAGCTAAGGCCGGTGACAAGGAGCGCTACGCCTATCACCTCTACTCCACGCTCTTTGAGCTGGCGCGCTCACGCCAGGCGGAGCTGGTGGACCTGCCGACCAGGGTGGCTGAACGGGTGGAAAAGTCCCTCGCCGCGGGCGGCCCGGTCTTCCCACAGACGGGTCTTGTCGCCTGTCAGGGCGTGGAGGGCGCGAACTCGCAGGTCGCCTGCGACCGCCTGCTGCCGCGCGGCAGCATCCTGTATGTCAAGACCTTTGACGCGGTGGTGTCCGCGGTGGAGTCCGGCTTGTGCAAATTCGGCGTGCTGCCCATTGAAAACAGCTCCAACGGCTCGGTGCGCGCGGTCTACTCGCTGCTTCAGCAGCATCAGCTCTCCGTGGTGCGCTCCACGAGACTCTGCATCCGCCATGAGCTTTTGGCCATGCCCGGTGTAAAGTTAGAGGACATTACAGAGATCTACTCCCATCAGCAGGCCATCGGTCAGTGCAGCAGGTTCCTCAGCAGCCTTTCCGGCGTGCGGGTGATCCCCTGCGGCAACACGGCGGAGGCGGCGAAGCTGGTCGCCGAGAGCGGCAGCCGCCACGCGGCCGCCATCTCCTCGCATCCCTGCGCCGCGCTTTACGGCCTTGAATGTGTGAGCGACAAAATTCAGGACAGCGAGAATAATTACACCCGCTTTTTCTGCGTGGCGAAGGACCCCGTCATCTACGCCGGCGCGAACCGCATCAGCCTTATCCTCTCGTTCGAGAATAAGCCCGGCGCGCTCTATGAGATCCTCTCCAAGCTCGCGGCGCTGGACATCAACATGACCAAGCTCGAATCCTGCCCCGTCGCGGGGAGCGATTTTGAGTTTGTGTTCTTCCTTGAGCTGGAGGCAAGCGTGCAGGACCCGAGCGTGCTTGCCATGCTCGAGGAGATGGAGCGCAGCTGCGCGGAGTTTGTATTCCTCGGAAACTACGCCGAGGTGTGAACGATGGGGGAGAAGGTTTACGGACTTCTGGGACGAAAGCTCGGTCACAGCTGGTCGGCGCCCATCCACGCCGCGCTCGGCTGTGCGGACTACCGCCTCATCGAGCTGGAGCCGGAGGAGCTGGGCGCGTTCCTCGCGCGGGAGGACATCGGCGGGCTGAACGTCACCATTCCCTATAAGCGCGATGTGATGGCGTACTGCGATGTGCTCGACCCGATGGCGGAGGCCATCGGCAGCGTCAACACGCTCGTGCGCCGCGCGGACGGAAAGCTCTATGGCTATAACACCGACGCCGCGGGCTTCTGCTTCATGGCACAGCGCGCGGGCATCGGCTTTGCGGGGAAGAAGACGCTTGTGCTCGGCAGCGGCGGTGCATCGCGCACGGCAGCCGCGTGCGCGAAAAAGCTCGGCGCGCGCGAGGTGGTCATCATCTCCCGCTCGGGAGAGAACAACTATACGAACCTCGGCCGCCACGCGGACGCGGAGCGGATCGTCAACACCACACCGGTCGGGATGTATCCGAACAACGGTGCGGCGGCGGTCGATCTGACCGCCTTTCCCGCCTGCGCGGGCGTGCTCGATCTGATCTACAATCCCCTCCGCACGGCGCTGCTGCTGCAGGCGGAGGAGTTGGGCATCCCGTGCTCGGACGGCCTTCCGATGCTGGTGGCGCAGGCCAAGGCAGCGGAGGAACACTTCTTTGACAGGACCATCGCCGACCGTGAGAACGAGCGCATCCTCGCGCAGCTGCGGCGGGAAATGACGAATCTCGTGCTCATCGGGATGCCGGGCAGCGGCAAGTCCACGGTCGGCGCGGCGCTCGCCGCGCTGACGGGCCGCGAGGCCATCGACATCGACGCGCGCATCGCGGAGAAGGCAGGCTGCTCCATTCCCGAGATCTTCGCCAAGGGAGGAGAAACCGCCTTCCGTGCACTCGAGCGTGAGGCGACGGCGGCGTGCGGCGCGCTGAGCGGGAAGATTTTGCTCACGGGCGGCGGCGTGGTGAAAACACCGGAGAATTACGCCGCGCTCCACCAGAACGGCCGCATCTATCAGCTCCTGCGTCCGCTGGAGCTGCTGCCGACCGACGGCCGTCCGCTCTCGCAGGGGGCGGACCTTGCGGCGATGTGGACGGAGCGCGCGCCGCTCTACGAGCGGTTCCGCGACGCCGCGATCGACAACAGCGGCACGGTCGGGCAGACCGCGCAGGCGATCTGGAGGGATTTTTGTGAAAATTCTGGTCATTAACGGCCCCAACATGAATATGCTCGGCATCCGTCAGCCGGAAATTTACGGCCATGCGACCTACGAGGACCTGAAGAGCATGATCGCGGGCGAGGCGGAACGGCTGGGCGCGGAGGTCTCGTTCTTCCAGTCCAACCACGAGGGCGCGCTGGTGGACGCCATCCAGCAGGCGTACTTTGACCGGGTGGACGGCATGATTATCAACCCCGCCGCCTATACGCACACGAGCGTCGCGCTGCTTGACGCGGTGAAGGCGGTCGGTATCCCGACGGTGGAGGTCCACGTTTCCGACCCGGACAGCCGCGAGGATTTCCGCCATGTGTCCTACATCCGCGCGGCCTGCATCGCGACCATCCGCGGGCACGGGCTGCCGGGCTATCTGGAGGCGCTGCATTTGCTGTGCGAGCGCGGGGAGGGCAGAGGATGACGCGGACGGAGTATGACGTTGTTGCGCTCGGTGAGCTGCTCATTGACTTTACGGCGCAGGGGGCGGGAGCGGACGGCTATCCGCTCATGGCGGCGCATCCCGGCGGTGCGCCCGCCAATTTCCTCGCGGCCATCGCGCGGCTCGGCGGCAGGACAGCGCTTTTGAGCAAGGTGGGCGCGGACGCCTTCGGCACGATGCTCACCGGGACGCTGCGCGAGGTCGGCGTGGATACGCGCGGCGTTGTCGTGGCGGAGGATGCTTTCACGACGCTGGCATTCGTGACGCTCGACGCACACGGCGAGCGCTCCTTTTCCTTTGCCCGCAAGCCGGGCGCGGACACGCAGCTCCGCTTCGAGGAATTGGACCTCTCGCTCATCGAAAAAACAAAAGCGTTCCACTTCGGAACGCTTTCTCTGACCGACGAGCCCGCGCGCGGCGCGACGCAGCGCGCCGTCGCCTTTGCAAAGGAACGCGGAAAGCTCATCACCTTCGACCCCAATCTGCGCCCGCCGCTCTGGAGAAGCACTGACGGCGCGCGGGAGCAGATGCTCTGGGGACTCGGGCAGGCCGACGTCGTGAAGCTCAGCGACAACGAGGTGAAATTCCTCTTCGGTCTTTCGCCGCGCGAGGGCGCGGCGTACATTCGGGAGCGGTTCGGCACGCAGCTCGTCTTTGTGACCTGCGGCGCGGACGGCTGCGAGTTTGCGAACCCGAGAGCGCAGGGACATGTGGACGGGCTCAAGGGCCTGACAGTCACGGACACCACGGGCGCGGGCGATATTTTCGGCGGCTGCGCGGTGTGGAGGCTGCTCCAAAGCGGCAAGGCTCCCGCGGCGCTGGACGAGGCGGAGCTGCGCGGCATCGCGGAATTTGCCTGCCGCGTCGCCGGACGCTCCACCGAAAAAAGCGGCGGCATCTCCGCAATCACGGAGATGCCGGACGAGGTCTTTATGGGGTGATGGGCGTGGCTCAGTCGCCGACGCCGGCGTGGATCACCTTGCCGATGTTCCACAGATGCGCGACCTGCCTGGCCGCCGCGAGGCGCTCCTCGGGCGTTTCGTAGGCGGCGTGGACGGTGTGCGAGCCGCAGTCAAGGCAGTCTACATAGCCGCACCAGCCCTGTTCGTCCTGTATGGCGCCGACGCCGCCGCAATGGGGACAGACGTCCAGATCAATTTCATAAATAGGATCCATCGTGATCCCTCCTTTTCCTTGCTGATGGCAGTATAGCACATCGCGATGGGAAGAACAACAGGAAATCCATGAGTTTTTCGCCGAAAAAGCCGCCCACTCGGGCGGCTTTTTTGCTTAATCCTGTGTTTTATCCTGTGCTTTTTCGAGATTCAGGATCTTCATGAACTCCTCGCCGGTGATGGTCTCCTTCTCGTAGAGGTATTGGGAGAGCTCATCGAGCTTGGCGCGGTGGTCGGTAAGCAGCTTGACGGCCTTTTCGTGCTCGCGCTTGACGAGCGCGACCACCAGCGCGTCGATCTTCGTCTGCGTTTCGGCGGAGCAGGCGAGCGAGGCGTCGCCGCCGAGGTACTGATTTGTGACGGTCTCGAGCGCGACCATGTCGAAATCCGCGCTCATGCCGTAGCGCGTGACCATCGCGCGGGCGAGCTTGGTCGCCTGCTCGATGTCGTTGGAAGCGCCCGTGGTGACAGAGCCGAAGCGGACCTCCTCGGCAGCGCGGCCGCCGGTGAGCGTCGCGATCTTGTTCTCCATTTCCTCGCGCGTCATCAGGTAATGGTTGCCCTCCTCGACCTGCATCGTGTAGCCCAGCGCGCCCGAGGTGCGGGGGATAATGGTGATCTTCTGCACAGGGGCGGAGTGGCTTTGCAGCGCCGCAACGAGCGCATGACCGGTCTCGTGGTAGGCGACGATCCATTTTTCGTGGTCGGTGAGGATGGCGTTCTTCTTCTGATAGCCTGCGATGACGACCTCAATGCTCTCCTCCAGATCGGACTCGGTGGCGAACCGGCGGCCCGCGCGCACGGCGCGCAGCGCGGCTTCGTTGACGATGTTCGCAAGCTCCGCGCCGGAAGCGCCGGAGGCCATGCGGGCGATCTTGTTGAAGTCGACGTCCTCCGCGACCTTGATCTTCTTCGCGTGGACCTTCAAAATTTCCTCGCGGCCCTTGAGGTCGGGAAGCTCGACCGGCACGCGGCGGTCAAAGCGGCCCGGGCGCGTGAGCGCGGGATCGAGGGATTCGGGACGGTTGGTGGCGGCGAGGATGATGACGCCGTTGTTGCTCTCAAAGCCGTCCATTTCGGTCAAAAGCTGGTTGAGCGTCTGCTCGCGCTCGTCGTTGCCGCCGTACTGGCCGCCGCTGCGCTTCTGGCCGATGGCGTCGATCTCGTCGATGAAGACGATGCAGGGCGCCTTTTCCTTGGCCTGCTTGAAGAGGTCGCGCACCTTGCTCGCGCCCATGCCGACGAACATCTCCACGAACTCCGAGCCGGAGATGGAGAAGAACGGAACGTTCGATTCGCCTGCGACCGCCTTGGCGAGCATGGTCTTGCCGGTTCCCGGAGGGCCGACGAGCAATATGCCCTTGGGCATGGACGCGCCGATCTCCTGATACTTGCTGGGGTCGTGCAGATAGTTGACGACCTCCTGCAGGTTTTCCTTGGCCTCGTCCTCGCCCGCAACATCGGAGAAGTGGATGCCCTCGGTGGACTGAACATAGACCTTGACGTTGCCGCCGCCCATGCCGAACATCATCGAGTTGCCGCCGCCGAGCTTGTCCGCCATCTTCTTGGACATATACTGCCCGAGGGCGATAAAGATCAGAATGGGAAGCACCCAGCCGAGAATGTCGACGAGCAGCGAGGTCTGCTCGATCTCCTCGCCCTTGAAGGAAACGCCCGCCTCCAAAAGCCGGGCGGAGAGGTCGTCGTCCGACACCATGGCGGTCTTGTAGATAACAGTCTCGTCCTTATCGGTAAAGAGAATGCGGTTGTCCTGCTCCTGAATTTCGACCTTGCCGACCTTGTCCTGCTCGACCATCTCGACAAAGGTGTTGTAGTCCACCTCCTTGATCTGGTGCTGCGCGAGCCACGGCATGGCAAGGAAATTGAAGAGAAATACCGCGAGCATGGCGACGGCGTAGTAGAAGATCAGAGGCTTTTTCGGGGGTTTGACTTCTTTCATAAGCGTCCCTCCAATATAGAATGGGACGGCTGCGCGGAGTGGCGAGCACGCCTCGTCGCAGCCGTGGAAAGGATACGGAAATCATAGTGGAAAAGCCTGCTTTTGTCAAGCGAGGAGGGAGAAGATTTACATATAATTCAATCTTTCGGCACGGAGCGGCGCTATCTTCTAAATAGTATCACGCTTATGTGTCTTTTTGTTGCAATTTCGGACGAATGTGATACAATGAAAATGAAAAATAATAAGCAGTCCAAACAAAAAGTTTGGGAAGGGAGACCCCGCTATGGCGACATTTACCGTGAACGGACAGACCGTGCAGGCGGAGAAAAATCAAAAGCTCATCCGCTTCCTGCGCGACGAGCTGCGCCTCACCTCCGTCAAGGACGGATGCAGCGAGGGCGCGTGCGGCACCTGCCATGTCCTCATCGACGGCAAGGCGACGAAGGCCTGCGTTCCCTCGACGGACAAGCTGGAGGGAAAGACCATCCTTACGGTCGAGGGCCTTTCCGACTGGGAGAAGGCCGTATATACCTACGCCTTCGGCAAGGCCGGCGCGGTGCAGTGCGGCTTCTGCATCCCGGGCATGGTCATCTCCGCCAAGGCGCTGCTGGACGCGAATCCCACGCCGACGCGCGAGGAGGCGGCGTTCGCCATCCGCAACAACATCTGCCGCTGCACGGGCTATGTGAAGATCATCGACGGCATTCTGCTCGCGGCGGAGATCTTCCGCAACGGCAAGCTGCCGGAGGAGAAAAAGACAGGCTATGGCGTCGGTGAACGCGCTGTGCGCGTGGACGTGGCGGAAAAGGTGCAGGGCTACGGCAAGTATCCGGACGACCTGTATGTGGACGGTATGCTCTACGCCAGCGCCGTGCGCAGCAAATACCCCCGCGCGCGGGTGCTTGCCATCCATAAGGAAAAGGCGGAGGCCCTGCCCGGCGTGGTCGGCGTCTACACCGCGGAGGACATTCCGGGGGAGATCAAGGTCGGCCATCTGCAGCAGGATTGGGACGCGATGATCCCCGTCGGCAGGATCACCCACTACCTCGGCGACGCCATCTGCCTTGTGGCGGCGGAGACGAAGGAGGCTTTGGAGCAGGCAAAGGCGCTCGTCGAGATCGACTACGAGCCGCTCAAGCCGGTGTTCAGCCCGACCTATGCTTCCCAGCCCTTTGCGCCGCTCGTGCATGAGTCCGGCAACCTGCTGTGCGAAAAGCACGTCAGCCGCGGCAACGCCGATCAGGCCATCCGCGACGCGGACTATGTGCTGATGTATCATTACGAAACGCCGTACACGGAGCACGCCTTCCTCGAGCCGGAGTGCGCGGTCGCCTATCCCGACGAGGACGGGCTGACCATCCTCTCCACCGATCAGGGCGCTTACGACACGGCGCGGGAGGTCTCCCGTCTGCTGGGGCTTCCCAAGGAAAAGATCCATGTGACCAATATGCTCGTCGGCGGAGGCTTCGGCGGCAAGGAGGATATGACGGTGCAGCACCATGCGGCGCTCGTCGCTTATCTCACGGGCCGTCCGGTCAAGGTGAAGCTGAGCCGAAAGGAAAGTATGCTCGTCCACCCGAAGCGGCACCCGATGAAGGTGACCATCACCATGGGCTGCAATCGCGACGGACTCATTCAGGGCGTCAAGGCCGAGGTAGTCGCCGACACCGGCGCGTATGCCTCGCTCGGCGGCCCGGTGCTCGAGCGTGCCTGCACGCACGCGGCAGGCCCCTATCACTACGAGAATTTTGAGATCACCGGAAAGGCGTACTATACGAACAATCCGCCCGCGGGCGCGTTCCGCGGCTTCGGCGTGACGCAGACCTGCTACGCCATGGAAATGACGCTCACGAAGATGGCGCACGAGCTGGGCATCTCCCCGTGGGAGATCCGCTACCGCAACGCCATCCGCCCCGGGCAGACGCTGCCGAACGGGCAGATCGCGCCGCCGTCCACCGGTCTTGTGGAAACGCTCGAGGCGGTGAAGGACATCTGCGAGCAGAATAAGAACGTCGGCATCGCCTGCGCGATGAAGAACGCGGGCGTCGGCGTGGGCATTCCCGATACGGGCCGCTGCATCGTGGCGGTCAAGGACGGTAAGCTCCATATCCGCTCCGGCGCGTCCTGCATCGGACAGGGGCTTGGCACGGTGCTGACGCAGATCGTCTGCACCATGCTGCACTGTGAGCGCGAGGATATCGTCTACGAGGCCGCCAACACGGTGAACGCGCCGGACTCCGGCACGACCTCCGGCTCGCGCCAGACGCTCGTGACCGGCGAAGCCTGCCGGCGGGCCTGTCAGAAGCTGCTCGCGGCGGCGGGCGCCGATGTGAGGGTGTCCGATTATTCCGGCATCGCGCACCGGCAGGGCATGGAATCGCTGCCCGGCGGCAACAGCAGCGGAACGGTCGGCACCGAGCTGCCTGAGGGGGTGAGCGTGGACTGGAAAGCGCTCGAGGGGCAGGAGTTCTACGGCGAATACCTCGCCAAGACCGACCCGCTGGGCGCGCAGGACGTTGCCAATCCCGTCAGCCACGTCGCCTACGGCTACGCCACCCATGTGTGCGTGCTCAACGACGACGGCACGATCCGCGAGATCGACGCGGCGCACTTCGTCGGCAAGGCGATCAACCCGCTCTCCTGCGAGGGGCAGATCGAGGGCGGCGTCACCATGGCGCTCGGCTTCACGCTGACGGAGCACTATCCGCTCTACGACTGCATCCCCAGCGCAAGGTTCGGCACGCTGGGCCTGTTCCGCGCCGATCAGGTGCCGCCCATCCACAGCATTCTGGTGGAGAAGGAGGGGCAGGACATGGCCTTCGGCGCCATCGGCATCGGCGAGATCACGACCATCCCGACGGCTCCCGCCGTGGCGGGCGCGTACTTCGCGCTCGACGGCGAGATGCGCACCAGCCTTCCGCTGATGAAAACGCCGTATGAGCGGCCCAAGATGCCGCGCTATTGGTGGTAAGCCGTATGAGAAATGTTCTGATCATCTACACCGGCGGGACCATCGGCATGACGCGCACGGAGAACGGCTACGCCCCGCAGAGCGGGCAGTTCCGCCGCGCGATGGAGGCCATTCCCGATCTGTACGCCGAGCAGATGCCCCGTTGGGATATGCTCGAAATGAACCCGCTGCTCGACTCCTCCAACATGACGGTGCATGAGTGGAACAAGATCGCGCAGCTCGTTGCCGACCATTACGACGCCTACGACGGCTTTGTGGTGCTCCACGGCACGGACACGATGGCCTATACCGCCTCCGCGCTTTCCTTTATGCTTGAGGGACTGGCAAAGCCGGTCATTCTCACCGGCTCGCAGATCCCCATGTGCGAGATCCGCAGCGACGGGCGCGACAATCTCATTACCTCGCTGCTCATCGCGGGCGCGGGGGAGGTGCATGAGGTCTGCCTGTACTTCGGCGGGAAGCTCCTGCGCGGCAACCGCGCGACCAAGTTCTCCGCCGACGGGCTGATCGCCTTCCTTTCACCGAACTACCCGAGCCTCGCCGACGCGGGCATCACCATCCGCTACAACGAAAGCGCCCTCCTGCCGAAGCCGAAAGGCGCTTTGAAGCTGCAATTATTGGAGAATATTCCCATCGGGGTGCTGAAGGTCTTCCCGGGCATTCAGTTCTCGCTCTTTGAGCAGATCATGACCGAGCGGCTGCGCGGCATCGTCATCGAGACCTTCGGCGCGGGAAACATTCCCGGGGACGGCGGCGCGCTGCTGCCGATCATCGAAAAGGCTTTTCACAACGGCACGGTGCTGACGGTCTGCTCGCAATGTCCGCAGGGAGCGGTGGCGCTCGGCGCTTACGAGACCTCGAACGCCCTGAAAAGAGCGGGCGCGGTCAGCGGGCTGGACATGACGACCGAGGCCGCCGTCGCCAAGCTCTACTATCTCTTTTCCTGCGGCTATGAGAAAGAGCGCGTCAAGACGCTGATGGAGCAGGACCTCCGCGGCGAAATGACGGCACCGTAGCTCACGCGAGAGTGTCGCGCAACGCGGCGAGCGCCATCGGCGTGTCCACGTCGCGCAGCTCGTCGGGGGAGATCTCAAAGAGCGTCAGCGCGTCCTCATGACGGCGAATGACGGCGCTGCCGCCGTGATCGCCCTCGAGCGCCGTCAGCTCGGGGAAGAAGCGGGCGGGGAAGATGCACGGATTGCCGCGCACACCGCCATGTCCCATCGCGACGATGCGGTCGGGGTGCCGGCGGAAAAATTCGACCTCCGCACGCACGCTCTCGCGCCGCAGCAGCGGCTGGTCGGCGACCTGATAGAGAATGGCGTCACAGTCTGCCATCGCCTCGGTGCCGAGCCTGACGGTGTGGCTCGCGCCCCACTCGGGGAAGGGGTTGACAAGGACGGTAAAGCCGAAGCGCCTGGCAAGCACGAGGACCTCGTCGTACTGCGTGACGACGGTCACGTGGGCAAATTCCTCGCGGGGGACGGTCTCGAGCGCGTGCTCGATGAGCATTTTGCCGTCCACCTTGGCGGCGAGCTTGTTGGAGCCGAAGCGGCTGGCGTTTCCAGCCGCCATGATAAGGCAGCCGATCCTGGGCGGATGGTTCATGGAGTTCATCTCTCTTTCTCGGTTATGGTTACTTTATCATAAGCAGTCTCCCCAATGCAACCGGAAAATACACACGCTATTCTGAAAGTAGGACTACGGCGTCTCTGTACAAACGGGGCGTTTAGTGTTAAAATCACAGCAAGAAAATGGGCTGATTCGCTGAAAACAGCTTGTTAGAATATCTTGCTTTTGTAAGAATTCCTAAAAATGTTCAAAATTTACCGAAGGAAGCGTCCCGGCAGGCGGGAACGCTGAAGGAGGTTTTTTATGTCGGAAGGATACAGCAGCAAGCCGATGCAGGCGACGAAGATCGGCGATCGCATCGTCCGTGTGGACGCGGTGCAGAAGGCGAGGGGCGAGGCGGTCTACGTCTGCGATATGACGCTGCCCGATATGCAGTACGCCTACATGGTGCGCTCCACCATCGCCCGCGGAAGGATCAAGGCCATTCATGTGCCGGAGCTGCCGGAGGGGTACTATTTTATCTCCGCGAAGGATATTCCCGCGCAGGGCAAGAACGAGCTGTGGATGATCGCCAAGGACTGGCGCTGCTTTGCCGAGGACTATGTCCTCTACGTCGGCGAGACGATCGGCCTGGTGGTCGGCCCCGACCGCAGCGTTCTTAAGCGGCTCAAGGCGCAGATCAAAATCGACTACGAGGAGCAGACGCCCGCCGTCACCATTGACGACGGTATCCACTGCGTCGGCGGCCCCATGTTCCCGGAGAAGAACAGCAACGTCATGTGCGAGCTGTTCTGCGAAAAGGGCCGGCCGATGGACGAGGTGTTCGCCGAGGCGGACGAGGTCTTTGAGGAGACCATCGAAACGCCCTATCAGGAGCACGTCCATCTGGAGACCAACAGCGCCATCGCGGATATGGAGGACGGCAAGTTCGTCTTCTATGCCTCCGCCCAGTGCCCGTTCTACATCCGCAAGTCCATCGCGGGGCTGCTGGACATTCCCTATGACGATATCATCGTCCGCCAGTGCACCACCGGCGGCGCGTTCGGCGGCAAGGAGCATTTCCCCGACGTGCTCTGCGGCGCTCTGCTGGTGGCGGAGAACAAGATCCGAAAGCCCATCAAGATGGTCTTTGACCGCGAGGAGGACACGCAGTTCTCCGTCAAGCGCCATCCGTCCAAGTGCATCTACAAGACCGCGGTGAAGGACGGAAAGATCACCGGTGTGTACGGTCACATCTACTATAACTGCGGCGCGTACCTCTCCTCGTCCTACGTCGTGCTCCAGCGCGGCGTGTTCCACGGCAATGGCGTCTACACCTTCGACAATACCTATCTCAAGGGCGAGGGCATCGGCACGAATATGTTCCCGTCCTGCGCGTTCCGCGGCTTCGGCGCGCCGCAGACGCTCTTTGCCATCGAGACGCATCTGGACCATCTGGCGCACCACCTCGGCGTGGACCCGCTGGCGTTCAAGATGCAGTACCTCGCCAAGAAGGGCGATGAGACCACGACCAACGGTCACATCATCGAGGAGGTCAAGCTCCCCGAGATGCTGGACGTCATCACCCGCGAGTCCGATTACTGGCGCAAGGCCAAGGAATACAAGCCCGGCTGCGGCAGGGGCATCGGCATCGCCATGTATAACCACGGCGGCGCGTTCACCGGCAACGGCGAGCAGGCCATCATCAAGGCGCACGCGCGGCTGGTCAAGACCGGCGACCGCGTGAGCATTCAGGTCGGCTCCACCGAAATGGGGCAGGGCTTCAAAACGAGCCTGCGCAAGATCTGCGCTGCCACGCTCGGCGTGAGCATCGATCAGATCGAGTATCTCGATCCCGACACCTCCAAGGTCGTGGACTCCGGCCCGACCGCAGCCTCCCGCTCCACTATGATCGTCGGCCGCCTTGTCGAGCGCGCCGCGCAGGAGATGAAGGAGCGCTGGAGCGAGGGCGACTTCACCACCGAGGTCGAGTACGAGCATCCCGACGGCTATCCGTGGGATCAGGCGACTTTCCGCGGCGACGCCTACCTTGGCTACGGCTGGGGCGTTGCCTGCGTTGAGGTCGAGGTGGACAAGCTGACGAACGAGGTCAAGACGCTTGGCGTCTGGTCCTCTCACGAGATCGGCAAGGCCATCGACGAGCTGATCGTCCACGGTCAGATCAACGGCGGCATTCTCCAGTCTCTCGGCTACGGCTCGATGGAAAAGCTGGAGGTCAAGGGTGGCCGCTTCAAGCAGAAGAGTATGTCCGACTATGTGATCCCCACCTCGATGGATTTCCCGAAGCAGTTCTACCACATTCAGGAAAATCCCTATCCCTGGGGTCCCTACGGCGCCAAGGGCATGGGCGAGCTGGTGTTCAACGGTGCTTCCGCGGCCTATGTGGACGCGGTCGAGCGCGCGCTCAACACGCGCTTTACATCCATTCCCATCCCGCCGGAAGCGATTGAGGAGGCTATGAAACATGTACACTGAGATTCGTTTTACATTGAACGGCGAGCAGAAGCTCTACCAGGGCGACCCGCTGAGAAGACTGCTCGACGTGCTGCGTGAGGACTACGGCCTCACCGGCAGCAAGGAAGGCTGCGGCGAGGGCGAGTGCGGAGCCTGCTCCATCATCAAAAACGGCGAGTTGGTCACGAGCTGCATCATCCCCGTCGGCGCGGTCAACGGCTGCGAGCTTCTGACCATCGAGGGCATCCGCGACACGGAAAAGGGCAAGTGCATCATCGACGCCTACGCCGAGGGCGGCGCGGTGCAGTGCGGCTTCTGCATCCCCGGCATGGTCATGGCGACCTATGTGCTGCTGAGCAGGAATCCCGATCCCACCGAGGAGGAGATCCGCGTCGGCATCAGCGGCAACATCTGCCGCTGCACCGGCTATGACCTGATCGTCGAGTGCATCCGACTCGCGGCGAAGAAAGGAGCGGCCTTATGGAACAGGTAAAGTGCTTCATTCCCGAAACGCTTGAGGAGGCGCTGCGTATCCGCAAGGAAACCGGTGCGACCGTCCTCGCCGGCGGCTCCGACCTGATGGTCGCGAACAGCATGGGCGCGGGCGTGACGCCCGCGTTCAAGGGCGACGTGCTCATCATCACCAACCTCAAGGAGCTCAAGGGCATCCGCGCGCTGCCGGACGGCAGCGTGGAGATCGGCGCGTGCACGACCTCGGCGGAGATCGCCCGCTCGCCCATCGCGCCCGAGCTTTTGAAGGATGCCGCGTCCCGCATGGGCGCGATCGCCCTGCGCAACAGCGCGACCATCGGCGGCAACATCGGCAACGCGTCCCCCAAGGGCGATATGCCCCAGCCGCTTATTCTGATGGACGCGGAGGTGGTGCTCACGAGCGTGGACGGCGAGCGCCGTATGCTTGTGGACGACTACATCATTGCCACCAAAAAGACCGCGCTGCGCGAGGACGAGATCATCACGAAGGTCATCATCCCCAAGCAGGACTTCACCCACACTTTCTTCCGCAAGATCGGTATGCGCCGCGCGAACGCCATCTCCAAGCTGACGCTTTCCGCCGCCGCCACCGTCCGCGACGGCGTTGTGGTCGACTTCCGCGCATCCTCCGGCGCGGCGGGCCCCAAGGTCGCCCGCTCCCGTAAAGCGGAGGAGCTGCTGATCGGCAAAAAGGTCAGCGAGCTTCACACCTGTAAGGAAGAATTCCTTGACGCATGGAATACGGTCATCAGCCCGCACGCCATGCCCGAATACCGCAGAAACACCACGCGCAGAATGCTCGCGTTCTTCATCGACGCGCTCGAAGCCGGCCATGCGCCCGGCCGCGTGGATATTCAGGAATAAAAGGGAGGCAATGCCATGATCTACCATCCCAAAACCCCGCAGGAGGCTGTGAACCTCCGCAAGGAGCACGCCGACACGGCGGTCTATCTTGCCGGCGGCACCGATGATCTCCGCCTCGGCGGCGCCGCCGAGGGCAAGGACCTCATCGACATCACCGGCTTCGACTTCAACACCATCACCGAGAAGGACGGCAAGGTCTATATCGGTGCGCTCTGCACTCTACAGGACGTGATCGAGAGCGAGCTTGTCCCGGCATTTATTAGGGAGGCCGCCGGCTTCTGCGCATCCTTCGCCAAGCGCAGCAGCGCGACGGTCGGCGGCAACCTCGGTCTGCGCCGCTCCGACAGCTATCTTGCCGCCGCGCTGACTGCGGCGGACGCGGTGCTCAAATCCATCACGCCGCACGGCGAGCAGGACAAGCCCGTCGGCGAATACCTGCAAAGCGACTGCAAGCGTCTGATCGAGTATGTCGTGGTCGATAAAGATCGTACCGGCTCCGTCAAGCGCTTCGGCAACACCTCGTCGAGCCACGCGACGCTCATCGCCGCCGAGAGCGGCGGCATCTACGCGCTGAGCGTGCAGGGCAGCGGCCTTGTCTACGGCACGACGCCGGACATTGCCGAGCAGGTCACCTATGTCGACGACCTGACCGGCAGCGCCGCCTATAAGAAGTATCTGGCGGGCATTGTTTTCACACTCGGGAGGTAAGGGCGATGGAACTGAAATGCAAGATCAACGGCGAAGAGGTGACCCTCCGCGCCGAACCCACCGCAAGACTGCGTGATGTTTTGTACCGTGCCGGTTACCGCAGCGTCCGCGACAGCGACGACGCCGAGGGCTTTGCCGGCAGCGATACCATCGTCTTTAACGGCAAGCTCAAGTATGCGAACTTCATCCTGTTCTATCAGGCCGAGGGCGCGGAGATCCGCACCGCCGAGGATCTGCTGAACGGACGTGAGCTGAACAATGTGCAGAAGGCCATGGTCGCTGCGGGCATCGTGCAGAGCGCATACAACGCGCCCGCTGCCGCGCTCATTCTGACCTGGCTGCTCGAGCAGAAGCCGAACCCCACCCGCGAAGAGATCAAGGATGTGCTGACGAGCATCTTTATCCGCGACGCGGGCTATGAGCATTATTATCTCGCCGTCAAGCTCGCGACCGAGCTGCGCGACTTCGGCGAATTCCGCAGCGAGATCGCCCCGTCCTTCCGCCCCAGCCTGGAGGTCGTCGGCAAGCCCTGCGGCAAGATCGACGGTGCGGCGCTGGTCTCCGGCGAGCCGGTGTTTGTCGAGGACAAGGTGCCCGAGAACGCCTGGTGCCTGCACGTCCTCCGCAGCCCCTTTGCCAGCGCCTACATCAAGTCCATCGACACGAGCGAGGCGGAAAAGCTGCCCGGCGTCGCCGCCATTCTTACCGCGTACAATACGCCGGAGACGCACTATATGCAGGCCGGTCAGGGCAATCCTGAGCCGTCTCCGCATGACCGGCGGCTCTTCAACAGGAAGGTCCGCCACGTCGGCGACCGTGTCGCGGGCATCATCGCCCGCACGCCGGAGATTGCCGATCAGGCCGCCGCGCTCATCAAGGTCGAGTATGAGCCGCAGGGCGCGGTCTACACGGTCGAGGAGGCCATGGCGGAGGGCGCGCCGCTCGTCCACAACGGCGAGGTCATCTACAACGCGGGCGCGCCCACGGACCTCGCGGAGTACAATAAGCTCGCGGGCGACGAGCGCGAGGGCAAGGTCGTCTACCAGTTTCCGCTGGGCGCGGACATCCATAAGAACATCGCCGCCTCCAACAAGGGCGGCATCGGCGATATGGAAAAGGGCTTCGCCGAGGCGGACGCCATTGTGGAGCGCACCTACCAGACCAGCCAGATCCAGCACACACCGCTCGAGCCGCATGTCTGCTACGCGCACATCGAGGGCGGGCGTCTGGTGCTCAACTGCGCCACGCAGGTGCCGTACCATGTGCGCCGCATCGTCAGCTGGGTGTGCGGCATTCCCGAAAATAAGATCCACGTCATCAAGGAGCGCGTCGGCGGCGGCTACGGCAGCAAGCAGGACATTCTGGTGGAGGACTTGACCGGCTACGCCGCATGGGTCACCGGCAAGCCCGTCTACTACCGCAACACCCGCGCCGAGGAGTTCTACGCCAACTCCACCCGTCACCCCATGCGCGTGAAGGTGAAGATGGGCGGCAAGAAGGACGGCACGATCACCGCGCTCTTTATGGAGGTCTGCGCCAACACCGGCCCGTTCGGCAACCACTGCCTGACCGTTCCGATGAACAGCTGCTCCAAGACGCTGCCGCTCTTTGCCGTGGACAACATGGCGTATGATCTGAAGGTCTTTTACACCAACACGCCGCCCGCAGGCGCGTATCAGGGCTACGGTACGCCGAAGGGCACCTATGGCATCATGATGGCGATGGCGGAGCTGGCGGACAAGCTGGGCGTGGACTACCGCACGATGGTGGAAAAGAACCACGTCAGCGAGGGCTATATGCTTGAGATCCTCAAGGGGCTCGGCGAGGGCCGCGAGGGCAACGTCGTTCCCGTCGGCTCCTGCGGTCTGGACGAGGCCATTGCCAAGGGCTGCGACATGATCGAGTGGGGCAAAAAGGCAGTCTCCGACGATCCCGACTGGAAGATCGGCAAGGGCTTTGCCATGATCATGCAGGGCAGCGGTCTGCCCGGCTTGGACCATGCTGAGGCCATCGCCAAGCTGGAGACGGACGGTACGGTCATTCTCAACAGCGGCGGCGCGGACCTTGGCACGGGTCTCGACACCATCTCCGCCAAGGCGGTGAAGGAGGTCCTCAAGCTCCCGATGGAGAAGATCACGGTCGTGTCCGGCGATACCGACTCCTGCGTGTTCGATACCGGCGCTTACGCCTCCTCCGGCACGTTCTTCAGCGGCAACGCTTCACTGCTGGCGGCGAAAAAGCTCAAGGAGAAGATTTTGGCAGAGGCCGCTTTGCAGATGAACGAAAAGGTCGAGGATCTGGACGTTCGCGCACCCGGCGAGGTCTATTCCAAGACGAGCGGCAAGGCGCTCACCTACGGCGAGCTGTCCCACGCGGCGATCGCGGGCGACGGCCGCGGGCAGATGGTCGCGCACGGCAGCTACGTCACCACCGCATCCTCCGTGCCCTACGGCGCGCACTTCGCGCAGGTGGCGGTCAACGTCAGGACCGGCGAGATCAAGGTGCAGAAGTTCTACGCCCTGCAGGACGCGGGCACGCCCATCAATCCCGAGATCGCGCTGTGCCAGATGTACGGCGCCGCGATGAAGTCCATCGGTCACACCCTCTATGAGGATATGAAGCTGGATGAGAACGGCAAGTGCATCAACGCGAATCTGACGGATTACGGCGCGCCGATGATCGGCGAAGCGCCCGAGGATTTCAAGTCCGTGCTGATCGACGTCAACGACGACTTCGGTCCCTTCGGCGCGAAGTCCATCTCCGAGATCGCCTGCAACGGCGCGGCGCCCGCCATCGGCATCGCCATTCACGACGCCTGCGGCGTTTGGATGCGCTCCTGGCCGATGACGCCGGAGAAGCTGCTGCACGAGCTTGGCAGGATCTGAACGACTCGCTTCGTAAAAAAGGATTGAACCGAAAGCAAAATGGTGCTATACTTTCCATAGCACCATTTTGTTTTGCGATAAAGGAGGAGTCCTTATGGTCATTACCGTTGGAAGACAGTACGGAAGCGGCGGCCGCGAGATCGGCACGGCGCTGGCGAACAAGCTCGGCATCGTCTACTATGACGATCTGCTGCTCAAGAAGGCGGCGGAGGAAAGCGGCCTTTGTGAGGAGCTGTTCCACAGCTTCGACGAGCGCCCCAAGAGCTTTCTTTATTCCATTGCGATGGACCCGTATTCCTTCACCATGCACCATGTGACGCCCAAGGGCAGCATCGAGCAGCAGGTGTATCTTGCGACCTATGATACCATTAAGAAGCTCGCGGACAAGGGGCCCTGCGTTCTCATCGGCCGCTGCGCGGACTACGCGCTCAAGGACCGTGACGATGTGATCAACATCTTCGTTTCCGCGCCGCTCGAAAGCCGCATCAAGCGTGTGGCCGCGCGCAACAACATCTCCGAGGCGGAGGCGAAGGAGCGCATCAAGAAGACGGACAAATCCCGCGCATCGTACTATAATTACTATTCCTCGAAGGACTGGGGCGAAGCCAAGAGCTATGACCTGTGCATCGACTCGTCGCTTCTCGGCATCGAGGGGACGGTCGCGCTGCTCGAAGAGCTGGTGAAGCTCAAGGGCATGAAGTAAAAACAGAAAATGAAAAAGGGAGCTTTGCGCTGCGGCGCAAAGCTCCCTTTTACGCAATAATGTTACTTGTCATCTTCCAGCTTTTCCAGACCCGCGCGCAGCGCGTTGAAGGCAGCGGGCAGGGAGGAGATGCTGTTTTCAGCGCGCCGAAGCTCGCCGGTCACATTGATGCAGGTGTTGCCGAGCGTTGAGAGAACGCTGTCGCAATGGGCGCGGCAGTCGCCGATCATGGCGGCAAGCCGCTCGTGGACGCCGCGCTCGTACTCCTCGGCGCGCTGGTGCGCGTCCAGCTCGATGCCGGCAAGGTGCTCTTTGATGGTGGAATACTGCTCGGCCATGGGGCGGAGCTTATCATTCTCCGCGCGCAGGGAAGCGTTCTCCGCGCGCAGCGCTTCGGCCTCGGCACGCAGCGCGGTCAGCTCATCATTGGCTGTATCCAGCGCGGCACGCAGGGTGTCGCGCTCCGCCGCGGCGTCGCTGTGCTCTTGGGTGAGGCGGTCGTTTTCGCCGCGCAGGGTGCTGACCTGCGTGCGCAGCTCCTGCTCCTGCGCGCAGAGCTTGTCGATGTCGCCCTCGAGCGACTCGATGCGGGCGGTGCTCTCCGCCGAGGTCTTTTTGATATAGTCAATGACGTCCTCACGGTTGAAGCCGCCGAACAGGGAACCCTTAAAGGTATTGTTTTCCATCCTGAATCCCACCTTACTCATACTCTTTCGATAGTGTAGCACAGTTTTCGCCCGATGACAAGCAGAAAAAGAGCAGCCTTAGCCGGCTGCTCCGTTTTCTTTTTTGCCTGACTTCACGGTCTTTTTCCTGCGCTTGCGGTGGACGACGCGGACGATGAAGAAGACCGCCGCGGCGATCAGCGCGAGAAAGATCGCCCAGAGCCACCAGACGGCCGCCGTGGTCAGCACGGCGAGCTGCACGTTCTCGCCCTCCGCGGTGAAGAGCAGGTAGCTGCCCATTGAGGTCGTCTCGACCGGCTGCCAGCTTCCGTCGGACCGGCGGACAAAGACGGCGCAGTGATCCATGCTCACCTCCTCGGGCGAAAGATAGCGGATCGTGTGCTCGGCCAGCGCGTCGCGCGGGAAGGAAAGCTCCCACTGCTCGGCAACGGAGCGGTAGACGGTCATGGCGGGCAGCGTCCGCTCGGAGAGAAAGGAGAAATAGTTTTTGAGCGCGGTGCGGCGGTTATCCGCGAGCTGCGGGAACGCGCCGGGATCGGGCGTCTGCGCGGCGGCGGTGAGTGAGTCCGTTTCGTTAAATTCACCCTCGACAAAGAAGACGCTGCGGCCATCCGCGCGCTGCGCGTCGCTCTGGAGGGAGGCGCGGTAGGCGGTGTACTCGGCGGTGACGACGGTATCAAAGCGCAGGTCGGTCAGGTCGGTGCGGTCCCAGACCGGATAGCTCCCGCTTTGCTCCGTCAGACTGGGGAAGACGGAGAAATCGAAGGAGTCGCCGTAGTCAAAGCGCAGCGTTTTGAGCGTTCTGCCGTCGCAGACAAAGCGCAGCGTAAAGCTGAGAAAGTCCTCGGGCACGCTGTCGAGCGCACAGAGGGCAGCGTAGTCCATCGGCTCGGCCTGACCGGATAGGCTGCGGCGGTCGATGCCGCGCAGCACGTCGGAGACGAAATAATTGCCGCGGAAGACGCCGAGGTCACGCCCGGAGATCGCACCGGAAAACTGGTCACAGTCCTCAACGACAACGAGGCTGCGGCAATCTGTCACCGTGCAGCCGGAGCCGGCTGACGAGGAGGTGTCCTCGCTGCCGGAGCCGACGATGCCGCCCACGCTGCTCTTGCCGGAAAGCGTGAGCTTTGCCCAGCTGGAGCGGATGCCGGCGGAGGACAGTCCCGCGATGCCGCCGACATAGCTGCCGGTCTCGCTTCTTGCGCTGCCGTAGGCTTCGCAGGAGAGCACGATGCCGAGGTCCATCTCGCCGACGATGCCGCCGATGCAGTCCTTTTTGCCGCTGATGCTGCCGCGGTTGACGCAGTGCTGCACGACCGCCTTCGTCTCATATACGCGGTCAAACACGGAGGAGGACTCCTTTTGATCGCCCTCGGGGTCCAGCTCATATTCGATTGCCATTGCACCCGCGATGCCGCCGACATTCAGGTCGGCGTCCACGGCGCCGTAGTTCGTGCAGCTGTGGACCTTGCCGAAGGTCACAGCGTCGATGTTCTCGTCGGAGGTATCCTCAAAAATATCCGAGGCGTCGGCATCGGTCATATCCACAAAGATGTCAAGGCACAGATTGACGACTGCGTTCATCTGATCGTTCACCGCGCGCAGGTCGGCGGTGAGCGTCGAGCCGTCAGCAGAGAGCCCGTCGCTGAGCGCATCCAGCTCATCCATCGTGCTGCGCAGATTGGTGAAAAGGCTGTCCAGCGTGTCCTGATAGCCGTCGCCGAGGGGATAGAAGGTGAGGCTGCCGCGCGCGTTGAGATCTTCGATGAGACGGCGCGTTTTGCCCGTCGCCGTGTCAAGGCTGGCGGCAGCGTCGCTCAGCGCGTCGAGTGCCTGCTGAATATCGTCGTGCGCCTTGGGCACAGCGGTCTGGAGATAATCGGTCAGAAGGCCGGTGATGCCGCTCATATCCGATGCCATGGCAGAGAGAACATCTGCCACATTGACCAGACAGGCAAGTGCGCTGTTTACGTCGTCGCTTTCAATATATCCGCGCAGCTCATCGGTCAGAGCGGCGAGGGCTTTACTCTGCTGCTGAAGATCATTGCTGAACCGCGAGAGCTCCGCGCGGTCGGCAGCGTTCAGCGTCAGATCCTTGTCGCACTGGCGGAGCGCGTCGACAGCGTCGCCCATGCTGTCCTCCGCCGCCTCGAGCGCCTTGAGAATGTCGGGCAGCGCGTCCGTCACGGTCTTGGCGCGGTCGGTCAGCTCATTGACGCTGCCGATGTTTTTGTCGATGAAGTCGGTCGTCTGACCGGCGAGCGAATCGGCGTCGTCCACCGCGGCATTGGTATAGGCGGAGACCGAATCGAGTCGGGAGGAGATATGATCGTTCGTGCTGTCCACATCGTCCAGTGTGGAGGAAACGAGGGCGTTGAGCTTATCCAGCTCCGCGCGCAGCCTGGCGATCAGGTCGTCACGCAGCGAGAGACGGAGATAGGGCTCCATCTGACCGACGATGCCGCCCACATCCTTGCGGCCATAGATCATGCCGTAGTTGGAGCAGAAATCCATAAAGCCGTCGCTGCGGCCCGCGCCGCCGCCGACGTTGTAGCCGAAGTGCGGGTAGCCGACCGCGCCGCGGTTGATGCAGGAGAGCAGGCTGCCGGAGGAGTAGCCGGCAATGCCGCCGGTATCCGAGGTGGCGTTCCGGCTTTCCACTGCGCCGACGGAAACAAGGTCGGTGAGGGAGGAGGCGGGGTCGATGCTCAGATCGTCAAGGCTGAGCGTGGGATCGACATTTGCCGTATTCACGCTGGCGGAGTTGATGCACGCGCGCAGCGTGCCGAGGTTATAGCCGGCGATGCCGCCGGTGTAGCGATTGGCGGAGACGCTGCCGCTCACCGTGCAGTTGGCGACCAGCCCGCCCGCCTCATTGCGGCCGACGATGCCGCCCACGGCGCTCTCACCCTTCACAACGCCGAAAAA
>ERZ773228.944-NODE-944-length-32410-cov-18.606429_pt1 | contig 32410 bp, 29 predicted proteins | sample MGYA00580524_ERZ773228 | MGnify/ENA primary metagenome ERZ773228 (study PRJEB29015, sample SAMEA2737768) | human gut metagenome | biome: human gut; feature: human-associated habitat; material: faeces | place: China | collected 2012 ... | reverse complement strand
TTGATTTTGGGAGTGTTCATATCTGTTGTGGGAATTGTAAATATCAAAGGCAATATCAGCACAATTCACTCTTATAACAGGCGAAAAGTAAAGGAAGAAGATATACCAAAGTATGGAAAAACAGTCGGCACAGGAACGCTGATTATAGGAATATCTCTTGTATTAGGTTTTATTGTTTCGTTTTGGAGTGAAATAATTATAGATTATATCATTCTTCCAGCAGTTATTGTCGGATTAGGCTTTATATTGTATGGACAGTTCAAATACAATAAAGGAATTTTTTGAGAATCAGGGAGGTATAAAGATGGAATTGAACACAATATCAGGTCTGGCGATAGCGGGAGTTATCTGCTCCGTTGTCCTCTCGATGGGGGTACCGATTGCTTTGTTCATTGCAGGAAGGGTGAAGCTTAAGGCAAGGATTTCCTCGTTCTTTATCGGAGCAGGAACCTATCTGCTGTTTGCCATGCTGTTGGAGCAGCTGCTGCATGTTCTTGTCATTCAGTTCTGCGGACTGAACGCACAGAGCAGGCCATGGCTTTACTATGTGTACGCGGCTTTGGCTGCAGCGGTTTTTGAAGAGACCGGAAGACTGATTGCCATGAAGTTCTGGATGAAGAAATGGCTGGATTTTCCAAATGCACTGATGTATGGAATCGGGCATGGCGGTGTGGAGGCCATTCTGCTCGGAGGACTCTCCGGAATCAGCAATCTTGTGTCCATGCTGATGATCAACAGCGGAGCCATGCAGAATACGCTGGCGGCACTTCCTGCTGAGTCTGCAAACCAGACCGTGTCACAGCTGTCGGCCCTATGGACAACACCGGCACCACTCTTTTTTGTAAGCGGAATCGAAAGAATCAGTGCCATCATTCTGCATATCGGGTTGTCACTGCTGATCTATCGGGCGGTAAAGGCAGGCAAATGCAGGACAGCGGCTTTTACAGCGGTTCTTGCATATGGGATTCATTTTATCGTGGACTTCTTTGCCGTGGCAGGTCCGGCGCTTCTTCCCATCTATGTGATTGAAATTGGTGTCTTTGTGATGGCAGCCGGAACTCTTGTTATGGCACTGAAGATGGGAAGGATGGAAGAAATGTGAATTCCAGTTTTCTGCTATCATAAAACAGAATATATCTTACAGAACGCACCGTAGAAATACGGTGTTTTTTGTTACCCCAAACCCACAATTTCATACACAACCACAGGTTAGTACAAATACCTTGCGATTTTTTGAAAGGCTTAGAAAGGAAATTTCCCCTGATTTTCGCCCTGAGAAATGACACAAACAAGGCTTAATGTATCTTTCCTGTGGTTTTTATTTTCGGCAGGAAAGGAGGATTGCTTGCTCTGCCGAGAAAGGAGAACGAAATGGCGAAAAGCAACAAGGCGGATATGAGTTGTGCAAGGGTAAAAAGTACACCGTTTCTGATGTGAGCAAGGCGGAAAGGCACAACGAACGCAAGAATGAAACCTATGAAAATATGAATGTGATTGAGGAACGCATACCTTATAATGTGCATTTCAAAAAGCCTTTTGCTCCGACCTATATGGAGAAATTAAAGCAGATGGAAGCTGACGGTATGGTGTCGCTTCGTGGGTTGAGAAAAGACGCAACGCTCTTTAACGAGATTGCGATTAAGTGCAAAGATGGATTTGATAATAAGTGGAACAATAAATATGTTGAGGTCACAGAACAAGTAGGGAGATTGGGTTGTTTCGGATTCATGATAATCAATATTCCGGGAACTTGGTTCGGGTGGTGGTCTGACGAAGCATTAGCACTTTCTATTATTCCTTCAATGTTGTTCTTATTTAGTGGGATTATGAGTAGGTCAGTGCTATTGATTATTGCATCAGTATTATTTGCACCAAGTCATATTGTGATTTCATATAAAAATGTAAAATGATATTTACAAATTCAAGTATGCAGAACTAATAGAGAAGTAACATATAAAACAATAAATATGGTCAAAAAATCATCGACATCCGACCTACAGCACGTTATAATATAGTTAATCTAATAAGAAAACCAAGTGATCATTGTTACAAGCTGAATCGTAATGGTGGCCAACTGTGTGAACTCGATGGAACGGAATGGTTACATCCTCCGGGTGCTCCGAGCACCGGACGAGCACTGAAAGGTGCTTTACAGAGATGAAAACAGGCCTGACGAAGCATCACTCAGATTAGATTAAAAATTCTAGTCTGGGTGATTTTTTTCGTTCAGGGAAAAGGAGAAAATGTCATTGACATAAAAGACGGATAACAGAGATTCGGATATTTTTGTCAATCGGCAAGCTGCAGAGGAAGTTATCTATAGACAAGCCAGGATTATCACGTTAAGATATAGAAAAAGTAAGTAATACGAAAGAAGAAAACAGAATATGTAAAGGAGAAAATGAATGGAATACTCTGCAATTATTCATGATATGGACAAAAGATTCTGCTATGCAATAGATAAGGATTTATTTGTGATACGCATCCAGGTAAAAAGAGATGATATAAAGGAAATAATTCTTCATTATGAGGATAAGTATATACCAATGGAATGGAAGGATACGCGAAAGACAATTCCAATGAAGAAGGTTGCCACCTCACAGTTTCAGGATTATTATGAAGCACAGATCCAGATGCATCTGATATGTCTCCGTTATTTTTTTGAATTTACGGACATGCAGGGGGAAAAAGTATATTACGGCAATTATGAGTTTAGTAAGGAATGTATTACAAACAGGGACAGAATGTTTGACTGCCCGCAGAATCTACGGGAGGAAGAAATGTTTGTGGTGCCAGAGTGGGCAGAAAATAAGGTCGTATATCAGATTTTTCCGTCCCGTTTTGCATCATCACAGCCGGTAGACAAGGAAGTATGGTATAAAGCACCAGTTACGTCTATGGATAATCTGCATGGTGATCTCAGAGGAATTATAGAACATCTGGATTATGTCCATAGTCTTGGAATTGATGTTTTATATATGACACCAATCTTTAAATCAAATTCAAGCCATAAATACGATACCATTGATTATTATCAGATTGATCCCTCATTTGGAACAGCAGAGGATCTTAAAGAGCTGGTACAAAAAGCACATGAATATGGAATGAAAGTGGTTATGGATGCGGTGTTTAACCATACAGGAAAGGAATTTTTTGCATTCGAAGATATTTTAGAAAAAGGAAATAAGTCTAAATATCTGGACTGGTATTTTATTGATGAATTTCCACTTAAAAGTGAAAGGGGAGAGATTCCAAACTTCAAATGCTTTGGTTATTATGGTGGAATGCCAAAATTAAATCTGAAAAATCCTGAAGTTGAAAAATTTATTACAGATGTTGCATGCTATTGGATCAGGGAATGCGATATAGACGGATGGAGAATGGATGTAGGAGATGAAATCAGTCATTTTTTCTGGAAGAATTTTAGAAAAGCAGTTAAGGCAGTAAAGAAAGATATGCTGATAATTGGAGAAATCTGGCATTATGCAGGAGATTTTCTTGAAGGAGATGAATGGGATACGGTCATGAATTATCCGTTTTATCTGAATATGATAGATCTGCTTGCAGATGAAAAGATTACGGTCAGCCAGTTTATACAGAATCTTGGATATTTGAAAGGACGCTTAAATAAGAAATGTTATCCTCTTATGTGGAATCTGATAGACAGCCATGATACAGCAAGATTTTTACATTTATGTAAGAATAATAAGAAAAAGCAGCATTTGGCAGCAGCTTTTCAATTGTTATTACCGGGAATGCCCATGATTTATTACGGAGATGAATTTGCGATGCCCGGAGCAAATGATCCGGATTGCAGACGTGGCATGTACTGGGATGAAGAATACCAGGATAAAGAGATGTTTGAATGGTATAAACAGCTGTTACAGGTTCGAAAAAAATATAAATGTATCGTAGAAGGTGAATTGATTGAGGCAATCACAAGGGATGAGGAAGAAACCATTGTTCTGATTAGAAAAAATAGTGAAGAGACCATGGCATTGATTTTTAACTGCAGCAGCAGTGAGAAGAGATTTAATGAGTATGAGGGAAAATATAATTTGCTTGGAGAAGAACTGTTTGACGGAAAAGTTGAGGGACTTGATGCCGTAGTAATAGTGCTTTAAAATAGTTACAGAGGAAGAAAATCATGTCAAAAGATGAATATTTAATTACAGATGCACCCCTTAAAGCACTGACTGTTTTTGCAATGCCAATGATTTTCGGAAGCTTTTTTCAACAGGTCTACAATATGGCTGATTCAATCATTGTGGGTCAGTTTGTTGGATCTTCTGCCCTTGCGGCTGTTGGTGCCTGTGCTGCCCTTACAAATGTATTCATTTGTATAGCACTTGGTGCAGGTGTAGGTGCAGGTGTACTTGTGAGCCGTTATTTTGGTGCCAGAGATTATAGTAAAATGAAAACAATCGTATCAACATCATTGATTAGTTTTCTGGTTCTTAGCATACTTCTGGGAGTTACTGGCTTTTGTTTTTCACGTTCCATGATGGGCTTATTACAGACACCCGCTGATATACTGGAGGAAGCAGTACTGTATCTTAGGGTTTATTTTGTGGGATTTCCGTTTCTGTTTATGTACAACATTCTTTCAACGATGTTTACTTCAATCGGTGAATCAAAGATTCCATTATGCCTTTTGATTTTTTCTTCTGTTCTGAATATTATGATGGATCTTTGGATGGTAGCAGGCCTTGGTCTGGGTGTGTTCGGTGCAGCCCTAGCCACGCTTATTGCACAGGGGATTTCGGCAGTATTTTCGTTTTTAATCTTTTTATACCGGATACGCCAGTATAAGAGTCCGGCTCGCTGGTTTGACGGGAGGGAATTACATTCCATGCTCCGCATTGCTGTACCGTCGGTCCTCCAGCAGTCAACAGTGTCAATTGGTATGATGATTGTACAGGCGGTTGTAAATCCGTTTGGTACACAGGCTCTTGCAGGTTATGCGGCAACGATGAGGGTAGAGAATGTTTTTTCACTGATATTTGTGTCCATAGGCAATGCAGTCTCTCCGTATGTTTCCCAGAATCTTGGCGCAAAGAAAATCGGGCGTATAAAAAAAGGATACCACGCTGCACTGGTGTTAGATTTATGTTTTGCAGTCCTTGCTTTTATAGTCATTGAAACACTGCATACCCAGATTTCTTCATTATTTCTGGGTAAAGATGGAACAGCGCTGGCATATCAGGTGTCTGGAGATTATATGAGATGGCTCGGCTTCTTTTTCATTTTCATGGGTATCAAGATGGCAACAGACGGAGTTCTTCGGGGACTTGGAATCATGCGTCCATTTCTCATTGCAAATATGGTAAATCTTGCAATTCGTCTGTCAGTTGCTTTGATACTCGCACCGCGTTTTGGCATTGCATTTGTCTGGCTTGCTGTACCGGCTGGCTGGCTTGCAAATTTTCTGATTTCTTATGTGGCACTCAGAAAATCATGGCCAGACGATAAGATGGCTTTTGCTGCTATAGAATGATGGTGCGGCCGTTTTTATAGAAAAATACTGTAAATAGCTGTCTTTAAAAATGACGAAAAACCAAAGCAGGAAGTGTTAAATTTTAACAAAAAAATAGAATTTGAAAATTAAAGCTGAAAAGTCGTTGACTTTTGAAAAAATTCTGATATAACAAGGTCTAGAAAAAATTAAAATAAAGAGAAAGGAAATAAGAATCAATGTTTTCACAAAAAGATAAAATGAAAGGGAAATTAGAAAACATGCATCTGCAGGAAAGGATAAACTATGGCTACAGAAAAGTCATTATTATGATGTTAATTTCAGGCTTGCTTTCTATAGTGGTCATAGGTGTTTTATTTGCTAATATGGTACATTATATAGAAAATGTTACTGTAGCAGATCAGGCAGTAAAAATATGTAGAATTAATGTGAATGCGGCAGCAAGAAATATCAGGGAAATGGCATTAAATGATGATACTTCTTCATATGCCAGTTATGAGAAAACAGTAGAAAAGCTGCTGAAAGAAGTTGATTCTGAACTGAAAAATTTAAAGGGAACCGGAATTATTCCTGACTCAGATTGTGAGGAATATTCATCAGCCCTTTCGGATTGGGGAAACATTGGTTATTCCATTATAGAAGAAATAAAAAGTGGTGATAAGGAAGAAGCAGTTGATGAAATCATGAATGATTGCACACCTGCATTAAATAAAGCGGTGGAAATCGCAATAAAATTAGATGATATAACAGACCAGGAGAGCAGCAGGGCTGCCAGAACTACATTTATTTTTGCTACAGCAGGAATTGTATGTATTATAGTGTGTTTAATTTTTGCATGGACACTGACAAAGAAAACAGGTAAAAAAGTCCTGGATACAATACTTGAACCTTTACGGGCAGTTGAGGATGTCGCAAAGGAACTGACAGAAGGAAATTTACACAGTACGCTGGATTATCGTTCAGAAGACGAGATTGGAAGACTGGCACACAGTATGCGTAAATCAATCCGTATCCTGGGAAGCTATGTAGACGATATTGACCGTGCAATGAAATTGTTTGCAGCAGGAAATTTTGATGTTAAACCGGAAGTAGAGTGGCGGGGAGATTTTGTCGGAATTTTAAATTCTTTTATGCAATTTGAAAAAAGTATAGGAGAAACGATTAGAGGAATTCAAAATGTTTCCAATGAAGTTTCAAGTGCAGCAGACCAGGTAGCATCAAGTTCTAATGATCTTGCAGATGGAGCTACAAATCAGGCGGCAGTAGTAGAGGAACTGACAGCAACAGTTGCAGGTGTATCTGAACAGGTAGAAAATAATTCAAAATCTGCAAAAGAAATTAGTGGAAGGGTGGATGAGCTTGGAAATGCCATTTTAGAAAGTAATGGTAAGATGCATGAAATGGTTGATTCCATGAATGAAATTAGTGAAGCATCAAAAGAAATTGACAAAATTATTGCAACAATTAATGAAATTGCTTCCCAGACAAATCTGCTTGCATTGAATGCTTCTATCGAAGCAGCAAGGGCAGGAGAAGCCGGAAAAGGATTTGCAGTTGTAGCAAATCAGGTAAATTCGTTAGCGGACCAGAGTGCCCAGGCAGCGAAAGAATCTGCAATGTTGATTGAAACCTCTGTGAAGGCAGTAGAAAAGGGTATGGTGATTGCAGGACAGACTGCGGCGCAATTGGAAGATGTTGCAGAGAACTCTAAAATAATTACAGAAGAAGTTACAAATATTGCGGAAACGTTAGAAACACAGACAACAGAAATCCAGCAGATTAATGAAGGAATTGAACAAATTAATGATGTTGTACAGACCAATTCTGCAACATCTGAGGAATGTGCAGCTGCCAGCCAGGAGATGAGCAGCGAATCAGAAAATCTGCGTGAAATGATTCGTAAATTTAAATTGGCAGAATCAGAAAAAACAGTATAATACGATAATGATTTCCAGCTATAATTTCTACCACAGAATAGAAAGTTTATCAGTATAAAAATTTTATAAGAAAGGCACTTATACTATGGATACAAACATACGCAGACTGCTCAAGGAAATAGGAGCAGAAGATTTAATAGAAGTATTTGCACCATGTATGGATGACTATCTTTATATTATAGATTTACAGAAAAATACCCTTATCATTTCACAGGCAGCGGTGAAGCGTTTTAAGATGCCGGGCAATTCATTTGATAATGCTGCCGACAGTGTCCGCTATTTTGTATATGAAGAAGACCGCCCGATGATTAGGGAACATTTACAGCGGATTGCGGATGGAAACGAAAAAAATCACAATCTGCATTACAGATGGCTTGATAAAGAAGGGATGCCGGTATGGATTAACTGCCGTGGAAAGGTAATCAATGATAACGATGGAAAACCTCATTATCTTATAGGCTGTGTAAACGAAATTGGAAATATACAGTGGGCAGATAATGTCAGCGGACTTTTGGGTGAAAGAGAAATGCATTCCTTTGTTTCTTCCCATATAAAAGACAGCTCGTCAGTATTTTTAATACATATAGGGATTGATGGATTTAATGCGATTAATGGTACATTAGGCGTAGATTATGGAAATTATGTGTTGAAAAGTGTTGCTGACGGTATCAAGGAATGTCTTTCTGATAACCAGCAGCTGTACCATCTTGTTGCAGATGAGTATATGATTGTTGATCTGGAAAGCCATACAAGAGATGATGTTATGCTATTGCAGAAGGAAATATGTAAAAAAATAGAAGATTTTATTATTTCTGAAAAATATAAGGTGGTTTTTACAGTATCTACCGGAATTATTCATGCAACGAAGCTTTTAAAATATTATGACGAGTATCGTAAAATAGCGGTTTTCTCTTTAAAACAGGCAAAATCCATGGGAGGAAACGGAGTATATTTTTTTGAAAAAGAAGATTATAAGTTATTTTTAAAAAAAGAGAAAATAAAAAGTGCACTTCGAGGTGCCGTGACAAATGAATTTGAAGGATTTGAAGTATACTATCAGCCGATTATAGATTGTTCCTCGGGAAATATAATTGGTGCGGAAGCGCTTATGAGGTTTTCCATGTATTCAGGTGGAAAAAAAGAAAGTATCTCGCCTGTGGAATTTATACCATTACTGGAAGAAACCGGGCTTATTATTCCGGCCGGAAGATTTGTATTAAATGAAGCTGCGGCAATGTGCCATGAAATGCGGCAGTATATACCGGGATTTAAGGTTAATGTAAATATATCTTATATTCAGATGATGAAAAGTGATATCTGGAAGGACATACTTTCGTCTATAGAACAATATAATCTTCCGCCGGAGAGCCTGTGTGCGGAACTGACAGAAAGCGGATATACGGATATGACACCGTATTTTTATACGCTTCGGAAGAAATTCGAAGAGAAAAAAATACAGTTTATTCTGGATGATTTTGGCACAGGTTTTTCGAATCTACATTGTATTGTAAACATGAATCCTAATTATGTGAAACTGGATAATCATTTTACAGCAAAAGCTATGAGTCAAACAAGGGATTTTGAGCTGTTAAAAAAAATAGTTGAACTGGTACATAGTGTAGATATCAAAATATGTATAGAAGGTATAGAAAAAGAAGAGTGGTATCAAAAGCTGAAAGAAATACATGCTGATTATCTGCAGGGCTATCTTTTTGGCAGACCATGTGATAAAAATCAGTTTTTAAATCAGTTCATATGTAAAGGTATCAACTAGCAAACTATCTTAATTTTCATTTCTATTTTGGAAAAGGCTTCTTGAAGGAAAATTCTACCTGTGATAAAATAAAATTAATTATACTTACAGGGAAAGTAAGTACCCGGCTGCAGGACATATCCAGGGAACTGCCAGTATAGTGGCAGGTTTTTACGGTTTGCTCCTGCTATTTAGTGAAAAATAAAAAATCACGGAGGATTTTTACAATGGAAGAAGCAAAGCAGAACATCAAACAAAAGAAGGATTCTTACAATCTGAGAATTGTGACGGCTGTACTGGTATTAACAGTGCTGGTTTTAGGGGAATTATATGTGATGATTAACTATCCGTCCAATTATGTGGCATTGATTGTACTTACAGTTGTAGCACTAGCTGATATTTATATTCTGATTGCCAGTGCAATCCAGAAAAATTATAAGAAAGAGATTGACCAGTACGAACAGTATGATAATCTGTTTAAGTCAGAAAAAGCTTCTTATCTTGTAACCCGCAAATCTTTTGAAGATATTGCGGATCAGCTTGATCGTATCGAAGAGGCAGCCGGTTCACCGACAAAGGACATCATAGATGCACAGAAATCCATTGCCAAAGTTACCATAAGCCGTAACAAAGAAAATTCCGATGCATTGATGAATTCCAACGACAAATTATTAGAGCAGATATTTAATCTTTCCGACCGTCTGGATAATCTTGAGAAGAACATGTTAGAGCAGCAGCGTATCGTAGTTGAGAATGCCAATAAAGACCTTCTGCTAAAACAGCAGGAAATGGCAGCTTTCGTGAAAGAAATGGAATTATCCATCCACAATACCATATTAGCTGAAGTTGGAAAAATAAATGGTGCGCCAGCTGTTGCTTATACAGCAGCGCCGGTACAGCCATCATCAGCCGCACCAGTTGAGGAAGTAACACCGGAAGAACCGGAAGCACCAATCGACGAAGTGATGCCGGAAGAACCGAAAGCACCAATCAATGAAGTGATGTCGGAGGAACCGGCAACACCAATCAATGAAGTGATGTCGGAGGAACCGGCAACAGAACCGGAGACAGTTGCAGAGGATATGCCGGATTTAGCAGAAGATGATTTATTAAATATAGATGCTTTATTCGGAAATGACGAAGCAGCTGAAACTACAAAAGAAGTAGCAGAAGAAAACAATGAACCGGAACCAGAAGAACCAGTTGGTTTTGATGATACACTTGGATTTGCAGATGAGGAACCGGAAGAACCTGCATTTACAGAAGAAATGGTAAATACCATTGATGAACCGGTTAAGGAAATGAATTCCGACCCGAATCATATGATGACACCGGAAGAGATTGCAGCTTTGATTGCAAATGCAGATTCAGCAGCTGAAGAAGCACCAGTTGTAACAGAAGATGCTATTTCAGAAGAATCTGAGCCGATAACGGAAGAGGAACCTGTGTCAGAACCGGTTGTGGAAGAACCGGCAGCAGAGCCTGTTATCGAGGCAAATTCTGACCCGAATCATATGATGACACCGGAAGAAATTGCGGCATTATTTGCTAATATGTAATTTACAAAATTTTTAAAAAAAATAAAAAATTACTTGCAATTCGATAAATTCTATTATATAATAGTCCTTGCGTTAAGCAATGCGCCACTAGCTCAGCTGGCAGAGCACCTGACTCTTAATCAGGGTGTCCAGGGTTCGAACCCCTGGTGGCGCATGTAAAGTACCGATTTTGTGGACGTGGAGCCATGGGGTTGGTGCTTTTTTTTGTTATAAAAAATCCGTAAGAAGCTGCCCGTGGCAGGTTCTGTAGATGTAAATAAGGAATGATGAAGATATCGTTTATTTGTTCAGTATATTTTTTACTTCTTTAAAAGACCTTTGAATTGTAGTAAATTTAGTGTGCAGGGCAGGCTTACGGTAGGAAAAAAGCAAAGCCTTTCTGGAAAAGCAGTTTGATTTGAATTTCATGAGGCATACCCTTTTTTAGATATTATATGCAAAAGGATATAGAAAAATATATAAATATAGAGGAAATCATTTGGAAAAGAAAATTCTGATTGCCTGTGCAATGCAGCAGGATGAAATTGAAAAGTACAGAAAACAATTAAATATAACATATCCTGTTGTATATCTGCAACGTGGATTGCATAGAAACCCGTCTGTATTAAGAAATCTGCTGCAGCAGGAGATTGACAGGCACCAGGATGTGGATATAATCCTGCTCACCTATGGATTGTGCGGGCGGGGCACGGAGGGGATTGTGAGCTGGAATACCGAGCTTGTAATGCCACGTTTCCACGACTGCATCCACCAGCTTTTGGAGAATCATGTGGATAAGAATTCTCTTTATGCGACAAGAGCGTGGACAATTGACAAGGAGTCCATTGGAGGCCAGTGCAGTACCGTTCTTGCTGCTTATGGCAGAGAACGGGGGATGGAAGTTTTAGATACAATCTATGGCGGTTATGAGAAGATTACTTTAATAGATACGCAAAGCTATGATATAAAGAAAACCAAAGATGGACTGAAAAGACCTGCAGAACTTCTAAATAAGAAGCTGGCGGTGGAGCCATCCGACTGCAATATTATAAGAAAACTTTTATCTGGAAAATGGGATTGTAATTTCGTTCATCTTGAAAAAGGAGAGCGTGTCACAGAAAGACACTTTATATAAGAAAACCGGCGTTCTAATTTAGAATAAAGTCTAATATCAGGAAGCCGGTTTTATGCTGTATGCTCTGCAGTTTATTATTTTTTCATTTCGTCCATATAGACAGCAATTTTTTTATCCATACCAATAATATGGTTGGATAACCAGCCCAGCAGGAACTGGATCAGTTCCAGAAGATAAGTCTGCTGGTTATTGTCCATATCGTCAAGTTCTGAGAAGTCAATTTCTACCAGGCGTTCAACGAAAACAGTGTGGGCACGCTTCTGGGCAGCCAGTTCCGGATAGTGCATCTTCTCCATCAGCATTTCCTCATCAGCAAAATGAAATTGTGTATAATCCTTTAATTCCACTAAAAGCCGCATAATTTCATCATATTTGTCATGCAGCAGATCGTTTTGAATCAGGTCATTGGTCTCTTTTATAATTTCAAAGAGACGGCGGTGCTCTTTATCTACAAGGTCAATGCCGGTCTTGTATTTGTCCGTAAAGGCAAATGGGTCTTCGGAAGTCCCTTCAACTGCGGACATTTTTCCAATCATCATATCACTGCTTAAGATATGGTGGTACAGCCAGCGTACCAGATAGGAAAGCAGTTCTTCGAAAGATGCTCTGGCAGCCTCTTTTGAGGACTTATCTAAAATAAAGGAATTGATTTTCTCAGCAAATTCAGCATGTTCCTTTTTCTGAAGAGGAAGCTCCGGGTCATGAATCTCTTCCATATAAGCCTCTTCATGGGCGAAATGTGTATTCGCATAATCCTTCAGATGAAGAAGCAGGCTCTGGGCAGTTCCGGAAATATCCTCGGTTGTTTTAACAAGGGAAAGAGCATCATTTATCATCTGGAATAATTTGCGGTGTTCCTCATCAATTTGTGGAATATGAATCAAACAATCTTCTGTAAATTCGTACATGGTATACATCTCCTTACATTGTATCAATGATTTATGCTACGACGTATTATAAACCCTCAGAAGATAAGCCACAATAAAAAAAGAAAAATTTATAAAAATTTCACTGATAAACCAACTCCGGATGCTCAGGCAAATGGTTCATCTCATGGGTCATTCATCCGGCAGTGTCCGTGCACTGGCACTATCGGAAAGGTCATAAGGGAATATTTCTGGAAGTAATCAGCTTGCAGATAGGATTTCCCCTGGAAGAGAATTTCTCTTCGTATTCGGTCATGATATTGCCTTCGTTCATGGCAGTATCATGGTGTAAATCCCTTGTAAATGCGTCCAGATTCCAGCCTGCAGCATCGATTTCTTCTAAGGAGAAGTCAAAAAGTCCTACGTTATCGGTCTTAAACTCAATCTGTCCGTCATCTTTTAAGACTTTGTCATAGCGCTCTAAGAACTGGCGGGAGGTCAGTCTTCTTTTGGCATGGCGGTCCTTTGGCCATGGGTCGGAGAAATTAAGATAAATGCGGTCTAACTCGCCCTTTTCGAAGAAGTCCGGCAGAAGTGCCGCATCTTCACACAGAAGGCGTAAGTTTGGCAGTGGATTTTCTTCCAATTTCTGGAGTCCGCGATACAATACGCTTTCGTAACGTTCCATGCCAAGATAGTTGATATCCGGATTCCGGGCAGCTAAGTCCATGATAAAGCGTCCCTTGCCCATGCCGATTTCAATGCGGATCGGGTGGTCATTTCCAAATATTTCATTCCAGTGTCCTTTATGGGAAGCGGCATCCTTGATACAGAGGTCACTGGCTTCTACAGCCGGCGCAGCCGCCGGGATATTGCGAAGTCTCATAATATGAAATCCTTTCTACTTATATATATCTTTCGAAAACAATTTATCATATTTATGGTTTAAAAGAAAGAGAATTGTGAATATTAATGGAAAGGTATTGCACCATGGAAATGGATTGATATATACTTAAAGTTAAGAAGAATTTAGGAGCAGCAGAAAATGAAAAAGAAAAAGAAAATATTAAGCGTCGGACTGGCAGTGTGTTGTCTGGTTGGCTTATTGGGTATAAACACACAAAAGGTAAAGGCGGCAGAGTACTGGCCCCAGGACCCGGAAACCGAATCACCCAATGCGATTGTGATGGAAGAGAGCACAGGAACGGTTCTTTATGATAAGAATTCCACGGAGCAGCATTGTCCGGCAAGTATCACGAAGATTATGACCACGCTTCTGGCACTGGAAAACTGTTCGCTGGATGAGACAGTAACATTTTCCAAAGAGGCGGTTTATAACACCCATGGTTCCGGAATCTCCAGGGATGTGGGAGAGCAGATGACCATGGAGGAATGCCTTTATGCAGTCATGCTGGAGTCTGCCAATGAATGTGCCTATGCGGTAGCGGAGCATGTAGGCGGAACCGTTGAGAATTTTGTTCAGATGATGAATGACAAAGCGGCAGAGTTAGGTTGTGTGAATACACATTTTAACAATCCACACGGACTATCTGAGGGAGAGGATGCAACCCTTCACTACACCTGCTGTTATGATATGGCACTGATTGCAAAGGCGGCTTACCAGAATGAGACTTTCCGTGCGATTACAGCAACAAAGACCTATCAGATTCCACCAACCAACAAGCATGATGAGATCACCTATCTGCAGAATCATAATGAAATGATTCATGCCTTTAAAACCAGAGGACAGTATCTCTATGAATACTGTGTAGGTGGTAAGACCGGATACACCACAGCGGCAAACAGTACGCTGGTTACCTTTGCAGAAAAGGACGATATGACACTTATCTGTGTCATTATGAATGCCCAGTCGCCAGCGCAGTGGACAGACAGTATTGCATTGTATAATTATTATTTTGAGAACTTTTCGCTATATAATGTAGCACAGAATGAGACAAGGCTTGAAAATGGAGAAATGGATACAGGAATGCTCAATACCAATTCCTCCTTTGTAAAAATAGACCCGGCGGGAAATATCGTTCTGCCAAAGAGTGCAGAATTCAGCGAAGCTGCGCCAACAGTAAGCTATGATAATACTTCGGATGATGTGTTGGCAAATATCAGATATACATTTGCAGGACATGATGTAGGCGGTGCGGATATTGTTTCCACCGGAGTAAAAGCAGATACGTTCTCTTTTGATAATGTAAAATCAGAAGAGATTTCTACGGAAGCAGGAACCAGGACCACTACGAAGCATAAGTTCCAGATAAACATCTGGAAAGTGTTATTGGGAATTCTTGGTGTCGCAGCCCTTGTGGTCATAGTATTTCTGATTCGGAGATTTGCGGATAATTTCTATATTATCAGACACAAATATTTCTCAAAGAGCAGACCGGATAAGCGTTACAAAACTATAAAGAGAAACTATCGCAGCAAGAGAAGACGGCACAGAAGAAGAAAATAGTCTCGAAAATTGCTATAGAACAACTGAAAAAGACAAGAATAAAAAGAAACGACAATATTTAAATTTAAATATTGTCGTTTTACGTTATCTTGGACATTAAAGTTAGGACGAGTTATATTCTGATAATTTGTGGATAAATCCATTATTATTCTGTTATCATAGCAGAGTTATCCACACTATTTGGATAATTATCATCAATTTGTGGATAACAGAGTCTGGAGGTAGGAAAGGATACGGCTGCGCTCCCTGGTGTAGATAATGATACCATTATAAGCCTTTACCATAGTATCATAATGTCCCTTTAAGCTGATGGAAGAACTTAAAGTATACATCAGATAATCGGCAAGCTCGGTTGGTACTTCAATCAGTACCGGTTCGGATTCCTCCAGACTTTTTAAAGAAGCTTCACTGGATTGCAGCAGGCGGCTGATTTCTTTGTCCTGCTCAAATTGCTCGGATGTTTTATTTACAATAAAGTAACCTCTCTCATCCCGGGGCATATCCATTGCCTTGATGGCACGCTGCACCTGTTTGGTCAGTGCATCGGAAGCGGGGTACAGGGACTGGAAATATCCCATAAAATCTGAAGCTTGCCGGAAATGTTCATTGCAGCCCTTTTCTAATACTTCTGTGACCAGAATACGTTTGATAATCTTCTGGCAGGTTTCCCGGGAAGGGTTTTTTCGGGTAGTATTTTCTGTTTCCATAGATACCTCATTTATTAAAAACAAGCGTATATTCAAATAGACATATACGACATTAAATATTGTTCCAAATAAATTATACGACAAGAAAACAACTTTTACAACGACAAACTGAAAAATATAAGACAAATTGCAACAGAAATTGACAAGCGGCAAAAATTAACTTATACTAGAAGAAAAATGCGAAGGAGCGATATCTATGAATGCGAAGCAGAAAGAGCAGACCATTGAAGAGATAAAGAAGCTTTTAGAAGAAAATAATGGCATTGTGAAAGCCGAAAAATTATATCCTTTGGGATTGACCTATAAAAGTATTCAGGGACTGGTGAAAGCCGGCATACTTGACCATGTAAAGAGTGGATATTATTCCATGGGGTATGAAGAGAAGCCGCAGGAAGAAATTATTCTGGGACTGTTTCCGGATGGAATCTTATGTATGGACAGCGCCCTTTACTATTACGGTTATATTGAGAAGCGTCCTTATGAATGGAGTATTGCCATCAGCAAGAATACTTCGAAGTCAAGGTTCCGCATGGAATACCCGGTGGTGAAACCATATTATACAGAGCCGGAAGTCATGGAGCTTGGTGTAACGGCCATTCCTTTTGCCGGTGGCGAGATGAAGATTTATGAAAAAGAGCGTCTTATCTGTGACTGCCTCAAGTACGAGGAACGTCTGGAGCGGGAGGATTTAAAGAAGGCGCTGCTGGCATTTATCAATGAGCCAAAGAAAGATATTGCAAAATTAATGGAATATGCCAGAGCCCGCAAGGTTGTGGCAAAGATTCAGAGCAGAATTGGAGTGTGGCTGTAGTGGCAGAGTGCATACTGAGAGAATCATTGATCCGGCAGAGAAGTGAGGACTTGCAAATCCCTTTTGTGGACCTGCTTCCTTCTGCAGTAACCGAGTATTTTCTATATCAGATAAGTAAATCAACATTTGCAGAGAAGCTTTATCTTAGAAATGGCAGCAGCCTCGGTGTGGAGAATTACCGCCGGAAGAGAGTCTTTTCCCTTTCCTATTATTATCAGGTGGTAAAGGATGAGCATTTAACGGAAATGCAGTTAGGGCAGCTCATGAAAGAGGTGTTAAGCCGGAAGCCGGAGTATGTCTATCAGATAGAGAAAGAAAGGGCGGGAAGCTATCAGATAGAGGTGTTGGCAAAATCAAAGGAGCATGAAGTTCCCATTACCCTGCGTTTTCAGGAACTTCGGGACGAGCAGATGCAGCCTGCCCATGGAGAATTGCCATTTTTCTTACAGGAGAATACGGTAATCCAGTTTCTGCAATATCCTTATGAGCAGGTTGTGGCAGAGAATTTTGTGGAAATTTTAGAGAAAATGGAATTAATCAACGACCTGTCCTGCTATGAAGAAATTTATGGAATCTTAAAGAAAGAGGCGTTAGATGGCAGAAAGGTTGAGCAGCAGATTATTGAAATTGGAACAAAGAGAGAGCTGGCCTTTGGAAAAGACCGGCTGGATACCGTCCTTCACTATAAGGATTATACTTATATGAAGCGGAAATGGGCGGCATACTTAAAGCGGGAGCGAAAAAAAGAGCCGGACTGGGCGGAAGTGATGACTCTTTTGGAAGCCTTCTTCCCACCGGTCTGGCGTGCAATTATCAGAGATGAAATTTTTATCGGAGACTGGATGCCGGAGCTGTGCCGTTTCCTGTAGATACTTAATGGCTATAGTCGCGGATCAGCGTCTTTAAGAAGCCAAGAAGTGACTTTGGCTTGCGGAAGTCAAAGCAAGGAACTTCTTCGCATTTGTAACCGAAATCACTGGCGATGGCAACAAGACCGGAAAGGGGATGCAGCGGAGTCTCATTTAACTCACTGCTCAAAAGCTCGATTTTAAAGCAGTCTTCATCTTCTAAATCGCAGGTGAGGATGAGGTCTACATTTGTAATATTGGAAAAATCTTTTTCTGAATCAAAGATGGCAGCCTTAATGCCATCTTTTTTTAATGCCTCCAATAGCTGGATGCAGAAGGTCTTTTTATCAATGATGGAATCCCCCACCAGCGATACCACGGGAATAAAAGAAGCAATATTGCCTGTTGCCGGAAGCTCCAGATTGCAGTCGTCATCAAAAAGCTCTCCCCGCTCGGAAAGCAGCTTTAAGGCATGATAATAATGGGTGCGGGTATTGATGTTAAAAAATTGTTCATTCAGTGGAACCGGACATATATTTGCCAGCTCGTTTTCCGGGACATAGCCGGCATTGCATTTCTCATGAAGCCGGTTAAAGGAATACTGGTGAAAGAGCATGGCTTTTCCTATCTGCGGAATGCAGCTTTTGGAGTAGACAGCGGAGAGAGTCTCCAGCTGGTCATTGGCGCGCTCAATCGCCCAGATAGGATGCTCCTGCGGCTGTGACAGCAGGTAAAGCCCCAGTGCCGGTTCTACAAAAGGTGTATCTACGGAAATGAAGAAGGCACGTTCCTCAGAAATCATGGAAAGTGCACTGAAGATACCGGACAGCGGACCGGCATTTCCATAGATGTCTCCAATGGTTGTCACCGGAAGATTCAGATGCGCATAATCATTTTTCTGCTGGACAGAAAGGTAGATTTTCGGAAAATCCGGCTGAAATTTCCGGACCAGATATTCAATCAGGCAGCAGTCCCCAAAAGGGAGCAAAGCCTTGTCCGTTCCAATTCTTGTACTTTTTCCACCACATAGTATAACCAGTGCATGACTCATAACATTTACCTCATGTAACATTTTACCTTCTCAAAAGTTCTTCCATCATAACATAAATCAGTCTGACTGTAAAACAAACATATCATTTCGTATATGTACCCGTTCAATTTCATTACGGCGGTAGGTCTGAATCAGATAGTGATTTTTCCGGTCAAAGACCAGGGAAATTTTTTTCGTAAATGTGGAAGTTCCCGGCGCATATTCGATGATGTGCAGGGATGCACAGTACTGTTTCTTTATCTTCCAGATGTCCATAAGACCGATTCCGCTGCCGCCACTGTCCTTGTGGGTGGTGTGCCGGGTCTGACCAAAGTCCTCAAAGAGCTGCACATCAAAGGCATTTCCGCTATCGGAAATCTCTATGGTACAACTGTCCTCATTATGGCAAAGGTAAGCAGAAAGGCTGCGCACCTCGTTATCACCAATGGCAATCATAGCATTTTCCAGCAAATCCGCCAGAAGGTGGGAAAGGTCTTCCCCGGAAATGACATCTTCCGTCATTTTTACAATATTGCCTGTGATATGCAGGGAAAAGTTGATGTTCTGCGCCAGGGCGCGCTGCTGCATATAGGTAAAAAGCGCATCTAAAACACAGACCCCGGTCACCGGAAGAGCGTGTTCATCATGGCGGTAGGAGTTCAGCGTACCTTTCCGATCCTGTGCCATGGTCTTTAACCCGCTGGCAAGCTGTTCGCCCTTCTTTCTGGTATCACCGTCTGTGGTTCCAGCTTCTAAATATTCGCAGACAGCAAGTTCCATTGCCGGAATCAGCTTGTTATCTTTATGAATAATCTTAGCCAGGGCATCATTATTTTCCTCTAATTTCCGGATGCGGTTATCTTTCTCAATGAGTTCATTTTGTAAAGCCTTAAGCTCCGCCTGCCGCAGCTTCTCCCGGTAGTCACGGGTAATCCGGAACCGCCACCAGCAATAAAGCAGAAGTCCAATCAGGAAAAGGGCAATGAGGAGAAAGAGGAACTGCATGTCAGGAATTGAATCATAAAAGCTGATTATGGTAACAATGAGCAGAATAAAACAGCTTAAGATAAAACCTGTGGCAGAAGAGCCGATTTGATAGAGAAATGGCATGCCACGGCGGAGCCTTTTGATTTTGAAAAGAAGGAATATTAAGAGCAATTCAAGAAGTCCACCAGTAAATTGTATTGCTACATAGGGTAAATCATAGCGTCCATAGAAAAAGGGTGCAATTACCAGGGCGGTAAGCAAGGCTGCAAGAAGAAAGAGGATATAATGAATCCCTTCAGAAATAACTAATGTTACAAGACTTAATGAAATTGTTTTCTGGGTAAAATGAGACAATATAAAAGTATTAAAAAGTATAATTGTTGGAAAAATGAAAATGAAACTATTAGCTTCTAAAAAACAAAAAAGAAAACTATCTATAAGAAAGATAATGAAAAAGGATATTTTCTGAAGAATTTTAGGATTTTTCAAATTAAGGAGCTTATAAAAAAGATAAAAGCTACATAAAAAGTTAAAAAACCAACGAATGCTATCTTGAATCATACATAACCTCATATAAAGAAAGAAAAAAGCATATAAAATGCAATCTGTAATGCAACTCCGTTAACCAGTCGGTTTTTTCTATACTCTTCTTACATTTTGAGAAGGAGGAAGAAAAAATGGCCTGGTTTTTAGATTTTATAAAAAAATATTTTGGTTAACGTCCATCCGTAATCTTTTCCGCGTAAAAGTAAATGAACTCCTTAATGGTAGGCATTCCGCGGTCAGGATTAATGTGGGCAGTGTAGCAGTTAAGAAGAGTTTCGGTGTCATTGGAATTCCATGCGCGGTTAATGGCATTCTGCATGGCACGTTCCACACTGGAATTACTCTTCTTATACTTGTTACCAAGAATCTGGGAAATGTTTGTGGTCGGTCCATCAATTGTTATCATAATGGCATCGGTCAGATATTTGTAACCAACAACCTTTGGACTGATACCAATGAGCTCCAGTTCCCGGTGGATTCTGCGGATAAGTCCCTGCTCTAAATCTTTTTGATTATCTTTCATATAAGAAGTATTGGATGTGGATTCTGTCATTTCAATCATAGGAAGAAGCTGTTCGAGAAAATCAACAGCAGATTCCGGAGAATAAGAATCTTCATATTTGCCGATAATGAAATCAGCACCAAGTCTTCTGGCAGATTCCAGCGTGATTTTGCTGGAGTTGTAAGTAGTGACAAGAATATAAGGCTTTTTCTCTAAGCCCAGTTTATTTAAGTCAGAGAGGAAAAACAGTCCGTTTCCACCACCATGATGTAATTCCAGATCAAGAATAACAGCGTCAGGAAGCGTATTCTGTACATATTGAATGCCAACATAAGAATTATTGGTGACGCCGGCTAAATCCATATTATCTTTGGACGCAATATAGTTTGAAATACGATTGCAGGTGTCCATATCATCTTCGATCAATAAAATGTGGAGCGTTTTTTCCATGTACAAGTCCTCCTGATTTACTCATATATCGTTTCAATAAAATAACATTTCACAAGGCATCTTTAAAATTAAGCTTATTATATCTCAAAAACCCCTTTGAAACAACAAAAAACAATACAAACCAACGAAAACCAACAACAAAAGCGTAAAGTTTGTGTTGGAAAAAAGTGTTAAACTACCCAGTAAGGAGTATCGATAAAAAATTTGAGTTGTGTAAAGTTATCATATAGATTCGGGTGGCTGCTTTCAAAACGGTCACCCGAAAGTCGTTTCTGACGGGAAAAATCCCTTGTCTTTTCCCCTTTCAAGCCGTACTATAGAAATAGGTATATCAATTAGAAAATCAGCCATTATCCAAAGGGTATGAAAGTATAATAACAGGCCAGGTGAACCATGACATATATAAAAGATGAATTATGTAAACTTGCATCCTCTGATATGTATCCCCTTCATATGCCGGGACATAAGCGGAGACTGGATTGTGACATCAATCCTTATACATATGATATTACAGAAATAGATGGATTTGATAATCTGCATGCCGCAGAAGGAATCATAAAGGAAGCCGAGGAGCGGGCAGCCGCATTATGGGGCGCAAAGAGTTCTTTCTTTCTGGTAAATGGAAGTACCTGCGGTATTTTAGCAGCACTCAGTGCCGCATTACCGAAAAAGGGACATCTTCTGATGGCACGGAACAGCCATAAGGCAGCATATCATGCAGCATATTTAAGAGAGTTACAGGTGACATATCTCTATCCGGTATTTACAGAATTCGGGATACAGGGTGGAATACTGCCGGAGCAGGTGGAAGCTGCATTAGAAGCGGATGAAAGTATTGAGGCTGTGTTTCTTACATCACCAACCTATGATGGAATCGTATCAGATATAGAAAAAATAGCAGAAATTGCCCATCAGCATGGGATTCCGCTGATTGTGGACGAAGCTCATGGTGCGCATCTTGGCTTTCATCCGTATTTCCCAAAATCAGCTATTACGCTGGGAGCAGATGTGGTAATCCAGAGCCTGCATAAGACGCTTCCGGCACCTACACAGACTGCAATTCTGCATTGGAATTCTTCTTATATAAAGAAGGAACGGTTGGAGTGGTTCTTAAATATCTATGAAACCAGTTCTCCATCCTACTTATTCTTGGCCAGTATAGATGAATGTGTGCGTCTGCTGACGGAAGAGAAAGAGAAGTATTTTGATGCATATGAGAAGCATATGAAAGACTTTTATGAAAAAGCATCCCATTTTTCTAATGTGGAAGTCATGGGAGAAGTGGATTTAAAAGAGACAGAAGGCTTTGCCAAAGACCCGTCGAAGCTGGTACTCCATGCCACGAAAGCCGGACTTTCCGGGGAAGAGCTGTATCAGCTGCTCAGGGAGAAATACCATTTGCAGTTAGAAATGTGTCAGGGAGACTATGCGCTGGCAATGACCAGTATTTTTGACAGCGAGGAAGGTTTTGACCGGCTGTATGCGGCACTGGAAGAAATTGATAAAAAAGAAGCCGTAGCAAGAAGAACAATAACGCCGCAGTTTCTGACCGAAGCCTATGCAAAGCGGACGGTCCGCATATCCATTGCAGAAGCGCTGGATGCAAAGACAGCGGAAATGGGGATGAAGGAAAGTGTTGGCAAGACGGCAGGAGCATTTGTCTATCTTTATCCGCCGGGTATCCCGATGTTGGTGCCGGGAGAAGAGATTTCCAAAGAGGCGGTGGCAGTGATAAAAACCTGCCGGGAGAATGCATTTCGTATTCATGGCGTGACTGAGGACGGAAAGATAAAAGTTGTCATTTCCTGAAAATTATTTTATACTAGAAAACAGACGGCAAAACCGTAGAAACAGGAGATTTACACATGGGAAAGATTTTCTGCCTGATGGGCAAGAGCTCAACAGGAAAAGATACCATATATAAGATGCTGCGGGATGAGAAAGCGTTGCAGCTTCAGACGATTGTACCATATACTACCCGGCCGATCCGGGCCGGCGAGGCGGAGGGCGTAGAGTATCATTTTATTGATGAACAAAGGCTTTTGAAGCTCGAAAAAGAAGGAAAAGTCATAGAGCAGCGCGCATATGATACTATATACGGAATCTGGCGCTATGCCACAATTGCAGACGGGCAGGTCAATCTGTCGGAGCACAGTTATCTTCTGATTGGCACCCTTGCCGTGTATACACAGCTTTGTGCCTATTATGGAAAAGACGCAATCGTACCGATATATATAGAAGTAGAAGATGGTTTACGCCTGCAGCGGGCATTGGACCGGGAGCGGATGCAGGATAAGCCAAAGTATACAGAGCTTTGCAGGAGATTTCTTGCAGATGATGCGGATTTTGCAGAAGAAGCATTGGAAAAGGCAGGAATTACCAGACATTTTGAGAATGATAATCTGCAAAAGACAGTAGAGGAAATTGCAGCTTTTGTGCTATCATATAATGGATAGGTGATAAAATGGAGATTAGAGTAAACGACACTGCACCGGTGAATCAGACCACCGGAACCACGCCGGTAGACACCGGAGACGGCAGCTTTAAATTTACATTGACCAGTGCAATCGAAGAGCAGGAGCTTCAGCAGCGGTTGAACAGCCTCTTAGATGACATTACCAAGCAGGGTAATCTTATTGCACAGCATATGGACATCCGGGACATGAAGAAATACCGCGGACTGGTGAAGGATTTCTTAAATGAAGTCGTAACCCGTTCCCATAAATTTTCCAGAGAGAACTTTCTCGACCGGAAAGGCCGTCATCGTGTCTATGGAATCGTCAAGTTGGTGGATAAGAACTTAGACGAACTGGCAGAAGAGCTGGTGAAGGATGAGTCGGACCACATTACCATATTGGATAAAATCGGGGAAATTGCAGGCTTATTGCTGGATATTTTCACGTAAAAACAGGGCAGCCTAAGACAGCAGGAAGCTTCAGGAGAAAGGAGCGCACATGGCAGGATTTGCAGAAATCATTGGACATGAACAGATTATAGAGCATTTACAGAATGCAATAAAAATGGATAAAATATCCCATGCATATATATTGAACGGACCGGACAAATCCGGCAAGAAAATGCTGGCGGAGGCATTTGCCCAGACCCTGCAGTGTGAGAAGCACGGCATTGAGCCCTGCATGGAGTGCCATTCCTGTAAGCAGGCAGTGAACCACAACCAGCCGGACATCATTTATGTCACACATGAGAAGCCGAATACGCTTTCCGTGGCAGATATCCGCAGCCAGCTTGTAAATGATGTAGATGTGAAGCCATACAGCAGCAGATATAAGATTTATATTGTAGATGAAGCAGAGAAAATGAACCAGCAGGCGCAGAATGCACTGTTAAAAACCATCGAAGAGCCGCCGGCATATGCGGTTATCATTCTGCTGACTACCAATGCGGATGCATTTTTACCGACGATTCTTTCACGGTGTGTGGTATTGAACCTTAAGGTAGTTTCCGATGATAAAATCAAAAAATATCTGATGGAGCACTGTAAAGTGCCGGATTATCAGGCGGATGTGTGTGTGGCATTTGCCCAGGGAAATGTGGGAAAGGCAATGGCGTTGGCATCTTCGGATGATTTTCAGGAGCTGAAAGCTGCAGCCGTGCAGTTATTAAAGCGAATCCATGAGATTGAGCTTTATGAATTTAAGGAAGCCATCAAACAGATTAACGAATATAAAATGGAAATCAACGATTATCTTGATATCATGATGATCTGGTTTCGTGACATTTTATTATATAAAGCAACAACAGATGTAAATGGACTGATATTTAAGGATGAAGTCTATGACATAAAGAAGCAGGCAAGCAAGAGTTCCTACAGTGGAATTGAAGTAATATTAGAAGCGTTGGAAAAGGCAAAGGTGCGCCTTACGGCAAATGTCAACTTTGACCTGGTGATGGAATTGTTGCTGCTGACAATAAAGGAGAATTAGAATGACAAAAGTAGTTGGAGTCAGATTCCGCAGAGCCGGAAAGATATATTATTTTGACCCGGGTAAAGCAAAGATGGCGGCAGGCAGCCATGTTATCGTGGAGACTGCCCGTGGCATAGAGTACGGAACCGTGCTGATTGCCCCGAAAGAGGTAGACGATAAAGCAGTGGTTCAGCCATTGAAGCCGGTCATCCGCGTGGCAACACCGGAGGACGATAAGACCGAGCAGAGAAATAAAGAGAAAGAAAAAGAAGCATACAAAATCTGTTTTGAGAAAATCGCAAAGCATAAGCTTGAAATGAAGCTGGTAGAAGCAGAGTATACCTTTGATAACAATAAGCTTCTGTTTTACTTTACCGCAGACGGACGAATTGATTTCCGTGAACTGGTAAAGGATCTGGCAGCAGTATTCCGTACCAGAATTGAGCTGCGCCAGATTGGAGTGAGAGACGAGACCAAGATTTTAGGCGGAATTGGAATCTGTGGAAGAGAATTATGCTGTAAATCCTATCTGGCTGATTTTGCTCCGGTATCCATTAAGATGGCAAAGGAGCAGAACCTGTCCTTAAATCCGACTAAGATTTCCGGTGTATGTGGCAGACTGATGTGCTGTCTGAAAAATGAGGCTGAAACATACGAATATTTAAACAGCCGTCTTCCGAATGTGGGTGATACCGTTACCACAATTGATGGATGTAAAGGTGAAGTACAGAGCATTAACGTATTGCGTCAGCTGGTGAAGGTCTTAATCGAAGTAAATGATGAGAAAGAACTTCGGGAATATAAGGTAAAAGAGCTGAAGTTCAAGCCAAGAAGACGCAGAGACAATATCAAACTTTCTCCGGAAGAGATGAAAGAGCTGGAAGCCTTAGAGGATAAGGGAGGAAAGTCTAAGATTAATGACGTCAAGTAATGAGATTCAATTAAAACCGGATGAGCGTGTGGACGAGCTGAATCGCAAGGGTTATCGTATCATTCAGGATACGAAGCAGTTCTGCTTTGGAATGGATGCGGTACTCTTAAGTGCTTTTGTAAAGGTAAAGCCGAAACAGAGAGTGTTAGACCTTGGAACCGGAACGGGAGTGATTCCCATCCTATTAGAGGCGAAGACTCCCGGAGAGCATTTTACCGGGCTTGAAATTCAGCCGGACAGTGCCGACATGGCAAGACGAAGCGTTGCGTTAAATGGATTGACGGATAAAATCGATATCGTAACAGGAGATATAAAAGATGCCTCGAAGATCTTTGGGGCATCTTCTTTTGATATTATAACCACAAATCCGCCTTATATGATAGGACAGCACGGTCTTACGAATCCGGAGGAAGCAAAGGCAATTGCCCGCCATGAAATATTGTGCAATCTTACGGATATTATGAGGGAGAGTGCGAGAATACTAAAGCCGGGGGGACATTTTTTTATGGTACACCGTCCGTTTCGTCTGACGGAAATCATCTGTTGTATGCATGAGCATCGCATCGAGCCAAAGCGGATGCGGCTGGTATATCCATATGCAGACCGGGAGCCGAACATGGTACTTATCGAAGGCTGCAGAGGCGGGCGTTCCCGTATGACGGTGGAGAAGCCGCTGATTGTATACAAGGAACCGAATGTATACACCGATGAAATATATGAGATTTATGATTTGTAATGAAAGAAAGGAAAGACATATGTTTAATGAGATAACAATTGGACCGTTGACACTTCATACGTATGGACTGATGATTGGACTTGGATTTTTAGCCGCATATGCGATGTGTTATTACCGTGGAAAAAAGATGAAAATGGAAAAAAGCGGAGATATCCTTTATGGAATCTTCTGGTGTGCCATCATCGGCGGACTGGTGGGAACCAGATTGCTTTATTATATTGTAGAGATTCCGGAGATTATCAAAGACCCATCCATTCTCTGGGACTTTAAAAACGGTTATGTAGTATATGGAGGAATTATTGGAGGAATCTTAGTATCCTGGCTTTACTGCAGGATAAAGAAGGTATCTTTCATCGAATACTTTGACCTTGTTATGCCGGCAGTAGCACTGGCACAGGGCTTTGGAAGAATCGGATGCTTCTTTGCAGGCTGTTGTTACGGAAAAGCAACGGACAGCTGGTTTGGAATCACCTTTACCCATTCCGACTATGCTCCAAATGGAGTCAAGCTGATACCGACACAGCTTATTTCATCTGCAGGAGACTTCATGATTTGCCTGATGCTGCTTGCTTATGCAAAGCGTAAGCCGAAAAAAGGCAGAGTGGCATCCTTATACTTAATGTTCTATGGAATCGGAAGATTTGGTGTGGAATTTTTAAGAAGTGATTACCGCGGAAGCGTGGGATTCCTTTCTACTTCCCAGTTTATTTCCATTGGTATTGTGGCAGCAGGCATCATACTCTATCAGATGTTGCCGCGCATTTATGAAAATGCGAAGAAAGCGGAGTAAGAAGATATATAATACCACTTAAATAAAAGAGGATAGATTATGGCAGGAAAACTGTATCTGTGTGCAACACCCATTGGAAATTTAGAGGACATCACGTTCCGGGTATTGCGTACCTTAAAGGAAGTAGATTTAATAGCGGCAGAGGATACGAGAAATTCCATTAAGCTCTTAAATCATTTTGAGATTAAGACACCGATGACCAGCTATCATGAATATAACAAAATTGAAAAGGCATACAAGCTGGTAGAGAAATTACAGGAAGGCAAAAATATTGCCCTGATAACAGATGCCGGAACACCGGGTATTTCAGATCCGGGAGAAGAACTGGTTCGAATCTGTTATGAGAATGGCATCGAAGTAACTTCCCTTCCGGGACCGGCAGCCTGCATTACTGCATTGACCATGTCGGGACTTCCCACCAGACGATTTGCTTTCGAGGCATTTCTTCCGAGGGATAAAAAAGAACGTGCCAGAGTCTTAGAGGAGCTGGCGCAGGAGAGCCGAACCATGATTGTATATGAGGCACCACACCATCTTCTAAAGACCTTAAAGGAGCTTTATGAAGTTCTTGGAAACCGTGAATTAACGGTCTGCAAGGAGCTGACCAAACGATATGAGAACACGACAAAAACGACATTCGAAGATGCTATAAAGATTTATGAGGACAACGAACCAAAAGGAGAGTACGTTTTAGTTATTTCCGGAAAGACATTTGAGACAAAGGAGCAGGAAGCCAGAGAAGCCTGGGAGAGCCTTTCCGTCGAGGAACATATGGCACATTATGAGGCTTCCGGCATGGAACGGAAGGAAGCCATGAAGCAGGTGGCAAAGGATCGTGGCATCAGTAAACGTGATGTATATCAGGCACTGTTAAAGTAGAAGTTAAATAGTCTGCCGGTAGTAGTCCTTTAAATATTTTTTTACGATATCAAAAGGTGCAGGACCGATGGACAACACTGCCTGGTGAAACTGTTTATCGGAATAGGAATCCCCGAAGGTTTCTTTGGCGTAGTCCTTTAGCTGAAGGAATTCCAGGCAGCCAATATAATATTTGAGATAATGAGCCGGCTCCGCTACGATATAGTCGTAGATTTCGGAGACGGCTTCCTTATTGTCGATGCCATAATCACTTAAGAAGTCCTTAAGGTCACTGAGTGTCCAGCCTTTTGCATGAATGGATAAATCTGCGGTGGCATAGAGGCTCAAAAGAGCGGACTGGTTGTGCATAAGGAGCGAAGCCTTTTCCTCCGTCAGACCGGCATAAGAGTAAGAGAGCATTTCCACATAAGTTGCCCAGCCCTCTACATAGCCGGGATAGTTGAGAATGCTCCGGATAGGTGCGCAGCCGGAAGCGGAAGTAGTGGTAGTCTGATAGAGATGTCCCGGGAATCCTTCGTGCGCCAGTGTGGTGAAAAGTTCGAAGCCTTCGTAGTGGCTGCGGGGATTGATATAGATGACATTATGGGAAATATCATCGATAGGGGCTGTCAGATAGAAGGCAGGTGCCATGGAATCCTGCATACAAGGATCCACGGAGCGGACAGAAAAATCCGTAGAGACCGGCGGCAGGAAATCCTTTGCAATAGCGGAAGAAAGACAGGTAAGCATCTCTTCCGGGGTGGCATCCTTCAGCGGAAAATCATCGGTAGTAAGAGAAATGCCGGGATGACTGGCAGCAATCCCGTTGATGGCAAGAAGGTCGGATTTCCGTTGCTTTTCCGTCATTTCTAAAAGTTCATCTATGGAATGGGAAGAGCCGGTGGCATCATAAACCAAAGCAGCATAATAGTCTGAGCCATCCGGAAAATAGCAAAGTCCGGCGGAGTTACTGCTACTACCTTTGTGCTCCACCAGAAAATCCCGCAAAGCTTCATAGGCTGGCAGAACATATTCTCTAAAAGCAGCTTCATTTTCGATACAGTAGGAAGCCTGTTCCTCTGCTGTTAAATCAGGAAGTTCCGCTACTTTATTACGAAAAGTAGTAATCAGATAATGCTCAGAACTGTTATCACAGAAGGTATTTAAGTCTGCAATCAGCGTATCCGCCTGGGTATCCGAAAGAAAAAGTCCCTCATTGATTTTATTCGTTTCATAATCTAAGACAGAATCAAAGCAGGATGGGATCAGTGAAAGCAGAGTCAGATAATCCTCCACATCTTTACGGTCATAGAAATGGTATTCTGATAGCAGAACCGGAAGCTGGGCAGGAAATCCGGTGGAAGGACGCAGGATTTCCGGGTAATAGGTATAGTCCGACTGACTGCGGTTAGAAGAGACATAGTCATTTAAAATATCATAGGTCAGCTTCTGCTCAGTGGTCAGTACCTCATAGTCATAGGATTGTAACCCACAGGAGATATTTTCGATATTTAAGGCAGATTGCTTTCTGGCATCGGCAGAATAATCCGGCAGAGCTATTTTATAATCGGTAATGCCATAGACTTCCGGCTGGCTTAAGGTATAGTGAAGGGTCAGGGTATCGGAGGTTACTTCGTTTTGAAATAAAAGACTGGTATATTCCTCAAAGGAAATGGAATCCAGCGCAATATAACCGGAATCAGAAGCCGACTGGTCTTTGCTGCACCCGCTTAGAAGAAATAAGGATAAAGCAAAGCAAATGGTTATCAGAAAAGGAGAAATATATTTGTGCAGCATAGACGGCCTCGGATGAAGAGTGTTCAACAAAGAATATGAAAAAAATCGTATCGATATGACAAAAGAACGTGATATGGCAGAAGAGGGTGTGCTATAATCACCAGAGAAAGTAGTTCCTTCCGGGGAAACTGCATATAGTAGAGTAACGGGAAAGCAAAAGAGGTTCGAAATGAATTATCTGTGGGGATTTATGATTCTTGCGGGAGTGCTCTACGGTGCAATCAACGGAACACTGCCGGAAGTGACCGAGGCAGCAGTAAACTCTGCCAAAGAAGCAGTGGCATTAGCCATTACGATGACAGGAGTCATGGCGTTCTGGATGGGAATGATGAAAATTGCGGAATGTAGCGGCATTGTAAAAGCGGCAGTAAAGAAAATGCGGCCGGTGCTGACATTTCTCTTCCCGGATATACCCGATGACCATCCTGTCAATCATTACATAGCAGTCAACATGATAGCCAATATGTTAGGGCTTGGCTGGGCGGCAACGCCGGCAGGCTTAAAGGCAATGCAGCAATTACAGGAGTTACATATTGCCAGACTTAAGGCAGCCGGAAAAAACATACAGAAGTATTCCGGAAATGCCACAAAGGAAATGTGTACCTTTTTGATTATCAACATATCGTCTCTGCAACTGATTCCCATGAACATTGTGGCATACCGTAGCCAGTACGGCTCGGTGCATCCGGCTGCTGTGGTGGGACCGGGACTTGCAGCGACTATTATCAGCACAGCAACGGCAGTCATTTTCTGCCGGATTGTAAGTCGAAGGAGAACGGATTAATGTATACCATAGGAATCATCGAACAGGATAAAGCATTGGGGGATGCCATGGAGCAGGTACTGGACGAAAAAGGCTATTTTACAGCGCGGGCGGATTCCCTCACAGATGCCGGGGAGTTATTTCAGCAGGTTATTGTGGATATGGTGGTATTAGACCTTGAGCAGAAGGAATTTGCCGGAAAAGAGGATGTAGCAGCAATATGGGAGAATACCTTCCTCGCTCTGGTGCAGGCAAAGCCGCTGCTATTGATTCGGCCGGAGAAAACCGGCTCTGTTTTTGAACGGTGTAAAAAATGCATAGAACGGGCAGACGATTATATCAGAAAACCCTTTGATATACAGGAATTCCGCATCCGGGTGGAAGTACGTCTGAGTAAGATTCCGGCAGAAAAAGAGAAAGTAAGATTTTTCTATTACGAAGAGATAAAGCTGGATATCGAGAAGCGGCTGGCGACCATTGGCGGGCAGACTACGAAGCTTACCAGAACAGAAGCTGCTATTTTAAAATGCCTGATACAGCGGAACGGACGGACAGTGACAAAGACCACGCTGTTAGACGAAATTGCAGAAGATACACCGGACTGTGTAGAAAATTCCATCAAAGTCCATGCCAGCAACTTACGACGGAAACTGCGGGAATTAAGCGGCAGGGATTACATCGAAACCCGCAAGGGCGTGGGGCTGCGCCTGCGGAAGCAGTAAAAAGCGGCATGATAGTTCTCCTGTCTGCATAGAATGAAAAAGAAGCTCTTAGCAGGAGAATGAGGATGCGCTTTCTTATGTTCCTGTCAGATGCCCTGATTCCGATACTGGTCTTTTACATCGTAGGATTCGGCATTCTGATGAAGAAAAATATATATGACGATTTTTTAATGGGCGCAAAAGAAGGCATACAGACAGTAGTTGGAATCCTGCCAACGCTGGTGGGGCTTATGGTAGCAGTCGGGATCCTAAGAGCCTCCGGGCTGTTGGACTTCATTTCTACTACCTGCATGGGCTGGACGAAACATATCGGAATCCCTTCCGAACTTATCCCCCTTGCCATTGTCAAAATGTTTTCCTCCTCGGCGGCAACCGGACTGCTGGTGGATTTATACAAGGAAGCCGGGTGTGATTCCTTCGTGGGAATGGCAGCCTCTGTCATGTTAAGCTGCACCGAGACCATTTTTTATACCATGTCAATTTATTTTATGTCGGTAAAAGTACGAAAGACCGGCTTTACGCTTCCGGGAGCATTGTTTGCTACGCTGGCAGGAATTGCGGCAAGTATCTTTTTGGCGGGACGGGTGTAGACTTTCCATAAATAGTGTGCTACACTTTTTCTGGGTTGACGAGGACTGTACAGGACTTCAGATGATGAAGATACAATTCTTCAAAAATCAGGAATAAAAGTGCTTGTAACTGTATATTATGTAAGGCAGGGACATAGAAATTTGACATTTGCAGAAGGAAGGACTATAATAGCTTTTGCAAATAAATAGCGCGGGATGGAGCAGTCTGGAAGCTCGTCGGGCTCATAACCCGAAGGTCACAGGT